>OQWE01000185.1_pt1 | contig 21143 bp, 16 predicted proteins | sample 1691591 | NCBI WGS metagenome assembly OQWE01 (sample SAMN03418265, study PRJEB22391) | human gut metagenome | biome: human-gut; feature: organic feature; material: feces | host: Homo sapiens | place: Tanzania | collected 2013-01
AAAAATATGTGGAAAATCGGGAACTGCCAAAAAGCACTCAGAAAGTGTTAAAAATTAAATAGTATTGAAAATCAAGGATTTATGTTTAGTTGGTCGTAGTAAGTTATGGTTAGTTATAAGGCTCTAAATACAATTATCAAACGTTGCATACCTTGGCTGTATGGTATATTTATAATTTTATTCATACAGGCCCTAATATATGCCAACAATCATATATTAATAGAAGGATTTGATACATCAAAGGATAGATTGAACGACGAGAAGTTGAACGCAAACACGATTGCCTACTATACATTCTTCGTTACGTTTGCATTATACGAATTAGGAAATACTTTTTTAGTAAAAAAGGATTCTGTTGTACGTGTATTTAGAATCTGCTTTTTGGCAATGTACATAATATCCTTTATTGTAGCATTGTTTACAGCATCACGGCAAGTTCTTATAATACAATTGCCGCTTTTGGCATTATTAACTTATATCAGATATATTAAAGGAGCAAGCGCAAAGCGGAAAGTTGTATTTATTTTAATTGCTTCTGTCATATGTATTTCAAGTATAGACAAAATAGCAGATGCGTATGACAATAGTTTTCTTAAAGTTCGTTCAGAACAAGATGCAAAAGATGATGTTAGGGGTGTGTTGATGCAAGATGCTATAAAAGTTGGATTTGAACATCCGGTAATGGGGGTTGGCCCTGGGAATTATGTTAGGTATTCATTCAACAGGCATTTTTCTCATTGTACATACACAGAATTATTTGCAAATACAGGTGTCTTTGGATTTCTCATTTATGTAACTCTTTTACTTATGTTTATAAAAAAACAATGGAACAGAATGAGAACATATCGCGATAAGGCGTATTTAGTGTTTTTTATTTGCGGGCTAATATATTTATTTGATAACTTCTTCTATGTATTTTATGTGGATTTATGGCTGATTGGATTTTTTATATTGCTGGCCTCTTATAGTGAAACTTATTATAAATTAAAACAAATACAATAATGAAAATTTTAGGAAAAGATTTTAGTATAATGCAAATCATCTCTTTGGCTTTGTACTATGGTATTGCACGCCATCTTCCAAAGTCACAAAATATATTAATGGGGGGGGTAAGTCGGAGAATTCGTTTTATGCTTTGCAGACGAATTTTTAAATATTGTGGAAAGAATGTAAACATCGAAAAGGGCGCGTGTTTTGGTTCTGGAAGATTGGTTGAACTTGGCGACAATAGTGGTTTGGGAATCAATTCTATGGTCCCAAGTGATATATGTATTGGTAAAGATGTAATGATGGGGGCTAATTGTTATATTTTATCTCAGAATCACAAAATAGATGATTTGTCAATTCCAATGAACAGACAAGGTTTTGTAACAAAAGGTCGAACTATAATTGAAGATGATGTATGGATAGGACGTGACGTTACATTTACACCAGGTCGCCATGTCGCTAAAGGATCCGTAATAGGCGCCTGTTGTTTACTTTGTAAAGATTTCCCTGAATACTCCATAATTGGAGGAAATCCATCAAAACTAATAAGAAGTAGATTAGAAAAGAAATGAAAATATTACATATTCATCCCTCTATGGCTGGGGGCGGTATTGAAGCCATGATTTGTGGCTTAGTGAATGAAATGGCTAAGGTTCATGACGTAACTTTATGCACAATCTTTGAACCAAAGAAAGAAGATGTATTTGAGAAAAAATTGTCTTCATCTGTACATCGTATATCATTAGGGAAAAAAATACCAGGTTTTTCTATTAAAGAAGTCTTCGATATATATAGATGTATAAGGGATGGGCATTATGATGTTGTGCATATTCATGGATTCTTCTATTATTATGCTTTGGCTGTTTTTATGTTGCATAAACGTGTGAAGTTTGTATATACAATACATTCTGATGCAGCAAAAGAAAATACTATTTGGGATAAGCGTTTCATTAGAATAAAGAAATATGCATTTCAAAAAGACTATATCCACCCTGTTACTATATCTAAAGAATCAAAACGGTCTTTTGCGACATATTATGGTTTGGATAGTACATTGATATATAATGGTATTCCAGATTATATCGCACAAAATAATGTAAGTAAACTTATTGAGTATAGAAAAACAGATAATACTAAGTTATTCCTTCACCCTGGCAGAATTTCTGAACCTAAAAATCAAGTCGTTTTAGTAAAGGCTTTTAATAGACTCATCAGTGAAGGAGATGATGTTGTATTACTAATTGCTGGGCAAAAACAGGATCTGCTAATATGGTCAGAAATAGAACCATATTTTAATGAACGCATTATTTATTTGGGTGAACGGAACGATGTGCGTGATTTGCTTTCTGAGGCAGACGCTTTTTGTTTGCCCTCTATATGGGAAGGAATGCCAGTTACTTTGTTAGAAGCATTGGCCGCTGGATGTATCCCTATATGCTCTCCTGTAGGTGGTATACCAGAAGTTATAACCAATGGTGTGAATGGATTTTTATCTACTGATTCAAGTGAAGAGGAATATTATAAAGCATTAAAGTCTTTTGTTTCTTGTACTGATATAGAGATAAAGGATATGAAACAAAAGTGCTTGGAAGTATTTAGCAAATTTCGAATCTCTGAGGTTGCAAAAAAATACATTGAAGTTTATAAATCTAAAGTATGAAAATTTCTGTTATTGTTCCCACATATAAGTCACAGGCATATTTGTGGGAGTGTTTGGATTCTATATATAATCAAACTTTTCCAAAGTCTGATTATGAACTTGTGCTTGTGTTGAATGGTTGCAATGAGCCGTATAATACCAAAATATTAGATTGGCTTTCAAAGCACAAAGATCTGAACGTACAGTTCTTTCAGATAGATACTGGCGGAGTTTCTAATGCTCGCAATATAGCCCTTGATAATGCAAAGGGAGAATATGTGACGTTCATTGATGATGATGACCTTATTTCCACTGCATATCTGAAAGAATTATATGAAAAGGCGACTCCTGATACTGTTTCGTTGTGTTATCCTTATGCTTTCAATGATGGAGATATTGAAAAACAATTGCCATATAGTATTACAAAAGCATATGACTACATTTGTAAACATAAATGTAAAAATTTGTCATCCATGGCCCGGAAATTCTTTTCCGGACCATGTATGAAGCTCATTCCAATGAGCTTCATACATGATAGGAGGTACGACGTGAGATTTAAGAATGGAGAAGATAGCTTGTTTATGTTCTTAATTTCTGATAAAATAGACAAAGTGTCTTTTACATCTAAAGATGCTATATATTACCGTAGGTTCAGAGAAAATAGTGCTTGTACAAGAAGTAAGACAAAAAGGGAAATTATAGCAAATAAAATGAATATGATAAAAGCCTACATCTCTATATATTTGAGAAAGCCTCAGAAATATTCGTTGCTTTTTTTTATAACAAGATTATTAGGAGCTCTTCGTTAATTTTCAGATATGAGCTTCTCAGATATACCCTTAATTGCATGCAAACATAATAAAGTTATAAAATGAAGATCTTAATAGAAGACATCTATGAAACCATAAAGGATTATCGTAATGATAACGGAATCAGATAACCAAAGAACATACACAATAATGGGCCGATCAGTTTTGGGATGATGCCGAGTTTGTTCTAAAAGAATTCGCATATATTGATGGCTTCTTGTTGTATGGAAATAAAATAGAAACAACTTATGCTCCTGATATTACTTTAGAGGATTTTTAAAGAAACATATAATGAACAAGATATTATTAACAACCCTTTTTTCAGGTTATAATTATGGGTCGTCATTGCAGACGTTTGCAACAAAATCCATAATAGAAGAATTGGGGTATGAGTGTGAATTGGTAGCAAGAAAAAGCATAGTTAAAGGACGTGATATAAGATTGGGTAAATTATTCACAATACTATGGAGAACGTTGCTTACTGTTGACACAAAAACACTAAAAGCATACAAAAGTTCATATCAGAAAACCTTGATAGGTGATTCAGTAAAAAGGTTCACTGAATTTGAAGAAAAATATCTACAACCTAAGAGAATGGGATGGTCGGAGTTGCAAAAGGAGGCAAAGGATTCCGTCGCTTGTGTTGCAGGAAGTGACCAATTGTGGAATCCTACAACGCTTTATGTCGACCCTATGTATTATCTTAGATTTGCTCCAAAAGATAAACGTATATCATTTGCCACAAGTATGGGACATGAATTTGTGGCAAAATATAACGAGAAGAAACTAAGAAAGTGGATTTCAGAGGTAAAACATCTTTCTGTTAGAGAGGATAGTGGCGTAAAGTTAATAAAGGAACTGTGTGGTAGAGATGCCCTACATCTTCTTGATCCAACACTACTGCTGAATGGAGAGACATGGAGGAAGAAACTTGAGATACAGAAAAAAAAGAATAAATACATATTAGCATATTTCCTTGATGCTCCATCTCGACAAGCAAAGTGTTGTATAAACAATCTCAAAAAGAAATACCAATGTGACGTTATAGCCATTCCTTATGAACATGAGGATATGAGTTATGCCACAAACGTAGTGCCAACAGGTCCACTTGAGTTTCTAAGTTTGGTAGATAATGCTGTAGCTGTTGTTACCGACTCTTTTCACGGTACAGCCTTCTCAATAAACTTGCATACTCCTTTCTTTGTATTTGATAGAAATTATGGTGCCGCACATTCGCAGAGTAGCCGTGTGATCTCTTTATTGAAGAAAATTGGACTGATGGAGAGATATGAACCAAGTGAAGAAGCAAATACAGAGATAAACTTAGACTTTACACATTCTGATGAGATACTAACTGCTGAAAGGGAAATAGCAAAGAGGTATTTACAAGAGTCTGTAATGTCTTGTCGTAAAAAATGATGGAATAAAAATTAGAACCATTATGATGAAAAAGGTTTTCGAAAAACAAAGAGTAACAGATTTTGAAAGCAAAGAATGTTCAGGTTGTGGTCTTTGCGAAAATGTGTGCCCAAAAAAGTGCATAACTATGTCTGAGGATTCTCTTGGATATAAAAGACCTCTTATAGACGATTCTACTTGCATTGATTGTGGGCTGTGCTCAAGACAATGTGTAATAGTGCATCCGACAGAAACGATAACTCCAATGACAACTTCTGCTGCTGTTCGTTCGGATAAGGACAAAATAAAATTGTCGTCGTCTGGTGGAGTATTTGCAGCTATAGCAGAGCATCTTATTTCTAAAGGCTGGATGGTTGCAGGTTGTATTATCGATGCTGACCTTAATCCACGTCATATTCTTACAGACGATGTCAAAGAGTTGCGTAGAATGTATGGGTCGAAATATGTTCAGAGTGATACAAATGGCATCTATAAATCGGTAAAAGATGTTATAAAGTCAGGAAGAAAAGTTCTCTTTTCAGGAACTCCTTGCCAAGTGGCTGCTGTTAAGAGATATACAAAGAGTAATGAGAATCTGCTAACTATTGAGGTAATCTGTCATGGTGTTCCTAATGTTAAGATGTTTCATTCCTCGTTGGAACTTTACAATAAAGCCTCGATAAAGGACTTCTTATTTAGGGATAAAGGCCAGGGTTGGACTTACAACAATTTGATAGTCTATAAAGACGGTAGTGTAAAGAAGATAAATCATCGTTTGGCTTCGTATATGACTTATTTCCTCGAGGGAGAGACTTGTAGAGATTCCTGCTATGAATGTCCTTATGCAAAACCTGAACGTGGTGCAGATATAACTCTTGGTGACTTTTGGGGCATTGTAGGAAGAAGGGCAGATTTAAAAGAAAAAATAGATATAGAGAAAGGTGTATCCTGTCTTTTAGTCAATTCGGATAGAGGAAAAACAGTTGTTGAATCTTGTGGTATAGAGCAATATTCTGTATCATATGAAGACATAAAAGACGGTAATGAGCCACTGAATCATCCGTCAAGGCATACTGATAAACGTAGTGTTATACTTTCTGAATGGAGAAAGAGAATGAATTGGGCGGATGTTAATCAGTATTGGAAGAAACACGATTTCAAATTGTCATACTTGATTTGGAGTTCTATTCCAGTGAGTTTACAGCATAAAATCAGATTATTATTAGGAAAACGTTGAAATATGAATTATAAAGTAGCAGTAGTTATCCCTACCTTAAACGAGGAGAAGTTTATAGCCCGTTGTCTTGATTCCGTTATTAGTCAGTCATATCCGTTCGCAGATATGGATGTGATGGTGGTTGATGGTGGAAGTAAGGATAGAACAAAGGATATCGTGGAGGAGTATAAACGTAAATTTCAGAATATACGTTTCCTCAATAATCCAGGTAGAATACAATCAATTGCTTTTAATATAGGTGTAAAGTCATCTGATGCTCCTTATATAGTGCGTTTGGATGCCCATGCATTATATAATAAAGATTATATAGAAAAGTGTATTAAAGGATTGGAAGCAGATAATGCAAGAGGTAATGTGGGGGGACGTTGTATAATTCTTCCTTTTAACAAAAGTTTATGGGCAAAGACTAATGCCATTTTGAACTATTCTCGCTTTGGTATTGGTGGTTCGGCTTTCAGGGTTGGAATGAAGTCTGATTATGTTGATACTGTTCCATTTGGCGCTTTCCCTCGTTATGTGTTTGATAATGTAGGAGGTATGCGTGAAGACCTTCCTCGTGCAGAAGACAATGAATACAATTCTCGTATCCGCAAAGCTGGATATAAAGTATACTTTGACCCTGAGATTGTGAGTTCATATTATGCTCGTCCTACTTTACGCACATCATGCAAGCAGATGTATGCCAACGGAGAATCTATAGGTCATTTGTTTTATGTAGACAGAGAATCTATAGGCTTACGTCATCTTGTGCCTCTATTGTTTGTGGCAGGTATTATATGTGGTGTGTTATTGTCATTCGTATGGTTGCCTTTCTTCTTTGCTTTATTAGCTGGTTTGTGCTTGTATTTTATATGTGACTTATTGGCTTCTGTAATGGCCGCTAAAGAACATGGTTGGAAATATCTGTTACCATTATTCATAATGTTCTTCTGTGTGCATATCTCGTATGGATGGGGTACGATAGTAGGTTTCTTCACTGGAAGAAGATTGAAATGATACAAATGAATCGTAAACGTATTTTATTACTCCTACATTATAGTCTAAACACTCAACCTACAGATTCAACTTTATTTTCTTCACTATCCGAAAACGATTGGTTTAAGCTGATGCGGATAGCAGGACAGCAATCGGTTCTTGGATTATGTTTAGATGCTCTTGATAAATTAAAATCTAATGGGGCTATGCCACCACGAAATGTATTGATAAAGTGGATTGGCAGTGTGATGACGTTAGAGAAAGAGTATGAACGTCAGAAGGTGTTCATAAAAGAACTTGCTTCATTCTTCTCTAAACATGGCTTGAAGATGGTGTTGATGAAGGGATATGGTCTGTCGAAGTTATATCCTATTCCTAAACATCGAGGGAGTGGTGATTTGGATGTTTACTTCTGTGGAAAAGGGCAGTATGCTGATGAACTGATAAAGGAGAAGGGCATTGAAGTAAAACAGAATGAGGAGAAGCATAGTGTATATAGCATTAATGGCTTTCACGTAGAGAACCACGCTTCTATGATTTGTGAGCAAGAACACCTCTCGCTATTGAAGGTGGAAGAGTTCTTAAAGGATGACCTTGAAAGAAATCTTCATCTTGATGAGGAATCTGGATGTTGGTTACCTTCTACAATGTTTAATGTTGTTTTTTTACCCTTACATTTTGCTGGACACTTTGTGTATGGTGGAACTAATCTAAGGCAAATAGTTGACTATGCTTTGGTGGTGAAAAATGCAAACCTTAACTCTGATACTAATCAGATAGATTGGGAGAAGGTTAAGGCATTGGCTATTGAAGGAGGTTATTTCAAATTCCTATGCTGCTTGAATGGAATATGTATGGACCATATTGGTATTCCTTCTGATTGTTTCCCTGACTGGCCAAGGTATAAGGATATAGAAGAACGGATTTTAGCTGAAATTCTAAATCCAACATCTGTGGATGTACATTCTTTGCCAAGTAAGATAAAACGATACTTCAAGAACCGTTGGAAGTATCAGTTGGTGTATAGCAAAGAAAATCACTTAATGGGATTCTTGTTGAGAATTCGCTCTTGGGTGAATTGGAAGTGGGGAAAAAAGAGTGTGTGGAATCGTAAATAGACATTATAATATTTACCGCCTTTACAATAGACTATCGTGTCATTTTTAAACACGAATTTCCATAAATTATCCATGAATTACTCATAAATTTTATTTACACTCAAACCTTATGGATGTTTGGATGACGTATTTTCTTGCTCGTCTGTAAAGTATTGAATTTCAGCAATAAAGATAGTAGAATTGAACTTATCTAAATAAACAATTTAATCAATTAAACATTTTATAATCATATTATGACAATGAAATTGCGTAATGTGCCTTTCTCTCCGCCTGATATGACGGAGGCTGAGGCTGCAGAAGTGCGTGATGCTATTTTGTCTGGTTGGATTACAACTGGACCACGCACAAAGAAGTTAGAGAAAGAAGTTACTGAGTTTGTGGGTGTGCAGAAGGCTGTATGCCTTAACTCGCAAACTGCTTGTGGTGAAATGGCTCTTAGACTGTTGGGCGTTGGTGAAGGCGACGAGGTGATTGTGCCTGCCTATACCTATACAGCAAGTGCTTCTATTGTGGAGCATGTGGGTGCCAAGTTAGTGTTTGTGGATGTGCAGAAGGATTGCCTTGAGATGGACTATGAGGCAGTGGAGAAGGCTATTACTCCTAATACTAAGGCGATTATCCCTGTTGACTTGGCTGGTATTCCTTGCGACTACGACAAACTGTATAGTATTGTGGAAGGCAAGAAGGAGATGTTTACTCCTAAGACCGACTTGCAGAAGATGCTTGGACGTGTAGCCATTTGCTGCGATGCTGCCCATGCCTTTGGTGCATCACGTAAGGGAAAGATGGTGGGAGCAATTGCCGACTTCTCGTCTTTTTCTTTCCATGCTGTGAAGAACTTTACTACTGCTGAGGGTGGTGCCTTGTCGTGGAACCTGCCTTTCGGTAATGAGAAGGTGGTGAAGGACTTGGACAAGAATGTGGATAATACATTTAGTGGTGTGCCTGAGATTGAGGGAGAGACTTGGAATGAGAATCTTTACCGCAAGGCACAGCTGTTGAGTCTGCATGGTCAGAACAAGGATGCTTTGGCTAAGACTAAGCTCGGAGCTTGGGAGTATGACATTATCGGCACATGGTATAAGTGCAACATGACGGATGTTGTGGCTGCCATAGGACTGGTGCAGATGCAGCGTTATAAGGGAATGTTGGAGCGCAGACGCAAGATGATTGAGCGTTATGATGAGGCATTGAAACCTTTGAACGTGGCTGTGCTGAATCATTATGACGAGGAGCATACTTCATCTGGTCACTTGTACCTGGTGCGTCTGTTGGGAAAGACACGTGAGGAGACAAACAAGGTGATTGAAAAGATGGCGGAGCGTGGCATTGCTACCAACGTTCACTACAAGCCGCTGCCTATGATGACTGCCTATAAGAAATTGGGCTTCGACATCAAGGATTTCCCAAATGCTTATCACATGTTTGAGAATGAAATCACTCTGCCGTTGAATACAAAGATGACGGATGAGGATTTGGAATATGTAATAGAGAATTTTGTAGAGATTGTATCTGAACTTTAATCATTAATTATCATAGACCTGAAGATGAAGACAATATCTTTATCTTCAGGTTTTTCTTACCCTAAAAGTATGAAAAGATTATTTGACATAGTTGCTTCTGGTTGTGGATTAATTGTTTTAAGCCCATTGTTTATAATATTGTCTATTTGGATTAAATTTGATTCTAAAGGTCCCGTGTTTTATAGACAGGTGCGTGTAGGACGTGGAAACAAGGATTTCAGAATATTCAAGTTCCGTTCTATGCGTGTAGGAGCAGACAAGGGTTCATTAGTGACTATTGGTGGTCGTGATCCTCGTGTGACACGTTCGGGATATTATATCCGTAAATATAAATTTGATGAACTCCCCCAGCTTATAAACGTGTTTATTGGAGATATGAGTTTGGTAGGTCCTCGTCCTGAGGTGCGCCACTATGTGAATTACTGGACACCAGAACAGATGCATGTATTGGATGTTCGTCCTGGTATCACAGATCCAGCAAGTATCAAGTTTCGCAACGAGAACGAGCTGATGGAGAAGGCTGAGGATCCTGAGGATTACTATATCCATGTGATTATGCAGGAGAAGATAAAGCTGTACTTGGAGTATGTGAAGAACAGCTCGTTTTGGTATGACATCAAGCTTATCTTTGAGACATTCAAGGTTATTGTCACAGAACGATGAGAAGATTAATATCTGCCTTTTGGCAATTCTGCAAATATTTGTTTGTGCCAAGAAAGGCGCATCACCTACCAAATGATTAATGACAATGGAATTTGATAAAGACTTTTTAGGTAAGCTCTTTGAACAAGCCACAATGAATCCAAGATTGCGTCAAAGTTTCGATCTGCGCACATCATCGGCTGATACCAGCCAACGTATGTTGATTGCATTGCTTTCTGGAACGGTTGTACCTATTCATCGTCATGAAAACACAACAGAGTCGGTAATCTGTCTATGTGGCAAGTTAGATGTAGTGATATATGAGGAAGTTGCAGCATACGAGAATGCCGCATCTGAAGCTATGCCAATGGGTATGGATGCGCAAGATGTAACACGGAAAGTAGAGTATCGCGAGGTACAACGCATTCATCTTTGTCCAGCGGAGGCAAAGTATGGATGCCAGATACCAAAAGGTGCATGGCACACGGTGGAAGTAATAGAGCCGAGCGTGATATTCGAGGCAAAGGATGGGGCGTATGGGAAGGATGGCTGCGAAACTGCTAAGGCTTAAAGGGATTCTTTAAGAATGTGAGGATGACACGATTGATGCATTGATATTACCATCTGTCCCTCCACTAATAGATATACGGCTAACGGCTCCTATCACCAATTTTTTTAAGGAACTTTTTGGGGGATGGGGCTTAGTCGCCCGTTTTTAGTAACTATGTGCAGTAACACATTATAATTTTAAAAAAGCATATGAGTCAGCACCTATATTTCAACATTGGTCAAGAAAGCAGACCTGTAATAGAGAAGCTAACTAAACAGAATGTCAATGAGTCCCTGTTTTCAGGGCAGTATAAAAATGCGTTTGATAGTCTTTCGTCTTATTTGAAAGTTTCAAGAACTAAAGATGACGAGGAAAACGAACCGTTTAACAACATCTTTGCCTTTATTGGAGAAAGAGGTGCTGGCAAAACTTCTTGCATGTTGTCTGTTGCCAATGCATTGACAGACAAATCAAAAAATAGTTTCTTGGACAACTATCAAGAAGTGAATAATTGTTCTTTCCATAAACTCTCACTGATAGACCCTTCTTTCTTTGACGAGAATCATGGTATCATAGCAGAGGTATTGGCATCATTGTACCATGAATATCAAAAAGTAAAAGATCCTAAGAACAGCTCAGACCGAACTATCCTCTTGGGAAAGTTTGCAGACTTACAGAAAGACTTCAATTGTCTTCTCGCATCTGATGCAGAAAAACCATACGATGATTTGGAACAATTGGTAAGCTTGTCTGCAGCAGTGAATCTAAGAGCTAATTTTGGAGAGTTGGTTACAAGTTTCATGAATTATATAGGTGATCCTAACGGGAAACTAATAATCATGATTGATGATATAGACCTTCATACCAATCAAGCAACGGTCATGGTGGAACAAATAAGAAAGTATTTGGTACAACCTAATGTTATTATTCTTCTTGCTATCAAACTTGACCAGTTGGCTATGCTCAAACGACAGCAATATACCATAGAATACAAAGAGTTGCTGGACAAGAAAAAGGTTTCTGAGGGTGTGATAGACGAAATGGTAGAAAGATACCTGACCAAACTAATACCGTTTGACCAAAGAATCTTTATGCCAGCGGCACAAGAATTTCTCAGTTGGGGATTAACGGTGAAAAGTATTCAAGGAGAAACGGAAAAGTTTAGTAGTGTCAGGATGGCTATACCTGAACTCATCTTCAGAAAGACACGATATTTGTTCTACAATACAGCATTAAAGACTAGTTATATTGTTCCTCGTAATCTACGAGAGTTACGCTCTTTGTTAAAACTATTGGTCGGTATGCCTAAAAGCAATACTGCGAACAACAAAGAACAATTCAAGAAATACTTCTTTGAGAATTGGGTACTCAACAACTTGAATACAGAACAGACAAATTGTATTTATGATTTGTTAAAGGTGACAGATGCTTTTCTGTTTAATGCGGCAGCTTTGCGAATCATCAAAAAGCAGTTCTTTTTGGAACATAATGTTGTATTGGATAGCAGTGAAATATCCAACATTTTGAATGAAAATAATGTGGTTTATAATATATCATTGGGAGATGTCATGGCCATAATCTCCTATTTGGAGAAGCAAGACCAGCCTATGGATAAACTACATTTCCTTTTTATGATTCGTTCCATTTATTCCATGCGTCTTTATGAGTTCTATGATGAGAGAACGGAATATTCTGTCAATTTTGCAAAAAAACAAGAAAGAGTCATAGGATTAAGCCCTTTTGAAAATCTTGAGCTTTCAAACTACGAGAAATTAGTGGGTGGTTCGTTTGTCAATTCCATCATAACAGACATCCTTCCAAAGGCAGCGTCTTCTTCTGATTCACGTTCGCGTTCTGTCAGAATGATAAGCCTAACACAATTAAACTTATTGATAAATGAGTGTATTGGGCATTTTGATGAAGTACCAGATAATATGATTATGCTTGCAGAGTTTTTTATGCTCTGTATTTCAAGATACATTGATACGAAAGACAGAAAGAATCAAGACTCAAACTTTCTTGAATTAGGCTACCGTAAGGCCGCATCGGTGAGATATGCAGATGATTTGAAAAGTCGAAAATATGCTTTGTTCGATTTGAATTCATTTATGTGTAATATTGTTGACATTGAAAGATGTTATAACCGTTTTTTGAATGGAGATGCGTTCTTGGAAAAAGTGAAAAATGACGATGCAAAGAAGTCGTTTTATGCAAAAGTTAAGAACTTGACAGACAAGCGTACCAGAGAAAGAGATGGGGTAGCCTACAAAGCGAAGGACATCAACCACAAATGGCTGTCATGGGCAAGCATTCGTAATGCTGAAATTTTGGAGGACTTAATTGAATACCAAAAAGAAATAAGCTATTCAAAAGCTTCGGAATTTGATATTTTCTCCCACTATTTCATGGCATTGTCTGCATATAAGCGAATGACATACGACAGGACAGACAACGGAAAGGAAGACTATTACGAGTTGGAATTTTCGTTTGTCAAAGTGTTATCTGGCATATTCAATGCTAAAGATTACAATGTAGCCAGATGGTTCAAAGCGATTTATGATGTGGGCTATCAAGGCTCAACATCCATTGATGTTAAGGCTTTGATAAAAGGACGACAGGTTGAGGGGAATAGAACAGATACTGTCAGGAAATATATAGAAGAGCATTACCCTATATTCGTAAAACAGGAGAATGTGTCAATTCTTGACGAAGTGTTTGCGCAGTTCTCTGACAAACTTTCAAAAACAGAAATAGAAAAAATTGCCAAACGAATTAACGAGATTGCCAAGTCTAAAATAAATGGAAGTAGTTCGACAGACGCTTAAGATGCTGTTTTTGAGAAGGAGTTGGCTGGAGATTATCAATAGTCTCAGCAAGAACAAGGAACGAAGGGCAGATGTTAGTTTTTCATACGATTGGTTTGAGGAAAGCTATACAAACTCTTTGAAAAACTACAGCTTAAGCCAACTTGTTTGTTTCTACAAATCTTTTCAGGAACATTGGATGCGTAATGGTGGCGATGGGTTAAATTATAGTCAAACCAATTCTGTTTTCAATGCCGTGTTGAACTTCTCTTCAAAAATACTGAAATTAGGGAAAAATGACAAAATCGTATGTCGATTTAATTCAGTGTTAAGATGGCATGATGTTACCTGTTGTCTTGGAGAAGATCTTTTCACGACAGCATATTTTGCTTCTAATGACATTATAAAGCAACAAGACAGAGAGAATTTTCTTTGGGAGGCTGTCATTGATTCTGACAAAGGAAGATTGAACGCAATGATGAAACGACCAATCTCGGATAATCATTTTCATCTTTTTGGATCCAGTCTGATTTTTGAAATCAACTGGCTTGGACTTATGAATAATTTATCAAGTTCAAAGAACAAACTAATGCAACCGTTTGCATGTTTGAAGCATGGTCCTTCGGTATGCAAAGACACCGAAAACATGACAATGTATTCCTTGTTGGGAAAAGCTGCAGCAATAAGAATGTTGCTATATCTTTACATTACGGACGAGAAAACCTCAAATCAATTCAAGCAAACAGTGATTAATGTTTGCCAAATCACAGATGATAAACTGTTAGTGGATTTATTAAGTGGTATTGATTCTACAATCCAAGGGTTCAAAGAAGGAGTAAACACAGTTGATTATGCCAAGCAAAACAGTCCAACGGATATTCCCACGAAACATCCTTGCCAAATGATGTCCTTTTTCAGTGGAGAAAGATATATCATGTATTCCATGTTTAAACGGATATTCGGTAACCATTGTGACGAATCCTATTCTTTGCTCTTTTATTTATATTTGGTATTGAAAACTCAAATAAGACAAGAGTTTGTTCATGCAAATGATGTTTTGGGATTGCAGAACTTTCAAGGCTACAATCATGCGAAAAAATTAGGATACAAAAATAGTGACTCTTATCATAAGTTATCAATTTTTACTGCAGTTAGTCAGTTTGTCTTCCGCGGAAACAGAAAGTTGGAGATACGTATAGTACCAGCCAAAGACAACGATTTTGCCAAAGATATAAACAGCATTTGTGATATATTCAGAACTTCCATTGAATACAAGTCCAAGTGTATCACAGAGTTCATTCCATATTTCATCATTCATTTTACGAAATCGAAGGATGATGGTAAGAATCAGCAATATCGACATAAAAAACTACGCGAAACGATAAAGAATACGGCTTTGGCTATTGGAAAATTCAAACGTTCTGCGGCCAATACCAAAGAGAACTTAGTTGGTCTTGATGCTGCGGGTGCAGAATTGGAGACAAGACCTGAAGTGTTCTCACAAGCATTTAGATATTTACGGCAACATGTACCAGATATTAAGTTTACCTATCATATTGGTGAGGATTTTCTGGATGTAGTTGACGGCCTTAGAGCTGTAGATGAACTTATGAATTTCTGTGAATGGTCTAAGCAAGACCGCTTAGGACATGCCTTAGTCTTAGGACTGGATGTACAACAATATTATAAGAGAAGAAACAATTGGATAGCCTTGCCACTACAGGTACTTGTTGACAATATTGTATGGCTAAGACATAGAGCTTTGGCTCTTGGAAATATTCCTGCAGAAAAAGAGTTGGATAAACTCTATGAAAAGTATTTCCCTGAGTTGTACAATATGAGCATCGTAGATTCCCCATGTAATGCCTATTATCAGTCATGGCTCTTACGTGGAGATTATCCACTATGTTATAATGGTACTTATAGAAATCAACAGGACTTCTGGAGTCTTTGCGACAAAATAGAAACGGAAGAAATGCAGCAAGCACGAGAGAATGACACGGCTGTAAACTTGTACCGTCTTTATCATTCAGAGAAGATTAAAGAAAAAGGACAAGCGTGTGTTGATTTGAAGATTTCCCAAAGACTTGTCACTTTTATAGATGTTGTTCGGGAAGAAATGTTGAATGAAATAGAAAAACAGGGATTTATGGTAGAAAGCAATCCTTCATCAAACTTCAGAATTGGTGACATGGACTGTTACATTAGACATCCTATCTTCAAGTTCTATACAACTCCAAATCTATTGAAACTTGATATCACTCACAATATTTCCGTGTCTATCAATACTGATGACAAGGGTATATTTAATACTTCATTAGAAAGGGAATATGCTCTACTCGCAGCTGCATATAGCAAGGAACATACAACAAAACAAGAACAAAATGACTTGTTTGAATGGTTGGATTCCATAAGAAAAATTGGGCTTGAACAAAGTTTTGTTCCAACTAACCAATAAAATAAATACGACATGGACAACAATAAAAACTATATAAGGAAAATCGGCAGTGACATACATTCTATGTCATTCATTATAGGTGCAGGATTTAGCAAGAATATCTCTGACAAGTATCTTTCATGGGGAGAACTCTTGAAGGATATGATTCATGAGATGTATGCAAAGGAAATGCGTACTGGATATATGAATGAGTGGGAAATAATAGACAAATATGGCTATTTAGGCATTGCCAGTGAGTATATCAGGCGAAAGGGGTATCATGAGGCAATAGATGTATATATTGAGCAACGGACACCTGTGCTTATAGATAATGGGGACGGTACCTATGATATGAGATTAGGAAATAATGTTGTAAAAAACGTTGATGTTTCCCTTCATCGCACCCTACTGAATATGAAAGTCAAGAATATCTATACATTCAATTATGACAACGCATTGGATGTATATAATGATTTGACTTATACTTCAGAACGAGCAAGAAAAATCACAGAAAACGATATTGAGATAAAAAACATCGATGATGTTTTTACAAGGATTGAAAAATTGAGAAACGATTTTGCTACATCGCAGGATCGTGCTTTAAATAAACTTGACAAAACAGATTTTAATCTTGATTTAGAGAAAGAATTCCATGAAATCATGAACACGGATATTGTTCTGAGAGTATGTGGTGTTCTGAATGATAAAGAAAGAAGTATAAAGGAACAAACAGATGATGTTTATGATTCCTTAAAATCTTACAAACATCAGCTCTTAGACTCTGTAAAACATTGGAATACCAATAATCAGGATGCCTATTTTGTCGTTAAAAAGAGTGGTGACATTACCATTGGCGAAGCGAGAAGGAATATATTCAAGCTGCATGGCTCTTTGAGAGACTTGGGAGGTAAGAAAAATGGTATAGCCTATGGATTTGATTATGATAACCATGCACAGTATATCATAGCTCAGGAAGATTATGACTTATACAACAAAAAGCATGAGGCTTTTGTTGATTTGATGCGTATCAGTTTGTTGAAAGACGCTTATTGCATCATCGGTTTCTCTTGCGATGACCCCAATTTCTTGCTATGGATAAATTGGGTGAAGGATATAGTGGACAAGGAAGCTAAAGAAAACCATGACTCGGAGAACATTTGGAATAAGTACTTCATTAATGTTGGTGACGAAGATTTAGATTCAGATAAAAGATTACTGCTTGATAATCATTATGTAAGGATTGTTGATTTATACAAAACATATCCAACAGCGAAAAGTCCAAATGACAGATTGACCGCTTTCTTTGATGACATAGCTAAGATGCAGTCTGCCAAAGCTATCATGAAGGATTTCTGGGTTCATTTCAATTTTAAGACAAGCCTTAGTCCGAATGAAAAAAATACGATAGAATATGACGATGGAAAGGTGGCGAAGGCATGGAACCTCATGAAAGACATAGACTTAGCATACTTCTCAACGCCATTTGATTATTACCGTTTCTATTTTTTGGAAAGAATCAGAAAAATCATCAAAGATAAAGATGTAAACGGAGACATCTGCAAAGTCTTTTGGATGGCATCAGACCAGGATAATCTACCTATGGATGTTATCATAGACGATGATGACATGACTAATATCTTGGATTATGTTTCGTCTTTTGGTGATGAGACTTTAAAAGAAAAATATAAAATATTGGTGGATGAAGGTAAGATTCTGACTAATACTTGGTCTGTTGATTGCGCAGACCATTCAGATCGTTCTGTATTAAATCATGCAATACAATGTCTTTTCAATTTTGACTTGGAACAATGCCATGAAATTGTAGAGTCCTGGTCTCCAAAAGGGAATTATTACCGGATGGTTCGTCTTATGATTTTGGCATCATTAAATGGTGGTATAAAGTTAGACGAATTAGAGGGAGCACTTGTTTGTGAAAGTCATGAATTCAATTCTGACCAAGAATATTTGAGCACCATGGAATTGTCTCTTGGACTTCAGGAGTATTGTTGGGGTAATAGTAATATGGTAGCGAAATTCAGTAAGTTGCATGGCCAAATAGAAGAGGCTTCTCTAAGAAACAAAGATGCCATACGACTTCACGACTATTTTTCAAGATTGCAGAAAGAACTATGCAAAGAAGAAAAAATAAAGCCGTTGGGACGTGAGGGACGCTCGATTGCCTTTGGAAGTTCAGATAGCGTGACCTTAGCAGCAATTCGCATATTGCAGGTTCTTGTGAAATTAGGATTTGTAACTAAGAATATGTTTGGAATGTGGTTGACGAATGAAAACCTGTATCGTATAGTAGAAAGAATTTATGCTATTTATCCCTATCCTTGTTTTTATTTTGCTTCCTTATGTACCAACAAGGATTTTTCAAAACGAGTCGCTCAATTGTATTGTTTCAGTAGTTCGAAGGAGATACAGAATGTACTACCAGATATTCTCGTCAAGATATTGAAAGCCTGTCATTCTAAATATTTGTCAGAGGAAAGAAAAAGTGCACTGTATATCTATGCGACTACATTCATAAAACGTGTACATCCCAAATACTGGAGAAAGGAGTTTAAAAGCTTATTTAAGAATCAAGATTTGGGTAACCGTAATGAAAAGGCTTTTTGGGAGAGCAAATATAATTTCACCCAACAGGCTATAGCCTATATGGATGATGCGTCTTTTTCTATAAAAATAATCGACGGTATCTTACGGAAAGGTGAAGGTATCTCACACTATGACAATTCTTTGTTGATTGCAGCAATAAAGAATACAAGGACTTTGAGAAAAGAGCAAATACATCTTGTATATACTCTTATGACTAATACGAAAAACGAAGCTCAAGTTTTCGTATTGTTCAATTTGAGAAATCTTGTGTCAAAGAAGAGATTCTATTCTTGGTTGGAGAATTTAGATAGAAAGTGGCTAAAATACCCAAGTCTAATCCTTGCTGTAAGCCAAGTTGCTCATCAATGTAAAAAACATGAAAGCCTTGCTTTAAGCCTATTGACAGAGAGTAATTACCTGTGGAGTACTGGCATTGACGAAGAGGATGGTTATGTAGTATTATCTGACACCCAGACAATAGATGTGGATAGTTTTGACAGGGATGTTCAAATCAAAGGGAAAGCAGAAATTGTTGCATTTGAGAGGATAAAGGTAGAATTGTCTTTATTAGAAAAAGCTCGAAAGTCTCGTTTCTATGAAGATTGGTTCCAAGACTGGAGTACGGAGGTCTATTCGATGAAACTCTTCCTGGTTAGACATTATAAGAGTTTGTCAACCAACGAAGATATAGATGCTCTCATCAGAAAATGCGACGATTTGTATTTGAACATATCGGGACAGAGATGTCCACAAGAAAAACTCGTGCAGCAAGAGTCGTATAAGATAGAAGAAGGAATATCGGAATTGATGAAGGGTGTCCGTACTTATGGCATCAAAAACTTCTTCTTGGAATATGAGATTATCGCCAACATTATTCTACAACACAAGACAAAGGCTTTGGATATGTGCATCAGACATTTCTCATGGGCTGTCGCTTATAAGAAATACCAAAAGTTCTTTGTTTCTCATAATTTTCAGCAAATAGTTTTGCTGATACTTCGTGTTTATAAGCCATATTTCATAGGGAAAGATATAGAGGAATGGGACTTGAATGCAGATAAGAATGTAGTGGAAGACTGCATGATTAATATGAATAGGTGGTTGAAAAGTTTCGGATTAGAAGATGCGGACTGGGAAAAATACAAGCCAATTTTCTATTATAAAGAATTGTAATTATGAAAGGCGAAAAGAAAAATAAGCTCAAATCCGCACTATATGGAAATTGCATATTAGCTTGTTGTGGGTTCGTTTGTACAGTAGTGGTCTTCTTTGCTTGTTATAATCAAGGAAAAAGCAACGAGCATAAACAGGAGCAAAACAAATTGGATTCAATATCACTCATACAAGATTCTATAAAACTTGAAATAGATAAAGATAAGGTTTTGAAACTTCAAACAATGAATCAGCAACTTGAAAAACAAACAGATACTTTGTCTTCTCAGTTATCTGCATTGACTACAGAAATTAAGTCAATAAAAAGACTTTTAAAAACTTTTATTAAGAAAGAAAAATGATGTTCGACTTTACAAATTACACATATAGTGGAATGTTGTCTATTGTTGCTGCGGTATTTGGTATTGCTTATCCACAGATAAATGCCAGTATAGAAAGAATAGATGACAAATATGGTTCATCTCTTTTAACCACGAGACTTAAAAATGAGATGGCATTTGCAATATTCAATGTCTTATTGGTTGTCAATTTGATAATTGCGGTCGTTAATCCTTTTCTGTTAGACCAATCAAAATATTGTTATATCTACATAGCGATTCAAACTATTGCTACCATATTTTTGATAGGATGCTTCTTTCACTTGTTTGAGATAATACGCATGTATAATGATGCAGAGACCTTACATGTGAATATATGGAACGATTATAAAAAAGCTGTAGGAAAGTCCTCGGAAAAGGCATCCGTTCATTTTATGGAATGGGTGGACTTGATAAGTTATATTCTTCGCTCAACAAACCGAAATGCCGCAAGAAATGTGTATGACAAATGGGTTGAATATATTACAGAGTTCCATAAGGGACATATAGGCACAAAGGTACGCTATGACAATTATGCCTATGATGGAATTACTAAAATAAACGAGTACTTATGTAAGTTATGCTATGAGCCAATGTCCATTAATAATGGTAATGCTTTTCTGACCGCATTGCTTTATCCTGATGGTTTTATATCAGAGGATACATATACTATACTTTGGACTAATCTTCGGCTTCAAATATTTTATGGGAAAGACGAATGGGTGATGGATTATTGGGAACAGGCATCCCAAAAATATGATTTGTATATGGATAACGTTTCAACATAAGTAAGTGATCTAAATTATTTTTATATATAAGTACTAACATGGCTCATTTTTCGTTTTATAGAAAAAGTAGAATTATGAAACCAATAAAAGTACTTGAATTATCAGA
>OQWE01000187.1_pt1 | contig 21036 bp, 18 predicted proteins | sample 1691591 | NCBI WGS metagenome assembly OQWE01 (sample SAMN03418265, study PRJEB22391) | human gut metagenome | biome: human-gut; feature: organic feature; material: feces | host: Homo sapiens | place: Tanzania | collected 2013-01
GCCTCGAGATCCTTCTCGGCGATGAACTTCTTGATATCGCGGCGGCGAGGGCAAGGCCGAGACTCTCAAGGTCGAGATCATGGAGCTCAAGGGCGGAAAGCCCGTCGGCACCGGCAAGTTCGAGACGCTCAATGTCTCCGCTGTCATCTCCGCCATCGGTCAGAAGATCGACCTCGGCGGTATGCAGGGCATTGAGACCGGCGCAAAGGGCGAGGTCAAGGTATCCATGCCCAGCTACTGCACCAGCGTTCCTGATGTATTCGCAGGCGGCGACGTCGCGGGCATTGCGTCGCGGTCACGGCGGTAGACAACGGTGGTCTTGGCACCGAGGCGGACGGCGGCGCGTGCAACGTCGATGGCGACATTGCCGCCGCCGATGACTGCTACGTTCTTGCCGATCTCCGGCTTCTCGCCGAGGTTGACCTCACGCAGGAAGTCGATGCCGGTGAACACGCCGGGAAGCTCGTCTCCGGGGCAGCCGACCTTTGTGCCCTTGGATGCGCCTACCGCGAGGTAGAAGGCCTTGAAGCCCTGCTCGCGCAGCTTATCGAGCGAAATGTCCTTGCCGACCTCAACGCCGGTCTTGAATTTGACGCCCATATCCTTGAGAACCTTGATCTCGGCATTGATGACGTCCTTTTCAAGGCGGAAGGAGGGGATGCCCATGGTGAGCATACCGCCGAGCGCCTTTTCCTTTTCATATACGGTCACGGGGTAGCCCTTGATGGCAAGGTAGTACGCACAGCTCAGTCCGGCAGGGCCTGCGCCGATGACGGCGATCTTCTCCTCATAGGGCTTGCCGGTCTGATTTACCATCTTGGGAACGAAGCGGTGCTTTGCCTCGAGATCCTTCTCGGCGATGAACTTCTTGATATCGTCGATCGCGATGGGCGAGTCGATATCGCCGCGGGTGCAGGCGTCCTCGCAGGCCTTGTTGCAGATGCGGCCGCAGACTGCCGGGAAGGGGTTTTCCTTCTTTATAAGCTCAAGCGCCTCGGTGTATCTTCCCTGAGCGGCGAGCTTGATATAGCCCTGAACGGGAACGTGCGCCGGGCACTGTGCCTTGCAGGGCGCCGTGCCGGACTCCATGACGTCGGTGCGGGTTGTGCGGTAATCGACGTTGTAGCTCTTCTTATCCCAGGGAACTTCCTTATCCGACTGATATGCGTCGGAGACGTGCGGATCGGTGGTGCACAGCTTCTGGCCGAGCTTTACGGCGTTGGTCTGGCAGTTTTCGACGCACTGGCCGCAGGCGACGCACTTGTCCTTATCGACCTTGGCGATGAAGTTCGAGCTTACGCCGTCGGGAGAACGGAACAGCTCTGCGATGCGCAGCGCGTAGCAGGAGCAGCCGCAGCAGTTGCATATGGCGTTTATGCCGTCAAAGCCGAGCGCCTGGTTGACCTCGTGAACAAGGCCGTTATCCTCGGCGCGCTTGAGCACCTCATAAGCCTCCTCCTTGCTGATCAGGCGGTGCTCGCCGTGCTTGGAGAAGTTGATGGCATTGTCGTCAAGGTACATGCACATATCCTCTTCAAGATGGCCGCAGCCCTCTCCGATCAGACGGCGTGAACGACGGCAGGAGCACGGGCCGACGGAGATCGCCCTTGCCTTCTCTATGATGGTTGCCAGCTCATCGTAGGATGCCGTGCGAGTGTTGCTTTCGACAGCGCTCATAACGGGCATAACGCGCATGAAGTTAACGCCGTTGCCGAGAACCGGGGCAAGCATACCGACGCGGATGCGTGTGTATTCCTCGAAGCATGCTCCCAGATCGGGATACTTATCGCACTGTGCGCGATTGGAGAGGATGCCCTCCATGATGCCGGGCACCCAGATGGGGTAGTAGTAGCAGGGCTCCTCGCCGCGATAGCGCACGCGGATAACGCCCGCATTTACGAGCTTGTCGCACTGCTCCTGAACAAATTCAACGCTCTTTTTGCATTTTTTTGCGAGCTCTGCCGCAGAAAATTCCTTCTCAAGACGCATACGCATCATGACAGAGCACATATCGTCATCGACGATGGGATCGAGGATCCTGTATTCCGGATCCTTGTAGGTGATGCCGGTGTAGGTCATGCTTTCCAGGCTGATCTTCGACGCCAGCGCAAGGATGTTGGGTCTGTTTGCCATGTTGTTTCCCCCTGATCATTAATTGATAATTTAATGTATGTACCTTCTTACATTGGTCTAAAGTCTTTTATATCATGAAATCATACACTTTGTCAATTAATTAGCGTTGCCGATTTGTAATAACACAAGAAACTGCTCGTATTGTTGCTCGGAAAGCCTGTTAAAAAAGCCGCAAAGCCTTGAAAATGCTTGTTTTTTTGCGCAGAACAATTATTTACCACGGTTTTTCCGTATTCATGCAAAAAGCTTTAATTTTTTAACTATTTTATCTATATGGATTAATTATTAATAATTTTTGAATGTTTTTTATCTGTTTTGGTGAAATAGACAAAAATCGCGTATTCGTTGGATTTTTGACAGTCGGTTTTTGTTGAATTTATCGGCTTAAATTTTGACGCATTGTGAACTGGCAATGTACAATGTGTTTGCGTTTTGAATAAAACCGAAACCCAATAATGCGTAAGACAATTCCGCAGGAGCCTTCCCCGTCGGAATGCAGCGGGCGAAGAAGCCGCCCGTTTGTCTGCCGCGGCAAGATTTTTCTCTCCGGTAAAGCCCTGTTGCCCAAGGAATTGTTTTAGCGAACCGTTCCTTTGGAGCAGCGGGGACTTTGTTTTGGTTTTAACAAAGCGCGTGTAAGTCAAAGCATTATTCCGGGCTTTCGACGGGCGGTTGAGGAGCCGCGGCGCGAAAGCGGAAATGTCAGACCAAAATAGAAGAGACTTAGAAAAAGGAGAGTTATTATGAACAACAAAGCAGCCAAGGGCACATGGGCGGCCGCGTTTACGGTCGCATCGGTGTGGTTCGGCACCCACGTCGGCGGCGGTTTCGCCTCCGGTAACCAGGTAGTCAACTATTTTTCTCAGTACGGCTGGATGGCAGTCGCATTCCCCATCATCGCAATGGGCATACTCGCGCTTGTGATGTACACCGTCATGAAATTTGCAAAGCTCAGCGGTTTTACCAACTATAAGGACACCTTCGCGGCACTTTATCCGAAGCCCTGGATGGAGGTATTCTTCGAGATATTCTATATCATCATCCTGCTTGCGGCAGTCGGCGCGGCGGTCGCCGGCGCGGGCGAGGTCCTCGCGAACTTCTTCGGCGTCGACTACACCGTCACGGTAAACAAGCTTCTGTTTAACCTCCTCGTCGTCGCGCTGCTCATCGTTCTGAGCATCTTCGGCGTTAAGCTCGTTATTGCGGCGTCCACCGTTCTTTCCATCGCCATCCTCATCTCCACCGCAGTCATCGTCGTTACCGGCTTTGCGGCCGATCTTGACGCGATCTCCGCACAGTACCTGAGCGCAAACAACCTCCAGGCCGCGGCATACACCGACAGTCCGGCAAAGGCCGTATGGCTCGGCATTGTTATCTACTCTGCCTTCCAGTGCGTCTCCATCCCTCCGATGATCGCAGCGAGCGAGGGACTGTCCGTCAAGGGCATCAAGCGCGCAAACATCCTCGGCTGGCTCATGAACGGCCTTGCACTGGCTGCTTCCGCGGCAATGCTCTGCCGCTGGTATCCGCTGCTTGCCGCACTTCAGGGCGCAGGCATTGAGGGCTTCACCAACGCGATAGGCGGCATCCCCAACCAGACGGTTCTGACGCTCGTCGGCATCAAGTGGATGATGATCATCTTCAGTATCCTGCTGTTCAGCGCCTTCGTATCCACCAGCGTCACCCTCGTGTTCACCATGATCCAGCGCTTCCAGGGTCACTGCTTCCCCCAGACCATCCACAGCGAGAAGGTCCGCGGCGTTATCGTCGGCGTTATCGTGATCACTATCTGCTTTGCCGTCTCACTGCTCGGCCTCGGCAAAATCATCAAATACGCCTACGGCTACGACGGCTACTACGCCATCCTCGTTATCTACCTCCCCGTCCTGATCTGGGGCATCCCCAAGGTCAGGAAGCTCTCGGCGGAAAAGAAAGCCGAGCTCGAACAATAAAGCTGATTTCAAGCACCACCGGGAAACCGGTGGTGTTTGACAAGGAAATTCAATATGAAAATTGCTATGATAGGCTCCGGCGCGGCCGGCAGCGTTTTTGCTTCATATCTTAAAAAGGGCGGCGCCGAGCTCTGGCTTGTTGACCGCTACAAGGCGCACATGGACAAGGTCGCCGAGTGCGGCATGACCTTCCTGAGTCCCTCGGGCGAGGAGCTGCTCACGGGCTTTCACACCGCCGCCTCCGCCGAGGATATAGGCGTAATGGACATGGTCATACTCATGGTCAAGGCCACTCAGACCGACGGAATAATGCCCTCAGTCATGCCCTGCATCGGCAGGGAAACGGTCGTCGTTTCCCTGCAAAACGGAATCGGCAACGACGATGTGCTTAAAAAATACGTCCCGGCGGACAGAATACTCTACGGCTTCGGCACGATAGGCACGGAGCTTCCCGAGCCGGGCAAATGCGTTTCAAAGCCCGAAAGCGGCGTTATAATGCGCTTCGGCGCGGCGGAAAACGATCCGGTTTCCGAAAAGGCCGGCAGAGCGCTTGAGAAGTGCTTCTGCGACGGCGGCTGCCTGACGAGCTTTGAAAAGGATATCCGCCCCTTCGTCTGGAAAAAGGCGATATCCAACAGCGGCTACAACACGCTCTCGGCGCTTACGCGGCTCAAGGTCGGCCCCATGCTCGACTGCGAGGAAGGCAGACAGCTCATAAAAAGCGTATGGGCGGAGGGCTGCGCGGTAGCCAAGGCTCTCACGGGCGTCGACCTTTGGGAGGAAATGCTCGAGGAGCTTCCGAGACTCCGGGAGGGCTTTGCGAGATATTACCCCTCCATGGCACAGGACGTGCTCATCAACCGGCGTCAGACCGAGGTCGGGCTTTTAAACGGCGCAATTGTGCACTATGGCAGGCTCCTCGGCATCCCCACCCCCGTCAACGAGGCGCTGACGCTTATGATACAGACAATACAGCAAAACTACGATATGCAGTATTGCAAACAATAAGTAATATCTGATTAAATTTTATAAGGAGACGAATAGAAATGAAAATTGCAATGTATGGTTCCGGCGCAGCAGGCAGCGTTTTTGCTTCTTACCTGAAGAAGGGCGGCGCAGACATGGTCCTCATTGACCGCTATGAGGCTCATATGAAGAAGGTTGCCGAGGACGGCATGCACTTCACCATCCATCAGGAAGAAAACGGCGCATACACCGATTATGATTATCAGCTCAAGGGCTTCCGCACCTACACCAGCTCAGCGGCGTGCGTCGCAGCCGCCGTCGGCGTTCTCGGCACCGCACTGCCCGAGCCCGGCCACTGCGTGTCCACACCCGCCGGCGGCGTTCAAATGAACTTCGGCGGCGCCGTAAGAAGCGAGCTCAACGACGCTGCGTGCGCCGAGATGCTCAAGTGCTACCGCGACGGCGGCTGCGACGCATACTGGCGCGACGGCGAGCCGGGCACCGACAACAATATCTACAAGTTCATCTGGAAAAAGGTCTGCGTCAACGCGACCGTCAATACCGTCTGCGCGGTTCTGCGTCTGAAGATCGGCGAGGTCGAGGCCGACCCCTGGGGCCAGCAGCTGTTCCACGGCGTTATCCGCGAGACCTGCGCTGTCGCCACCGCAAAGGGCGTTCCCATGGATGCCGACGAGTTCATCGCTCACGATCACAACGACATCGTCACCAACATCGGCGACTACTACCCCTCCATGTGTCAGGACGCGCTGTTCCATCAGCGTCAGACCGAGATCGACGTTCTCAACGGCAAGATCGCAGAGTACGGCAAGGAGCTCGGCATTCCCACCCCGACCTGCGACATCCTCACCAAGGTCGTTCACTGCATTCAGGACAACTACGCAAACCAGTACTTCCAGGACAAGGACGGCAATGCCTTCCACATCGGCAAGTAATTTTAAGCATGAAAAAATCTCCGACCATTGGCCGGAGATTTTTTGTCGTTTTGTTGCCGGTGAAGTTTATTCTTTCAGCATATCTCGGATTCGAGCCTTGCGATAAGGCCATCGAAAAGCTCCTTATTATTCTCGATTGCGATCTCGGGCTCGCGCTTGGTGGTGTGAGCAAAAACGGGCTCGTTCATCTTCGTTGAATACACGGCCTTGAGGATGCGCACGGAGTCCATGCCGCACCTTGCAAAATGAACGGCGGCCGATGCAAAGGGCGCTCCGGCGGGGGAGAGCTTATCGGCTACGGGCGCGAGAGTCTCGACGATGCGGATGGACATGTAGAATATCTCGTCGATGATGCAGCAGGCGGTGCGATAGGCGGCCTCAAGCTCGGTGTCGTCGGCGTTTTCCTGCTTAAGCAGCTTTTCAAGAGGCTTTTTGGCCTTGTTCTCCTCATCTATGAGATGCAGGAAATAAACCCGCAGCTTCTCCATATCCTGCTCGGCATGCAGCATGTCGGCATCCTCGGACGCGGTGACGCGAATGGCGCGCAGCGCCATTGACGCGGCGCACATCGAAGAGCCCGCCGCGGCCGAGCCCAGGCCGAAGACGTCCTTGGGGTCAGCCATCATAACGGAGTATGCTTTAAGAGTCTTGTCCGAATAGCTTTCGGTCATAAGATCTCCGATATTTATTTTTTCTGCCATGATATATCTTCCTTTCCTTTGACAATTGAAAACGGGAGTTTTATAATTCTATTGATAAATATACAACAAATATTTGATATTTACAAGTGATTATGCTACAGGAGCAAATAAAATGAAAATTCTGCTTTGCGGAGACATTGATTCCGGAAAATCCACACTCATACGGCGGCTCGTATCCGACCTGAACCGCCCGGCGCACGGATACATCACCGTACGCATGCCGGAGGATGAACGCGGCGTTTCGCACGTATATCTTTACGATATCTCCTCCCCGCCGGAGAGAATAGAGGACGCGCAGGTCATAATGCGCATTCGCGGCGATAAGCTTGAAAAGCACCCGGAGTATATGAGCAGCATCGCCGCTCCCATATTGGAATCCATCCCCGAGGGAAGTCTTGTCGTTCTCGACGAGCTCGGAACGCTCGAGGAGCACGAGGAGCGCTTCAAGGCCGCCGTTATGAAAATACTCTCCGGGTCCTACGACGTTCTCGCCTCGGTGAAGGCGCAGAACACCGGCTTTCTGCGCGATATCCGCCGGCATCCGGACTGCGAATTATATATCATCACGCCTGAGAACCGTGACGACTTGTATGCCCAGCTGAGGAGGGAATACAAGATATAGTGTTTCCTTTTTCTTTCAGAAAAAGTGCACAAATCAGGCGTTAAAAATATGTGAGAAAATTTCCTGACATTTTAACAGAATTATGTTGACTTAAAGGTCACAGATTGATATTCTGTCATTACAGCGAAAAAATCAGGGGGCATCCATGAAAAAAATTACAGCACTGCTGCTTGCCGTGCTTTGCATGCTTTCAGTCTGCGCGTGCAATAACGACGGGGATAAAACGGCAGACGTTTCAGCAAAAGACCTTATCGCGGCAACGCTCAACTCGGAAAAGCCCGAGAACGCCGACACACTGTGCGGTTCGGACGATCAGAGCTTGAAAAACAAATTTTATTACTTCTACGGCATCGAGACAAGCGCCGTGCGCGACTACGCGATAGTATACTCCTCGGCCGCGAAATCGGACGAGATAAGCGTTCTTGTCGCCGCCAAGGGCACGGATATGAAGACCCTGACCAACGCGCTGGAGGGACGGCGCGAGATGCAGCGTCAGACCTTTGAGCTGTACAGCCCCGAGAGCGTCGAGATGCTCAAGAGCGCCGTCATATTCACGCAGGGAGACTATGCGGTGATGATAGTGGCAAAGGACCCCACGGCGATAGAAAGCAGGATAAAGGAGCTTCTGAAGGACGCCAAGGCCGTCGGAAAGGAGTCCAAGGCGTATTATGACACGGCCGCCGTCGAGCCGACGCCGACCCCGAAGCCCAGCTATGACTATTCAAAGCCCGTTCCGCAGGCCGGGGCGAAGGATAATTCCTGGTTCAGGGACGCGGCCTTTGTGGGCGATTCGCGCATGGAGGGCGTAATGAACTATGCCGACTTCGAGTACGCTTCGAATTTCTCACATGTCGGCCTGAACGTCGCGGACGTGTTCACAAAGCCATATATCGAGACGGAGTCCGGCTCGGTCACGGTCGCCGACGCTCTGCACAATGACCTGAAATACGGCAAGGTCTACGTCATGCTCGGCATAAACGAGCTGGGCTGGTATAACCTCGATAAATTCGTCGAATACTACGGAAACATAGTCGATCTCCTGCGCGAGACGCACCCCGAGGCCGAGATATACATAATAAGCATACTGCCAGTCGGCGCAAAGGCCGCAAAGAGCTCGGACATGCTGAATAACGACAGAGTGCAGATGTTCAACGAGCGCATACAGGGCATGTGTGCCGATAAGCAGGTCTATTTCGTAAACGGCTTCGAGGCACTTGCCTCAAACGGCTCACTGCCCGACGACGCCTCCCCCGACGGCATCCATATGCAGCCGAGCTACTGCCATAAGCTGACCGACTATCTCCTGACTCACACCGTAAGTAAATAAAGCTTGAAGCGCCGTCCTCCGGACGGCGCTTCAGTCTGTCAAAAAACCTATGCTGCCGAGTAAATACAGCCGCGCAGCAGGGGAGCCTGAGGGGCAGCGAAGCGAGCTTTCCCGTGAAGCGTAAGCTTCACAAAAAATGCGGCGTTTTTTTTGCACACGACGGTATAACCCGATGCGACTGCATCGGGTTATAAATTATCTGAGCTTTACGCAATAGTAGGACAGAAGGTAGGTTTTTTCCGACTTGTATGCATTCCATACGCGGTCGGCAAGCTCCTCGGGCTGACCGCCCTTGCGCTGGAAGGTGCGGATCTCCTCAATGACCTCCTGCATGTCGTTTTCGCAGTCCTCCTCAAGGTCATAGAACCTGTCGCAATTGGTGTAGGCATACACCATGAGGCTGCGGTATCTCCCCTCGGGCTGGGCCTCGAACTCCGAGCGCATCTGAGCCACCAGCGCGTCAAGGCGAGCCATGTGGGAATATTTTATCGCTTCGATCTCGGCGGCGGCAAGCGCCTTCTTGTACTGATCGCGGCTGAGGTCGCCGGCCTGGAGGAGAACCTCCTTGGCGACGTCGGTGTAAGTCGCCTCCTCGGAGATTATCCGCTGTGCGCCGTCCCTGAATATTTCAACGTCCCAGCGCGTCGTGTCAACGCCGAGCAGACGGTCTATCTGCCTGTGATAGTTTGCCGCCTCGTTTTTTATCTGCTCTGTCGTGAGGTTCTGGGCAATGACGTAGGACTTTAAAAGATCATACTGGGCCCACACGAAGCAGCCTGCTATGACGGCCAGAAGCAGCGCAATATAGACAGCCCAGGTCGCAACGAGCTTTCCGGTGTTCTTTTTGAGCGTGTTGCGCGGATTTTCCTGCGTTTTGGCAAGCGACTCCGTCTGCGGCAGCCTGCCGGTATTGAGGTATTCCGAGTATGCGTCGCAGACAGTGTTCGGGTCTCCGAACATGACCATGCGGCCCTTGTCGAGCCACAGCACCTTGTTGCACTGCGACCTGACCGCTTGCAGCGAGTGCGATACCATGAGAGCGGTCGTGTCGCCGTTATCTATGATGCTCTGCATCTTCTGCTGGCTTTTTCTGCGGAAATCTCCGTCGCCGACGGCGAAGATCTCGTCAAGGATTATTATATCGGGCTCGATCATGCTGGCTATCGCGAAGGCGATACGGCTTTTCATGCCGCTCGAGAGCGTGCGGAAGGGGCTGTTCTGAAATTCGCGCATCTCCGCAAAGTCGATGATCTCATCATATTTGGAATCTATAAACTCCCTGTCGTAGCCCATGAACGCGCCGCGCAGATATACGTTCTCCCTGACCGTCATTTCGCGGTCAAAGCCCGTGCCGAGCTCGAGCAGCGCGCAGATCCTGCCGGTCTTCTCGACTGTGCCGGAGGCGGGGGTCAGAGTTCCGCTTATGGCCTTCATCATCGTCGACTTGCCCGCGCCGTTTTTGCCGATAACGCCGAGCATATCGCCCCTTTCAAGGCTGAAGGATATGTTTTTGAGCGCCCAGAACTCGTTATTGCGCGGAGCTTTGCCGAGTATGCGCTTTACGATGTCCGAGGTCGAGCGCGAGTCCTGCTTGCGGTAGCGCACAGAGACATTGTCGAGAACAAGTATCTTGTTTCCGTCCATCAGAGCACCTCCTTACACATACAGCGCGATCTTGTCGCGCGCGATGCGGTAGGTAAACCAGCCGAGGAAGGCGCAGACCGCGGCCATTGCGAACATGATAAGATGCGTCGAGGGGTTCGGAATGGTCGAGTGTATGATGAGCTGGCGGAAATAATCAACGCACATATACAGGGGATTGCAGTTTAAAAGCCTGCGCATGATGCCCGGCAGGATCGACGGATCATAGAATATCGCCGAGGCGTACATGACTATGCGCGTGACGACGGGCCAGAGGTAGTTTATGTCGCGGAAGAATATATACAGCGTGCTCAAAAACATGCCGATGCCGAAGTTTATGAAATAAAGACATACCATCGGGTACAGCAGATAGAAAAAGCGCCAGTGGAAGCTTATATTGTCTATGGCGACGAAGATGAAAAATACAAGCAGGGAAACGGCAAAGTCGATCGCCTGCGCGACGCTCTGCGAAACAAGGAAATAGTGCTTGGGAACGGGCACCTTGCTGTATATCTGCGCGTTGTCGTAGAGAACGCGCATGGCGCTTCGCGTTGCCGCGGAGAAGTAGTTGAACAGCAAAAGTCCGCAGAACAGGTATATCGTGTAGTGCGGCATATTGCGGCCGAAAAACGTGCCGAAGACCACGTCCATCGTCAGCAGCAGAAACAGCGGCGAAAGCGCGCTCCAGAGTATGCCGAAGGTAGTGCGCTTGTATTTCTTGATAAAGTCTCGCCTTATAAGCTCAGAAAGCAAAAAACGGTGATTAGCTTTGTCCGAAGTCATAAAACGTCAGTTCTCCTTGAAAAGCAAAAAACTGTGGAAAAATCACACTATCGCGCTATTATACCACAGTTCTCCGCACAATTCCATATTAATTTTCGGACACATAGTTCAGGTAGTCCTCGGGCGTGTTGAAATCGCGTGTAAAGCTGTCGAGAATAACGAAGCTTTCGCCGATCGCACGGCCGTCAAGAGGCAGACCGGCATACAGGTGATACACCTGCCAGCCCTTGCACTCGTTTAGCTCGCCGCTGACAAATTTTCCACGCACCTCAAGGTACAGCGAGCGGAAAAGCTCGCCCGAGCCTATAAGCACGGCACATATGCTACTCTCGCTTCCGAAAAACAGCAGCGGCCTTTTTCCTCTGTGCGCGATAACTGTTTTTACCGCGTCCTCGGAGTACAGCACGTCGCCGTATAGAAAGCACATGTCGTCGCCGATGAGCTCGGCGGTGAAGCGGTCTATCTCAAGGACGTTGTTCTTCGGCTCGTATCTGCTCGCACCGGGGATATCGACGGACGTATCGTGCGAGGTGATTAAGACCTCGGCGGCCTTGTCAAACTTATGCACAAGGCGCACTGTGCGCTCAAGCAGCGTCTCACCCGAAACTCTTATATCGTGCTTTTTGTGCCCCATGAAATCGTTCCAGCGGCTGCCCCTGCCGTCGGCCATTATGACATATCTCATTTTATTATCCCGTGCTCGCGGTAGAAGTCTCCCAGCCTGCCGTAGCGCTGCGGCCCCCAGAGCTGGATGATGTTCACGCCCGAGGAGGTGTTGGCCTCGATGACGGTAAAGCCGTCGTCGGTCGGGAGGATATCCCATGCTATGATGTCAAGATAGGGGAAGGCGCGGCTTATCTCCATGACTCCGGCCTTTATCTTATCCCAATCGGGGATATAAGCGCCCTCTATCTGTGCGTTCGTATCCGGATGCGTGCGGTAGACGGTGAGATTGTGCAGCGTGCGGGCATAGCTCATCCGGCCGGTTTCAATATCGACGTTTGCGACAAGGCCGCCGCGGCTGCCGTTATCGACAGAGCCCGTCCAGTCGGCGCCTATGCGCTGCACGGCAAAGCAAAGCTCAAGCTCCTTCGTCTCGGCGCTGCGCAGGACGATCATGCGCAGTGTGTTTGCGCTGTTGGCGTAGATTTTGTTTAGATAAGCGGCCTGATGCGCGTAGGCGCAGATGAGCCACTCGGTGTCGCGGCGCAGACGCTGGGTGAGCTCTTTTTCCGTGTGCGGCTCGTCGTTGCAGATGATGCCATGGCCGTTATACTTTACGACATACACGCCCTTGCCCTTGCCTGCGCGCACGGGCTTTACGACGAAGGCGCCCGTTTCATGCAAAAGCGCGATGAGATCGTCATAATCTGTTATGACGCGTCCGTTCATCCCGGCAAGGCGCCTGCCCTTCTTGATGCAGTATATCTCCGGCGTTTTGCAGTAGCGCTCTATTATCTGCGTGAAAACGACCTTGTTGTTGAGCATTTCGCTGTACGGGTCGTTTATGCAGCGCGAGCGATACCAGTCAAACTCGGAAAGGTACTGCTTTTTATCGTTGTGCTTAAAGTCGTACAGAGCTGCCTGATCGACCATATAGCCGCCGAAAATGCAGTAGTAAAGTCTTGTGTGCAGCGGAAGCTTAAAGTGATTGGGCGCAAACAGTATCCTCACTATCCACAGCACCATCAATTTGATTTTGGCGAGCAATATGCTCAGAAATCGCATCATGTTTATCTCTCTCCATGCAGTCGATTATAAGCCCGGCGATCTTGTCGGTAGCGCGGCCCGTGAGGTCGGGCAGGTATTTGCGGCAGAAGCGCCTGTAGTTATCCATGTCGTATTCGCCTCTGTCGATAGCGGCGACAAGCTCCTTGGGGTCGCGGAATATGCAGTCGGGGAACTCATCGAAGAGCTTGACGTTCAGGCCGTTGTGGTCAAGATAGTCCTCGTAGTCGAAAAGGTAAAAGTACACGGGCTTGCCCAGAAGCGCGGCCTCGATCGTTATGGCCGAATAGTCGGTTATGACGCAGTCGCACACCGACAGGACCGTTGAGGTCGGTACCCTGTGGCAGGTGACGGCCGGGGCGAGCGACGCATAGTTTAAAAGCTGGTTCGGGTGGCGCTTTACGACGAGTATCTGATCACCGTTGAAGTCAAACGCATCGACGAGCGGCTTGGGGTCGAGCATCTGCCCCTTGCGGAAGGTCGGGGCGTACAGCACGATCTTTTTACCAATGTACCAGGGGTAGGCCTCGTAAAACTGCCGGCGGGCCTCCTCCTGACCCTCGCGCAGCTTATCCATGCGCGGAAGTCCGACGTTATACAGAATATCGGGATCGATGTCAAACGACGCGCAGTAGAAGGGGTTGAAGGCCCTGCCTCCGGCTATGACGACGTCATAGTTGCGGTGCATGCGCATTTCGCGCGCGATCATGTCGCTGCGGCCGAATTTTTTTCCGAGCGACTGGTAGCCGGATTTTTTGATCTTGCCCATGGCGTGCCACATCTGGATGACGGCAAGCTGCTTTTTGTGGTGCAGCACCGATACGGCCGGCCAGTAGGAATCGAGCACGCACACCGAGGCCGTTGCGAGGTGATACATGCTGCGAAGCGTCGCGCCGGCATATTCAAGCACGCTTGCAAAGCCTTTATCCATACGCTTTGTTATGATGACGATATTCGTCTCGGGTCTGAGCTCTTTAAGGCGGCGGCTTAAAAAATCAATATCCTCCGTCACGGTGTTCGACTGACGGCTGAGGAATAAGACCTTGCTTTTGTCCGTCGGGAAGAGCTTCAGGAAAAAGTAGATGAAGTTCATCACCCAGCGCAGCAAAATAACAGCTATTCTCATACTACTCCTTTTATGCCCCGTGCGGGCACAAGTGAAAATCGACTTATTATACGCGCAAGCAAAAGTTTTGTCACTACAAATTTGTTAACATTAACAGAGCTTTTTTCCCGCTCTCTTGAGTTCAAGCTTATGCGCAAAGTATGCGTGAACATTCTCGTTATACGTCGGGTAGCGGTGCAGATCCTGATGCGTGTTTATCTCAAGTATCTTAAAGCCGGAGTCTGTTATGACGACGTCGAAGCCGAGATATTCAAGCGGCGATATGTAGCGGCATACCTCGGGTATGACGGAGAGCACCTCATCCCAGTGAGGGAGATATCCCTCGATCCTCGCGCCGGTGTCCGGATGGAGGGGGCAGGGGCTTATGACATGCTCCTTTATGACCTCGGCGTCGTGGAAAAAGCCCGTTTTTTCATCGACATAGGCGAAGACGCCGCCGGAGCCGATATTGTCGGTAAAGCCGGTGCTTTTTGTCCCGATGCGGAAGTAGGCGTTTTCGATAACGGGGTCGAGCCCGCTGCGGTTTATGACCATGATGCGCACCGTGCACGCGACCTGGCTGTATATTTTGCCAAGAGCGCTATGCATGACGATATACTCGGAGATATTGTAGTAATCGTTGAGCGCAGAGAAGAAATCGAGCATCTCGCTTTCGGTCTTTTCCTCGCCGTTTACGGTGTAGCGCTCTCCGTCAAAGCCGAGCCTGTAAAAGCCTATGCCGTGCGAGCCGACGGTGGGCTTCATGGCGAGAAGCTTCCTTTCGCGCAGAAGCTCGAGCAGTCCGTCAAGGCTGCGGGGAAGATATTCGGGGCAGTCGGGCATTTTCAGAAGCTCCGTTTTTCCGTTTCGCGGAACGATGTGGTAGTAATACTCGGGAAGATACTGCCTGTATTTATCCAGACAGTAGCGCAGCGTGACCTTATCCCACAAAAGCTTGCGGTATTCATTGTTCAAGGGCCTGAGCCATTTGTAGTCGCGGTCGGACAGGCAGTCGCGCCAGTTATCCTCCGTAAGGCCGTACTGCTTTATATGGTAGGATAAAAAGCCGCGCTCGTGCGCCCATTTTTTCTCCGCGGCCGTTGTGTGTTTATCGTGCATATCCTCGCGCAGAGCCCTTTTCCAGCCTCGGTACATGTAGTCCATAAAGCCGCGGCGCTTTGCCCGAAAGCTCCAAAGATAGCGGTCGATTATCGTCATTGCGCGCTTAAAGCCGACAAAGCGCGGCTTTTTTGCGCGCTTAAAGCGGATAAATTCGGCGGTTTTGTCGTTAAGATCCTCAAGGTAAGTGAGATCCGCGCCCGTATCCACGCGCAGTATCTTAAAGCCGCCGTCCGTCAGGCGAAGGGCAAAGCTCATGTATTCAAGCTCGTTAAACTCCGCGGCGATGCCGCACAGCATTTTTTCGATATCGGGGAAGCTTTCTATTCTGCCGCCTGCGTAATTGCCGTCCTCATCGACGGCGGACAGCTCGCGGTTCTGCGTGTACCAGTTTTTCGCGCAGCCTTTCTGTGCCTCGGTCAGGACGGAAAACAGCAGCTCAGGCCCGTCGCCGCGGTTTAAGAACGCAAGGTGCAGCGTGGGGGCAAAATCCGTTTTCACAAGCTCCGTTATTATCGTTCCGGAGGGGAGCTTTTCGAGCTTTTCGCGCATTCCGATCTCATCGAGCGGCTTTTCGTCGAAGAAAAAGCTCTCGCCGTCAAAGCGGCAGATATGCTCCAGTGTTTTTACGGAGTTTGACGCACGCCGCACGAGCACATTCCCTTTTTTGCGTATGAGCGAGACTATGCCGTCCATGCTCTGCGCAAGCTCGGGCCTGAGCGGCAGTATAAGCTGCCCGCCGTCGCGTGTTAACAGAATGTAGTACTGCTCGGGCAGAAGCTCGGGGTGCTTATCGAGCGCATACGAGGTCGACAGCACATCGCCGAACAGCTTGTCAAACTTCGCGTCAAACGGCAGAAGCGAAAAAATATCCTTGTCGCTCATGCCGATGTTGTTTTTGCGCTTGTATTTTTTTATGCTCTCAAGATAAAACCACTCGTCGGCCGTCGCAAAGGTAAAGCCCCGAAACAGCAGAGCAGAGCTTTTTATCAGTTTTGAAGTCGTCATGTCGAAACTCCGCAGTCTGTAGATAAATAATTGTATATACTATATATCACATATCGGAATTTTGCGCAACTTGATAATTTAGGGGGCAACGGCTTGAATTAAGTCGAAGCTTGTACTATAATAATAAAGTTATTACTATGGGTAACTATGCGGATTTTGATCCGCAGGAAAGAGAGCGGCAAATGGGAGTGATAAGCAGGATAAAGAGAGAGCTCTTTATCCGACCCTGGCTTAAAAAAGGCTATTCGAGGCGTCTGGCAAATTCGTATTACAAAAAAGCGCAAAAAGATCTTGAGACGGGTAACGGCGTGTCGAAGGCGGATAAAAAATGGGCGCACGAGCTCGGCTATATGTCCGAGAGCATCGCAAAGTACGATCTTAAAAATAAGCCGGACAGCAAATATATAAGCGATGTAGATTATCTGTACTTAAAGCCGTTTAACAACAGCTTTACAAAATGGGTCGGCGACCTCGTGACGGAAAACAGAGTGCTCACAGGCAGGCGCGGGCATCTGCCGATGCTGTACTATAACATCATAGAGCGTGAGGATGAGAAGGTCTTTCTTCCGATCGACACCGTCGGGCGCGAGTACGGCGAAAACTACGACGACTTCATAAGGCTTTTGAACGAGCGCGGCGAGCTCGTCATCCGCCCCGACCGCGCCTCGGCTCACCGCTGTGCGTATCTTATCAGGCGCACCGGCGAGGATCGCTACGAGCTGTGCGAGGACAAGGTCTGCAAGGCGCGCATGAGCATCTACGGCAACGACTACGATCAGGCGTATCTTCTGAGAGAGTACCCCGACGAGCTGCCCGAGGGCTTTGAGAAAAATCCCTGCAAGCGCGATCATTACGATAAAAAGAGCCTTTTTGAGCTTATTTCGACGTTCAAATACGGCTATGTCATAGCAGAGCCGTATAAAATGAGCGATGCCAAGCCCGGCATACTGAGGATATACATCGCAAACGAAGAGCTTAAAGAGACAAGGCTTCTCGATTATTACTACACCGACCTTGACGGCGGCGCGGTGCGCTGCCGAGCGGTGACGCCCTCGGGAGAGCTCGACGGCGAAAGGATAGGCTGCTGGGACGAGCTTATAAATACCGTCACGGATATCGCGGGCTATATAAGTGAGATCGAATATTTCACCGCGAGCATCATATTCACCGACAACGGCTTTGTCATAGATTCCATCGACACGAATCCCGATCTGCCGCCTGTCGCGCACAGCGACGAGCTCAACGACTACCTCATGACGAGGCTTCACGAAAAGCGCGAGACCGTCGTCGTCACGCGTGAAAAATGGTGGACGGCGTTTAAATACAAGCGCTTTAAGCGCTTTGTCAAGCACTTTTGCCGTCCGGGCATAAGACCCTATATGCAGAAGCTCTGGATGAGCTCGGTGTGGGATGATCTGCGGCACAATAAGGGTACGACGCTGTCTCAAAAGCTATGGTGCTATAAGCGCGGCTTTTTGTCGTTTCGGATAAAGCAGTACGGGCTTACGAAGGATAACTACAAGGACTTTCTGTCCGACTATCAGTACCACTGGCTCAACCGCATAAACAACAGCTACCAGATATGGATAAACGACAAGACCACGACGCGCTATGTCTTTGAGCCGTACAAGCAGTATCTTGCGAAATACTACTACGACATAATAAAAATGGAGGGGCAGACCTGCATAAAGGCGCTTCAGGATATCCCCGAGGGCTTTGACGCTACGTTTGACGGAATCTTCGCTCTGCTGCGGCAGGAAAAGCTCCTTGCGCTCAAGCCCTCCTCCGGCACTCACGGCGACGGCTTTTACCGCATGGAGTACGCGGACGGCAAGTACCTCATAAACGGCACAGAGATGACAGAGGACGGGATACGGCAGATGATAGAGGGCTTTAAGTCCATTTACGTCATAACAGAGTATCTTTTCATGCACAAGGACCTTAAAAAGATATATCCGTACTCTGTAAACACCATCCGTGTCGCGGTCGTCAACCGGTCGGCCTACGAGCCGAGGATCATGCAGACGTATATGCGAATAGGCTCCTCCTCGACGGGCTTTACCGACAACGTCGGCTACGGCGGCATATGCGCGAAGATAGACATCCCCACGGGACGCTACTACTGCGCAGAGAAGATAATCGACCACAGGTTCACGCCCTGCCCCGTGCATCCGGACACCGGTGTTCGGATAGAGGGCACCGTCCCCAACTGGGAGCTGATGAAAAAGGGCATAACTGATATCTGCCGTTTCATGCCGGAGCTTGAGTATCTCGGCTTTGACATCGCCATCACCGACGACGGCTTTAAGATAATCGAGATAAACATACATCAGGATCTGCACAAGGTCGCCGAGCACTCGGAGGAGTTCAAGGCCTTTTTCCGCGCAAAGCTCGCGCTCAAGGCAAAGCAATACGAGCTTAAAAAATACTGAGACAGGAGAGACAATATGAAAACTATCGGTTTCCTCATAAGCCACAAAAACGGCGAAGGCCGCCGCGCCCTTCTGCCCGAGCACATAGGCAGGATAAAAAACACGGATAAAATGTATTTTGAGACAGGCTACGGCCTTGCCGTCGGCGTTACGGACGATGAGTACGCCGCCTGCGGCTGCCACATCGTCTCACGCGAGGAGGCGTTAAGCTGCGATATCATAACCGACGTCAAGCTCGGCGATGCGGACTACCTCGACGAGATAAAGAGCAGCAAGCTAATGTTCGGCTGGGCGCACACGGTGCAGAATATCGACTTCACGAGCGACATGCTCCGCAAAAAGCACACCGTCGTCGCATGGGAGGAGATATTCGAGCACGGCCGCTATATATTCTACCGCAACCGCGAGGTCGCCGGCGAGGCTGCCGTCATGCAGGCGTTCCGCTACTGCGGCAAGATGCCCTATGACACGCGTGTCGCCATACTCGGCAACGGGCAGACCGCCAAGGGCGCGATGCGCATCCTGCACGGTCTCGGCGCAAGGGTCGATGTTTACAGCCACAGGCTCGAAAAGCTGTTCCGGCAGAACATGTTCGACTACGACGTGCTTATAAACTGCGTCATGTGGGATACGACGCGCACCGACAGGATAATCTATAAGGAAGACCTCAAGAAAATGCGCCCCGGCACGCTCATAATCGACGTAAGCTGCGATCCGCATCTTGAGATCGAGACCTCGCACCCGACGACGATAGACGATCCCGTGTACGTCGTCGACGGCGTTGTGCACTACGCTGTGGACAACACCCCCGCCATGTACCCCATAACCGTGACGAAGGTGCTCAGCGAGGGTATTTCAAATTACATCGACATTATCATTGAAAAGGACTTTGACGAATACCCCGAATCGCTCAAAAAGGCGACCGTCATCAAAAACGGGCACATTCTTGACGAGCGCATAGCACAGTTCCGAAAAGCCCACGGAGCTTTTTGTGAGTAAAAATGACTGACGGATACGGCAGAAAAATCGAATATCTGCGCATGTCGGTGACTGACGCCTGCAACCTCAGATGCGTCTACTGCATGCCGCCGGACGGGATGAAGGAATGTCCCTGCCGTCAGGCGATGAGCGCGGACGAATTTGTCGAGATCGCACGCGAGGCGGCCGGGCTCGGTATGAAAAAGCTGCGCATAACGGGCGGCGAGCCGCTGGTCAGAGACGATATTGTGCCCCTTGTGCGCAGGCTCGGAGAAATACCCGGCATCGAGGATATGAGCCTTACAACCAACGCCACGCTCCTTGCGCCGATGGCACGGGAGCTGTATGAGGCCGGGATACACAGGATAAACATAAGCCTCGATACGCTCAATGCCGAAAAGTACGAAAAAATAACGCGGGGCGGACGTCTTGCCGACGCGCTCGACGGCATTCGTGCGGCCCTTGAGGCCGGGATGAGCCCCGTGAAGCTCAACACCGTGCTCATAGGCGGCTTTAACGACGATGAGATCGAAGCTCTTGCGGCGCTGACAATGAGCTGCCCCGTGCAGCTTAGATTTATAGAGCTCATGCCCATAGGCGATACGAAGGACGAATTTTCGGCCGACGCGTATCTGCCGGTCGGCACGGTTCTGGACAGACTTCCGCGGCTTGAGCCGGTGCCGGGCGAAAGGCATGCCGTTGCGCGGCTGTATAAGCTGCCGGATGCCGAGGGCGGGATCGGGCTGATAAGCCCCCTGAGCAATCATTTCTGCGCCGAGTGCAACCGTCTGCGCCTGACGGCCGACGGCTGCTTAAAGCCCTGCCTGCATTCCGCCGAGGAGATACCCGTGCGAGGTCTGCACGGCAAAGAGCTCAGGGATGCAATACTTACCGCTGTGTCGCACAAGCCGGAAAAGCACGTCGCGCTTTCGGCGACCGAGCGCAGCGAGGCAAAACGAAGCATGTATCGTATAGGAGGCTGAAATATGGCTGAGATAGCTGCAATTTGCATAAGCGACGTCCGCGGGATACAAAAGCACGAGATCCCCGAGGCGTTTTTGAAAAAGGACTGGGGCATCGAGGGCGACGCCCACGCGGGCAACTGGCACAGGCAGGTGAGCCTGCTGTCGGCAGAAAGCGTTGAAAAGCTTCAGCAGAAGCTGAGCTTTGAGCTTGCGCACGGCGCGTTTGCCGAGAATATACTTGTCAAGGGCATGTCGGTGCACACGCTGCCGGTGGGAACGCGCCTGCGCATAGGCGAGGCTCTGTGCGAGGTCACGCAGATCGGCAAGGAGTGCCACAACGACTGCGCCATACGCAAGGCCGCCGGTGACTGCGTCATGCCGCGCGAGGGCATCTTCGTAAGAGTGCTTGAATCCGGCGCGGTAAAGACCGGCGATAAAATTGAAATTGTTGAATAAATCAAGCAGCCCCCAAGGGTCAACGACCCTCGGAGGCTGCTTCGGCGTATCAAAAAAGTCACAGACTTTTTTGCACGCCGAAAAAGCGCCGCATTTTTTGTGAAGCTTACGCTTCACGAAAAATCTCGCTGCGCTCGTCAAAAAGTCCGTACCGGACATTTTTGATG
>OQWE01000194.1_pt1 | contig 20698 bp, 17 predicted proteins | sample 1691591 | NCBI WGS metagenome assembly OQWE01 (sample SAMN03418265, study PRJEB22391) | human gut metagenome | biome: human-gut; feature: organic feature; material: feces | host: Homo sapiens | place: Tanzania | collected 2013-01
GTCGGCTCGGGCACTTCTCCGTCGGTCTCGACGACGAGCTCAAGCGGCGTGTCTTTTTCAAGCAGCAGGCGCACCGCCTCCTCGCAGCACAGGCCGAGCCCCGCCTCGATGCGGTCGGGGTGCTCGTTATAAAATCTCGGGTGCTCGGCGCAGATGTCGCACAGGCTGTCCTCACCGAGGGTGAGTATGAGCCTGCACAGGCCGTCCGCTTGCAAAAACGGGCAGTCCTCGTTTTCCGTGAGCGCAAAATGCGGCGTCGGCGTGCGCTCGATGCTCTGCCGCACCGTGTCGCCAAAGTCGCCCGTGAGTGCGTCATAAAGTGCCAGCGTGTCCTCATCTATGTCTATCTCCCAGCCACGGCAGCAGCTATGCCGGCAGCGTGATGCGATGCAGGAAAAGTCAAAATAAAAATCGGGGTAAACGAATATCATCTGCAGCACCTCCGGCTATGATAATACCATTTCCCCGACAGAAAGTATATAGATTTTGTTTGCAAAACTTGACAGATACGGACCGAATGCACTATATTAGTACCAAGCAAGAGGGGAACGGCGAGCCTCCTACATAAAGGAGGTGACAACATGACAGTTTCAGAAGTCATCGCACTGCTCAACCTGTTAGCCGTTGTTATCTTTGGAGTTATCAACATAACTAAAAAGAAATAACCGCCCCCTAGCACGAGAACGGTTAATTTCCAAGCTATAAACTTAACGAGGTTAGCCGGAACCGTTGCAGCGGTCGCCCCTCTTGTTTATGATAATACCACCAACAGCCCGCAAAGTCAAGAGGTCGCCAACTGCGCAGTATGTCTGATACTGCGCATATTTTGTATTTTTTGAAACGCTTTTGCCGTTTCGTTTGTCTCTTAAGTGAATGGGAGTTGAAGCAAACAACAAATTACCTTAAACGCTTCCGACAAACCTTATGGCCTTAACACATAACTCACTATTTTAAGTTGACGGAAGCCGAACTCCTATCGTCTGTCAGTGTGCCCTTTCGGTGCTTTTCGCCTTTTTTCGTCTTGCCGGGCACAAAGCCCGCCCGCACCAAAATAAAGCCGAAAATCCCTCGAAAAACACTACTGACAGATGCTGCGCAGTTTTGCCGGAATTGGCTCCGACGCAGCATGAGCGGAAATCTGCCCGTCAAAACCGATAGTCGTTCGACCCCCGTCAGCTTTAAGCCGAAACACTGCTATAGTAAATTGAAAAAATGAAAACTAAGACAAATAAAATTCCACAGCTTGTATTTCTGATAATTATCATTGTCGCCGTCCTCGTGGCGATAATCGTCCGCCTTGCGCAGCCCAAGCAGACTGCGCCCGAGACTCCGCAGGAGACGCTAGCTCAGCCCACCGAGACTGTCGTCCCAACGCCCACACCAACCGAGACGCTTCCCCAGCCGAGCAGTCAGATAAGCGTGTCGATCGACCTGCCGGATTATGACGGCTACTCGTTTACAGACAGTCAAAAAGCGCTGATCTCAAACTGCGCCTTTGTCGGCGACAGCATTTGCAGCGGCCTTTATGTCTACGGTGTCCTGCCGCAGGATATCGTCGTTGCGGTCGGCAATGTCGGCATCCGCAGCATCGATGACTACACCTTTAAGGTAAACGGCGGAGAGTACAATGCCCTCGATGCTCTGACGGTCATAGCGCCTAAGTATGTCATCTTCTCCATGGGCATGAACGATATCAACATAACGAGCGCCGAGACCTATTGCGAGAATTACCTTGATATGCTCAAGCGCACGCATGAGCGCCTGCCGCAGTCTAAGCTGTATGTTGCATCCATAACGCCAATCGATGCGGCGTCAAGCTTTGCGTCGAACGACAAGATAAACCGCTACAACGCAGCCGTTAAGCAAGCAGTTGAGGAAGCAGGCTACGGCTATATCGATATAGCCACATCCCTGCGTGACTCCTCCGGCGGCATGAACTCACGCTTCAGCGGCGGCGACGGCATACATATCAATAAATCCGCCTACTACTCCATCCTCAGCGATGTAGTTAAGCAGATAGGCTAAAAAAGAGAGTGCGATGCACTCTCTTTTTGCTTATTGCTTCGCTATAAGCCTCTTTGGCTGTAGCTCGGCACGGCACACATTACGGCCGACATCAGCGCAAATGCGATGCCGATAAAATTACGCGACTCATAAAATGCGTTGCCGTCCGCTAAAACAATTCCCACAATCACTGCAAAAAAGCACAGAAGCAGTCTTTTGGTCAGCTTTTCGTTAAACAAAACAGGGGACAGCGCCATGACGATTATCGGACCGCAGTAGTAGCCGAGTGAAGCAACGCTCACGCCGACCTGCCTGTCCGCCTCGAAAAGAAACAGCCAGCTCACGCCCATCGCAAAGCCCGACAGCAGCAAGAAATAAGCAAAGCTCCGCAGTCAATGCGGAGCTTTTTCTTGACTTTCGGCGGTATGGATAGTATAATCAGTTATACAAATCATACTTATTATACGGAGTTGATCATATGAAAGCACCAAAGGGCTGCTACGCATGGACGGCGACAGTCGGCGAAAAGGGACAGATAGTCATACCCAAGCAGGCGAGAGAGGTCTTCGGCATTGAGCCGGGCGACACGCTCATTCTGCTCGGCGATATCAAGCGTGGCATCGCCATCCCGCCCAAATCGACCTTTACGACCCTTGCCGGCCGCATTTTCGAGGAGGAAGAGTAATGAGCAGTGTTTTGCAGGTTGAGAATTTGTGCAAGGATTACCCCAAGTTTAAGCTTCAAAATGTATCGTTTTCCATCGAAAAGGGCTCAATTATGGGCTTTATCGGGCGAAACGGTGCAGGCAAGAGCACAACGCTCAAATCCATTCTGAACCTTGTTCACCCCACATCGGGCGAAATTCGCTTCTTCGGCATGGACATGGCGCAGCACGAGGGCGAGATAAAGCAGCGCATCGGCTTTGCCGGCGGTGCGGTCGACTACTATAAAAAGAAGAAGATATCCGCCATTGTCGCCGTCACAAAGCAGTTTTACGATACTTGGGACGACGCAGCGTATGAAAAATACATGAAGCTTTTTAACATCGACGAGGACAAGACCCCGGGCGAGCTGTCCGAGGGCATGAAGGTGAAGCTCAATTTGGTCCTTGCGCTGTCGCACGGAGCGGAGCTTCTCATTCTCGATGAGCCGACGAGCGGTCTCGACCCCGGAAATATGTCAGCGGAGCGGCAAACAGCTTGAGCTCCTTAGTCAGCAATCTGTTCATATATAGACCTCTTTTCAAAGTGCACCATAATTTTCTCGATGTTGTTGCCCCAGCCGTTTTCACGGCAACGATCGAGAAACGCCTGCTTGTTCTCCGAGGCAACAATTTGCCCGTCCTTGATCTGCCGATAAAGAAAAGCGATGCCGTTAAGGCGAGGTTTGAGTTCGTCGTGCTAATAGAGCTAATGGGCTTTGTGCTCATGGCGATACTCACCGCCCTGCGCATGACTGTACTCAGCGGCGCTGCGCCATATGTGCAAAATCCGCTCATGAGCGCAAACCCCGTGTACCTTGCGTTCGTGCTGATAATTTACGCTGCCTTCAACCTCATCTTCGTCCGGCAGTTTTACAAAACTGCGTATAAAATAGGCAAGCCGTTTATCATTTTCATCGCAGCGGCGCTCGTCATAACCGGCGCTGCCGAGGCATTGCACTATGTCCCGGGACTTGCGTTTTTAAACGCCGTGAGCGGGGAGGGCATGGCGGCAAACTATCTCATTCTTGCCGCAGCCGCAGTTGTGTATGCTCTCGTGACCTATTTGTCCTACAAAGCCTCGTGCCGCAGCTTTGAAAGCGTCGATTTTTAAAATTCCACTCGTATTCTCCCGCTGAGGGATGTATAATGAGGGCGCAGCGAGCTATTATTGAGCCATCAAATGCAGGAGGCGGCATATGAATCAGATGGCACTCGGAGCAATGTCCTTTACCCTCGGCGGCAGCGATGTCAAGGACTTCTTCTCCGGCCTCATGATGGGACTATCCTGCGCAACGATGCTCGTCGGCGTGTTCGTTGCGGTGAAGTCCATTGCAAAACGGGGATAAATCGACAAAAATTGCGATTAGTGCTTGACATTGCAAAGTTTGCTGCTATAATACTATACGAAAACTGAACACCTTATCAAGAGTGGTGGAGGGAACGGCCCTGTGAAGCCCGGCAACCTGCGAAGGCAAGGTGCCAAATCCGGCGGTGATTATCGAAAGATGAGGCTTATGACCAAACTTGTTGCTCCGTCGGCTCGACGGAGCTTTTTAATTGCCTGAGTGTTCGGAAATACTATTTTTCGGAGGAAATAAAAATGAGCAAAAGACTGTTTACATCGGAATCGGTGACCGAAGGACATCCCGATAAGATCTGCGACCAGATCTCGGACGCGATACTTGACGCGATACTCGAAAAAGATCCCAACGGCCGCGTCGCCTGCGAAACGACCGTTTCCACCGGCCTTGTCCACATCATGGGCGAGATCAGCACCGAGTGCTATATAGATATAGCAAAGATCGCGCGCGGCGTCATCCGCGATATAGGCTACGACAGAGCCAAGTACGGCTTCGACTGCGACACCTGCGGCATCATTACCAATATCGACGAGCAATCGGCGGATATAGCCCTCGGTGTTGACAAATCCCTTGAGGCAAAGGAAAGCGGCGACTCGGAGCTCGACAACGGCGCGGGCGATCAGGGCATGATGTTCGGATATGCCTGCCGCGAGACCGAGGAGCTCATGCCCCTGGCCATAAGTCTTTCACATAAGATAGCAAAGCGCCTTACCGAGGTCAGAAAGTCCGGCCTTGTAGACTATCTGCGCCCCGACGGAAAAACTCAGGTCACCGTTGAGTATGACGATGACGGCAAGCCCACCCGTGTCGATACCGTCGTTCTCTCGACCCAGCATTCGCCGGAGGTGAGCCTTGAGCAGATTCGCCGCGATATGGTCGAGCTCGTCATAAAGCCGAGCATTCCGGAGGAGCTTATAGATGAGAACACCAAGTATTATGTTAACCCGACCGGACGCTTTGTCATCGGCGGGCCGCAGGGCGACTCCGGTCTTACCGGAAGAAAGATCATCGTTGATACCTACGGCGGCAGCGCGCCTCACGGCGGCGGCGCTTTCTCAGGCAAGGATCCCACTAAGGTAGACCGCAGCGCGGCCTACGCGTCCCGCTATGTCGCCAAGAACATCGTCGCGGCAGGCCTTGCAGATAAGTGCCTTGTTCAGCTTGCCTACGCAATCGGCATTGCCCGTCCCGTCTCCGTTATGGTAGATACCTACGGCACCGGCAAGGTGTCCGACGAAAAGCTTGCTCAGGCGGTAAACAAGGTCTTCGACCTGCGCCCTACCGCTATCATCCGCGACCTTGAGCTCACCAGGCCCATTTACAGAAGGCTCGCTGCCTACGGTCATATGGGTCGTACCGACCTCGGCGTCCGCTGGGAGGATACCGACAGAGTCGAGGCCCTGCTTGAGGCTGTCAAGTAATGCATATCCCGACCTGCGAAAGCAGCCTTCTTGATATCGTGGGCTTTGACGAGGCACTCGCGGCATCCGGCAGCAGTGGAGACTATGACTCGGACAAGTGGCTGTATGTTCCCGACTATTACACAGACTACCGATACATACTCGGTACACGCGGAAAGGATCCGCTTATCTGCATCGGAATAAATCCGTCCACCGCAGCGCCCGGCGATCTTGACAACACGCTCAAAAGCGTATCGCGCATCGCTGCCGGCAACGGCTATGACAGCTGGATAATGTTCAACGTCTATGCTCAGCGTGCCACTGATCCCGACGATATGGATACGGTCCTCAACGAAAGGCTGCACCGCGAGAATATGCGCGCTTTCGAGTACATATTAAAGAACGTGGGTGAGGGCGTATCGCCCGCCGTATGGGCGGCATGGGGCACGATAATCGAAAAGCGCCCGTATCTCAAGGACTGCGTCCTCGACATGGTGCGCCTCGGCCGCGAATACGGCGCGAAGTGGTACAGCGTGGGAAAACGCTCCGTCAAGGGTCATCCGCATCATCCGCTGTACTTACGTAGGGACGCGACCACCGAGGAGCTCGACATAGTGAGTTATCTTGAAAATTGCCTGTGAGGTGTTGAAAATGAAGCCCGAATTCAAGCTTGCCGTCGTTCAGATACGCACGGAGACAGACCAGATCCAAACCATGCATAAAGCGAAGCGCATGATAGCGCAGGCCGCGTCGAACGGAGCCGAGCTTGTCGTGCTGCCGGAGATGTGGAACTGCCCGTACTCCAAAAAGTATTTTCACGCCGTTGCCGATAACGATAAGGGAGAGAGCAGAGACGCCATGTCGCGCTGGGCACAGGAAAACGGCATCATCCTCGTCGGAGGCTCGGTGCCCGAAAAGTGCGGAGATAAGCTGTACAACACCTGCTATGTCTTTGACGAGACCGGGCGGGAGATCGCACGCCACCGCAAGATACATCTGTTTGACGTCGATATAAAGGGCGGCGTAAGATTCAAGGAGTCGCACAGCTTTGCGCCCGGCGAGGACATCACGGTGTTTGACACGCGCTTCGGGAGGATGGGCGTTGAGATATGCTTTGATATCCGCTTCCCGGAGCTGACACGCGCCATGGCAAAAAGGGGGGCAGAGGTCATACTGTGCCCTGCGCAGTTCAACATGACCACCGGCCCCAGACACTGGGAGCTGAGCGTTCGTGCCCGTGCCATGGATAACGAGCTGTTCTTTGTCGGAGCGTCGGCAGCGCGGTACAATGGCTTTGACTATGAGTGCTGGGGGCATTCAACCGTAGCCGATCCCTTCGGTATGGTCAGGGCCGCCTGCGACGAAACAGAGCAGATACTTTATTGTAATATCGACTTAAACGAGGTGGATTCCGTCCGTGAGCAGCTGCCTACCTTCCTGCATCTCAGAGAAGATGTGTATAATGTAGCTAAATAAGCAGAAAACCCGAGGCATTTTGCCTCGGGTTTTGTCATGTTTTCCGAAAATGCCAGAAAAGCAAAAAAGGTGTTGCAAAATTGTGAATGAGCAAGTATAATCGCATGGAAAAGATTTTTAAGACGGTTCAGAGAAGCCGGCAAAATCGCAGATATTGTGCATCTCTCCGAAGGGAGAGTCATGCTCTTGCGCGTCTTGCCGATTCTCGGCAGGGCGATTTTCTTTTGTTCGGGGTGATAATGTGAAGCTCAAGGCAAGACTTATGGATGAGGCGGCAATGAGCCGCGCACTTATGAGAATATCTCACGAGATAACCGAAAAGAACAAGGGCGTCGATGATGTTGTGCTTGTCGGTATCCGCAGAAGGGGAGTACCCATATCCGAGCGCATCCGCGATAACATTAAGAAGATCGAAAATGCCGAGCTTCCCTGCGGCAGCGTTGATATCCGCTTTTACCGCGACGATCTCACACACGAAAGTGAGCAGCCTGTCATAACTAAGGCCGATATAGGCGCGGATGTGAACGATAAAAATGTTGTCCTCGTTGACGATGTGCTCTACACCGGCCGCACGGCGAGAGCCGCCATTGAAGCCGTATTCACGGCGGGGCGTCCGCGCAGCATCCAGTTTGCGGTGCTGGTAGACCGCGGCCATCGCGAGCTGCCCATAAGAGCCGATTATGTCGGCAAAAACGTTCCCACCTCGCGAGCCGAGCTCATCGAGGTCCGCCTGCCGGAGTTTGACGGCGAAACGGGCGTGTATCTTATGGAGACAGATCAATAAGTCAGCAAAGATCCTTAATATAAAACTACAAAATACACAAAGAGAGGTACAATCACTAATGAAAGAAAAAACCGTGATTAATGGACCCGTGTACGACGCACGCACCCTTGGCACTCCCAGAATGCTGGTTCTCGGACTTCAGCACATGTTTGCAATGTTCGGAGCGACCGTTCTCGTTCCTATCCTGACCGGCATCGATATCGCAACGACCCTGCTGTTTGCAGGCCTCGGCACTCTGCTGTTCCACGTGCTGACAAAGCGCAAGGTCCCCGCATTCCTCGGCTCTTCCTTCGCCTTCATCGGCGGCTACAACGCCATCACCGGCTTTGATTCCTCCAGCGGAGTTCCCGTCAACAGCGACCTGCTCGTTTATGCCTGCTTCGGCGTTGCCTGCGCCGGACTTATGTATGTTATCCTGTCGGCGCTCTTCAAGGCCTACGGTGTGAAGAAAGTCATGAAGTTCTTCCCCCCGATAGTCACAGGCCCCATCATCATCTGCATCGGTCTGATCCTGTCCTCCTCGGCTATCAGTAACTGCAATGCAAACTGGCTCGTAGCGGTAGCTGCGATCGTTATCGTTATCTGCTTCAACATTTGGGGCAAGGGCATGACCAAGATCATCCCCATCCTCCTCGGCGTCCTCGGCTCTTACCTCATTGCAGTCATCGTTGACCCCTCCGCAAGAGAAAAGGTCGTTGAGACCGTCTCCGCCGCAAAGTGGATCGGCCTGCCCATCGTATGGGAAAACAGCGTGTTCCACCTGTTTAACATGGATGTCGACACCGGCATGCTCTGGTCGGCAGTATTCACGATAGTACCCCTGTCTCTGGCCACCATGGTCGAGCACATCGGCGATATCTGCGCTATCTCCTCTACCTGTGAGAAAAACTACATGGCAGACCCCGGCTTCCACCGCACCCTCCTCGGTGACGGACTTGCAACCACCCTCGCATCCCTCTTCGGCGCACCCGCAAATACCACCTACGGCGAGAACACCGGTGTTCTGGCACTGTCCAGGGTCTACGATCCCCGTGTCATCCGCATCGCAGCGGTCTTTGCAATAATCTTCTCCTTCTGCCCGAAGTTTGCAGCACTCATCACCGCAATGCCCACCGCAACCATCGGCGGCGTGTCCCTCATCCTCTACGGTATGATCTCCGCAGTCGGTGTCCGCAATGTCGTTGAGAACAAGGTCGACTTCTCGAACTCACGCAATGTCATCGTTGCTGCACTTATCCTCGTTCTTGCCATCGGCATTAACTACTCCGTCGGCAGCATCCAGATCGGCATCGTCTCCCTGTCCGGCCTCGCAGTAGCATCCATCGTCGGCATCGCAGTCAACGCCATCCTGCCCGGCAAGGACTATGTCTTCCAGCAGGACGACAAGGGTGCGACCTCCGTCGACTTCAGCGTCTGATATACAAGCATCGAAAAGGCAATGGGTAAAACCATTGCCTTTTTTCTTTAAAATAAGTATTGACAAAAGCCGAAAAACGAGTATAATATTCCTTGCGCTTAGCGGATTTGTGTAATGGTAGCACACCGGACTCTGACTCCGTTTGTGAGGGTTCGAATCCTTCATCCGCTGCCAGTCCCGCAACCTTTTTGGTTGCGGGATTTTTTGTTGTTGAAATTTGCACAGATTTTAGTTAAAATATACATAAATGGTCGTAATTTGAGCAATTTCTGCAAAGGGGGGGACGGAGCATGCTGCAAATAGCCGTGTGTGACGACGAGAAGCTGTACCTCAATGAGGTGCTTCGGATCCTGCATGATACGCTCGGTGACACGCCGAATAGAATACAGACCTTCCAAAACTCCGCAGCGCTGCTTGCGGCTGTCGAGGAGGACGGGTATATACCAAACATAGCCGTGCTTGATATCCGCATGGACGAGGTCGACGGGATAACGCTTGCAAAGCAGCTAAACAGGGCATCGCCCACAAGCAAAGTCATATTCATATCAAGCTACTCTGGCTATCTCATGGATGTATACGAGACCGAGCATGTCTATTTTGTCCTCAAGCCCAACATGGAAGAACGACTGCCGGTTGCGCTTCAAAAGGCGCTTGCATCAACGGCTACGGTCAAAACACTTTCCGTCAAGAGCGGCTCATATCATCAGCGGATAAGGCTCGATGCCATCTTATACATCGAGCGCCTTAAGCACAAGACCATCGTCCACACCGATGAAGGTGATATCGAGACAGCGCAGTTTCCCAAGACGCTCATCGACAGCGGCGGGGTGCAGGCGGATCTCATCCGCTGCCACCAAAGCTTTTGGGTGTGTTCAAAGGCTATTGCGGCGATGGAAAGGGAGCAGTTTAAGCTTCGTGACGGCTCGTTCGTTCCCATAAGTCGAACATATAGAAATGAAAGCAGAAAGGCGTTCTTCGAGCTGCTGGCCGGTACGGTCAAGCAGGAGATAAAGGTGTGAGAGCATGGAATATAACGGACTGTATGCTAATTTGATATTCAATTCATGCATCATGCTGCTGTGGTTTGCATTCCAGTGGCGCGTGCTTGACGGACGGCGATTTTCGGTATGGCTGACTATCCTGCTTGCCTTCGTCATCAACATTGCCTACACCGTGCCTATACTGCTCTACACACGGGCAGGCTCGCTGCTTCGCATCCTGCTGATGCCGACAGGGCCGCTTGTGCTGGCATTCGGACTTTTTTACGGAAAGCCGCTCAAAAAGATACTGGCCGTCGGCCTTGAGCTTGCGGCCACCATGCTGCTTGAGCTTCTGTTCATGCCTATCATCATGAACTACAATATGGATCCGATGCTCTCTGTGTGGGTCGACCCCCGAACCGTGACCTACGGCCTTGTATACCTGCCGTTACTGGTTCTCGTGCTGTTCTTGTTCAGCCTGCCGATGACACGGTCAAAAAATAACCTCAGCAGTAAGCAGATACTTGTCTTTGCGATGCTGCCGGTGTCGCAGACGCTGTGCGAAGCTATGATAACCACCATGGTCTACGATTCGCAGCGGCAGGAGTATATCGCCATCTTCCTTATCGCTTCACTGCTGTTCATTGTTTCGGATATTATTCTTTATCAAATGATGATCAAGACCGAGCAAAGAGTTCAGCTCGAGGTCGAAAACAAGCTTCTTGAAAAGCAGCTTGATGTGCAGCTTTCGCACTATGACGACCTGACAAAGCAGTACGAGCAGATACGCTCGATGCGGCACGATATATACCATCACCTGAATGCCATCAACCTGCTGCTGAAGGAGGGCAACACGCAGGCGGCATCCGAGTATTCGGCACAGCTCCTGCCGATGCAGCAGTATATCTCGCACCTCAGCGAGTGCCGCAACCCGACGGTAGATGCCTTCCTTTACAGTCGTATCCGTGAGGCCGGAAGCTTAGGCATAACTGTTGATGCCGAGGTTGCCATGCCGACCGACCTTGCTATATCGAACACCGACCTCATCGTCCTGTTCGGCAATATCATGGACAATGCGATAGAAGCGTGCCAACACATGGATAATGCAACGATAAAGCTCACGGCGCTCATCTCACGAGGCCACCTCGTTGTTCGGGAGAGCAACCCCATGCCCGAGCATCCCGAAACAAAAAAGCGCAGGATACCCGAGCTTGAGCGTGGCGTAGGCTTTAGAGTGCTCGAAAGTCTGGCGAAGAAGTACAGCGGCAGCTTTACCCATTCCGTCGAGGACGGCGTTTACACCGTGACCGTTATGCTCAACGCCGAACAGCCCGTTTAAGTTAATAAATTTACCCTTACAAGCACCGTTTTTAACGGTGCTTTTTTCATGCCCAAACGACCGAAAAACGCAAAAGTGTGTCGATTGTGCGCCAAATCGTGCAGAATTTGCATTTTTTATCAAAACTGCCGCCGACAATGCTATATTTTATCTACACAAATTGAGATTGGAAAAGAGGGCGGAAAGTGACAAAAATTTTGGATGTTTGTATTGTGGACTCAAGCGAGACTTGGAGAAAAGTAATTAAGGAGACACTGTGCAGGGAGCTCGATAAATACGGGGTCACTTCCTGCGTAAGCGAGTATTCCTCGCCCGAGCAGCTCCGGCAGGTTGACAGGCAGAGACTGTCGTACGATCTGCTCATGGCAGATATCTCCGATGCCGAAACGAGGAAGTCGGACTTGGACTATTACGGCTCGCTGTGCCAGGATAACTCCGATATGCGGCTTATATTTCTGGCGAGCGACCCCATTGCGGCGCTTGATGTGTTTGACTATGATACGGATTATTTCATATATAAGACCGAGCTTGCCGAGCGGCTCAGCACGGCCGTGCGCTATCTGTTTTACAACCGTCAGGATGCATTTGAGCCGAGCATAATGATCTGGACGAGGTCGTCTCTGCATGTTGTGAAGCTCAAGGACATCATGTACTGCGAGCACGCACAGCGTCAGACCAAGATCGTCACCTGCGCAAAAACGGTCGCATGTCCCGAGAAGCTCGACGATGTCCACCGCCGCTTAGATGCCGGTGACTTTGTCAGAACTCATTGCAGCTTTTTAGTAAACCTGCAATATGTCAAGGAGCTGCACCGAGCCTATGTCGTGCTGTCAAACGGCACGACCGTACCCCTGAGCCGGGCAAATCTCGCCCATGTCCGTGAAGCGTTTATACGCTATAAACATAAAACCGATCAATCGAAAAATCCTGACCTGCAATAAAGCTTTAAACAATTGAATTAATGCACTATTTTCGCCAAAAATTGTACCAAAATTGCATATATCGCCACAAAATGTGATCAAAATGTTAAAATACATTAAACGCATAAATTAAAAAAGGAGAGGTAAAATGAAAAAACGAATACTAAGCGTATTGCTTGTACTGTGTCTGGTATTCACGCTTCTGCCGATACCGGCATCTGCGGCAGCGGCTACCAGCGGCACATGCGGCAGCAACCTGAAATGGAGCTTCAGCAATGGCACGCTGACCGTTTCCGGCACAGGAGCAATGTACAACTACGGCGACGGTTCCGGCCGCACTGTTCCGTGGTCGAGCCAAAGAGACTCAATAGAAAAGATTGTGATTGGCTCCGGTGTAACGAGCATCGGAAACTATGCGTTCGATGGCTGCCGTTCCATAGAGAGTGTGACGATAGGCAGCAGCGTAAAGAGCATCGGTGAAGGTGCGTTTTATATGGAGAGTGCTAACGGTCCAGAGAGCATTACGATACCCGTTAGCGTAACGAGCATCGGAGTTGGTGCGTTTGACGGCTGGAGTTTGAAAACCGTAAATTACGGCGGAACCGTTAATCAGTGGAAGGCAATGAATACTGATGACGGCAACTATTCTTTGGCTGCAGCAAAGATCAAATGTACCGACGGAAATATTCTTCCTCACGGCATCTGCGGTGATAAATTGACATGGGAAATTGACGACAACGGCACGCTGACCATATCCGGCACCGGAACAATGTATGACTATGGTTTTCATGAGTATCGTGCTTTGTGGAGCACGCATGGAGATTCAATAAAAAATGTCGTGATAGAATCCGGCGTAACGAGCATCGGAAAAGAAGTGTTCGTATACTGCAATAATATAACGAGCGTGACGATACCAGCCAGTGTAACGAGCATAGGAGAAGATGCATTTTGCCTTTGCAATAAGCTGAGCACAGTAAACTACGGCGGAAACGCCGACAAGTGGAATGCGATAAGCATCGGCGACGGCAACTCTAACCTTACCGGGGCAAATATCAACTACGCCGGGATCACATGGAAGTATAGCAACGGCACACTCACCATCTCCGGCACGGGAGATATGGACGATTATAGCAGCGGCGATTCACCTTGGTATGGGTACAGATATGATACGACCAAAATCGACATCTCCTATGGCATTACCGGAATCGGCGAAGATGCGTTTTACTACTTTACCAATCTTAAAAGCGTCTCGCTCCCTAATGGCTTGAAAAACATTGGTAGTTACGCATTCGCTTACTGTGGAAGTTTGGAGAGCATTACAATTCCCGAGGGAGTTAAGAGTATTGGAACTTATGCATTTAGGGGATGCAGCAGCCTTAAGAGCGTTATCATTCCAAACAGCGTCACAAGCATTGGCGACAATGCGTTCTACCGCTGTACCTCACTTACAAGTGCAACAATGTCAAACAGCGTTTCTAAGATCACTTACGGAACTTTCATGAGCTGCGAAAGTCTTAAGAGCGTTACAATCCCCAACAGCGTCAAGAGCATTGGCGAGAAAGCGTTTTATAGATGTGACAGCCTGTCCGATGTGTATTACATAGGCACCGCCGCACAGTGGAAAGCATTGAGCATTGCCGACTATAACGACAGTCTCAAGAATGCAGCTGTTCACTTCGTGCACACTCACAACTACACGATCGTTAATACTGCACCGACCTGCACAGAAAAGGGTTACACGACCCATACCTGTTCTTGCGGAGATAGCTATACCGATAACTACAGAGATGCCCTCGGCCATGACTATATAAACGGCATATGCTCCCGCTGCGGGGAAGCAGACCCCGATTACAAGTTTGCACCCGATGCACCCGAGCTCAAGATAACCACATCTTCGGGCAAGCCGAAGGTTTATTGGAATGAAGTTGATGGGGCGGTGAAATACTGGCTCTACCGTTCAACGGACGGCGTGAATTTTAAGTATTACGATTCGACGACCTCGACAAACTACACCAACAGATCGACGACCATCGGCACGACATACTACTACAAAGTCAAGGCGATAGATGCAAACGATGCACGGTCTGAGTTCAGCGTTGTGAAGAGCATCCTGTGCAAGCCCGCAGCACCGACGCTGAGCATCAATCGTTCAAACGGTAAGCCGAAGCTCAGTTGGAAGGCTGTTTCGGGTGCGAAAAAGTATTGGGTGTACCGTTCAACTGACGGCGTGAACTTCAAGTACTGGGACAGCACCACAAAGACGACCTACACCAACAAGGGAGCAGAATCGGGCACGAAGTATTACTACCGTGTCAAAGCTGTTGCGGTCGTCAACGGCAACAATGTCGCTTCCGCAAACAGCAGCACAAAGAGCTTGATGACAACGCTTGCAAAGCCCTCGGTGAGCATCACGACCTCCGGCGGCAAGCCGAAGCTCACTTGGAATGCAGTCACCGGTGCAGATAAGTACTACATCTACCGCTCGACCGACGGCAAGAACTTTAAATACTGGGAAAGCACCACAAAGACTTTCTATGTCAACACCGGAGCAAAGAAGAACACCAGATACTATTACAAAGTCAAGGCCGTCTGTGCCTCGAACAGCTACGCAAACTCCGCACAGAGCAGCACCGTCAGCGTCAAGGCAACGAAATAGCAATTGGTTTTTTCAAAACCGTGTCCCCTCATGTCCGCTTGCGGACATGTATGTAGTAGAGGTCTGCGCAGTAGACCTGATATACCTCCGGTATATACAAACATCAACAACGGGAAACAGCGGTAGGTCACCCCTACCGCTGTTTTCTTTTACACACTATTTAATTACAGGGTGTCGAGAGCCTGCTTGAGGTCAGCGATAATGTCCTCGTAGTTTTCGAGGCCGACGCTGAGGCGGATAAGGCCGGCTGCAATGCCGGAGGCTTTGAGTTCGTCCTCGGTGTAGGTCGAGTGTGTCATGGAGGCGGGATGCTCGATGAGAGTTTCAGCATCGCCGAGGGAAACGGCAACGGTCACGAGCTTGAGGGAGTTGACGAGCTTTGCACCGGCCGCACGGCCGCCCTTGACCTCGAACGAAATCATGCCGCCAAAGTCCTTCATCTGCTTTGCGGCGATATCGTGGCCGACATGCGTCACAAGGCCGGGGTAATAGACCTTCTCGACTGCGGGGTGAGCGTCGAGAAACTCAGCGACCTTCTTTGCGTTGAGGCAGTGCTTCTGCATACGGATCTCAAGGGTCTTGAGACCGCGGAGAATGAGAAATGCGCAGAATGGATCCATAACGGCACCGGTCATGTCCTTAAGGCCGAACATACGAACCTCGCCGATAAACTCGGCTGATCCGACTACGAAGCCCGCAATGACATCGCCGTGACCGTTGAGGTATTTGGTGGCGGAGTGAACAACGACATCGGCCCCAAGCTTCAGCGGGTTCTGAAGATAGGGGGAGGCAAAGGTGTTGTCGCAGACGACCTTGATGTCTTTGTTATAAGCGTGAGTAATTTCTGCAATTGCGGAAATGTCGGTTATCTTGAGATTGGGGTTTGCGGGAGTTTCAAGGTAGACGCAGCAGGTGTTGGGCTTGAGGTGAGCCTTGACGGCCTCGAGGTCGGAGGTGTCGATGAAATCGACCTCAACGCCGTAGCGGGTCATGCCGTGGTTGAGCAGGGCGAAGGTACAGCCGTACAGTGTGCCGTCGGCGATAATGTGCTTGCCGGCACCTGCGATAGTCCACAGGGCAGAGGAGATAGCGCCCATGCCGGAAGCGGTGGCAACGCATGCCTCGCCGCCCTCAAGAGCGGCTATCTTGCTCTCAAGCACGGATGTGGTGGGGGTGCCTAAGCGGGTGTAGATGTAACCGGCTTCCTCACCGGCGAAGCGGTGGCCGCCCTGCTCGCAGCTATCGAACACGAAGGTCGAGGTCTGGAAAATGGGGGTGGTCAGAGCGCCGTACTGAGTGTCCTTGACATTGCCGGCGTGGATGGCCTTTGTACCAAAGCCAAAGTTATCGTTATTCATTGAATTACCTCCTAAAATAATAATCTTCCATAGCTAAACTGTAACATAATTTTGCCTATCAACGGTAATTCTCATTATATAACGCTTGATATAAGCTGCGGTTATAGCTCAAAAGCAAAAAATGCCCGAGCCTTGTGTGAAAACACGGGCTCGGGCGGACTTGATTTGGTTATATCAGCAGATACTCACGAGAAAATTCATAGAATTATTTGCAATTGCACAAAAATGCCTATATCTAAATTGGATATCAAACATTGTCGAGAATGCGGCGGAGAATATCGACAAACTGCTGCTCAAGGGCGGTAAGCGGCAGGCCGCGCAGGTGAATATAGCCAATGCGCATCTCGTTTTCCGCATCGGCGAGCGGTACGCTTATAAGCCTGTCATCGCCGTAGCCGACGGGCAGCACGCCGCTGCCGGTGGAGACGCAGTCGGTGTGCGCCATGATGTTGTAGATGGTCGCACGGTCGTTGACATAGACGACGCGGGCAAAATCCGAGGCTTTGCCGGCAATGGCCTCCTCGGCGTAGTTCATGTTGGCCTCGACCTGCGTGAACATGACATACGGAAAGTCGAAAAGCTGCTCAATGCGCACGGAACGCTCCTTAGCAAGCGGATGCTCTTTGCGCATGTAGACCTGCGGCTTGATGGTCGAAAGCTCGAAAAACTCAAGGTGTTTTTCATCGAGAATGTGGCGGATAAAGTGCTCGGTCATGTTTGAAACGAACATGATGCCAAGCTCACTCTGGCGGGAGCTGACCTCATTGATAACGCTGGACATGTCCGTTTCCTTAAGGCTGACATCGACCCTCGGTTCGTTTATCAGATGCAGAAACTCAACAAACGCCTGGGCGCAGAACGGGTAGCGCTGTGATGATATTGACAGACGCACACGATCCTCGGCGTTTTGCTCGCTGTAATAAAGGCTTATTTTGCGGCTGCCCTCAACGAGCGGTGTTATCATCGTGATAAGGCTGCGCCCGTCATCTGTGAGCGAAACTCCACGGTTCGTGCGGTGGAACACCGTTATGCCAAGCTCCTTTTCAACCTCGGCAATCGCCGTTGACAGCGCCGATTGCGATATGAAAAGGCTCTGAGCGGCACGGTTAATTGAGCCGCAGCGCTCCACCTCGATAATATAGCTCATTTGCAGTAAAGTCACGGTTGTACCCTCCTTGACAAACACCCGATGTTCAGGGAACATCGGGTGTTTCACTATGCGTTTTTACTCCTGTGCATCGTCCTTGCCGAGATAATTTATAAGCAGTTCATGCATAAGCTCATCACGGTCAATGCGGCAGATAAGGCTTCGGGCGTTATTGTAGTTGGTTATATAGGTCGGATCCTCCGACAGAATATAACCGACAAGCTGATTAATGGGATTGTAGCCCTTCACTTTAAGAGAGTTGTATACGGACGACAAAATCTCACGCATCTCGGTTTTGCTGTCGATAACTGTAAATCTTCTGGTTATGTCCTCCATAACTTATCCCTCCTTACGATCAAATATACTTAAGTAGATTATAACCACTTTGGTCGCAAAAGTAAAGAGATTTAGCTGCATAAATTCCCTCGGAAGCCAAAATTCGCACTATTTAGCGCATCTTTGCGCCAAATTTACTCTCAAGAGCGGCCAAAACGGCATTCACTGTCTCCTCGGCGTGCTCATCGGTGAGGGTCTGATCATCGGCACGCATGGTAAGCGAGAAGGCGACGGACTTCATACCGTCGGCGATATGGCTGCCTGTGTAGATGTCGAACAGAGAGCAACCCTTAAGGTACTCACCGCCGTTTTTCATGATGCAGTCGATAAGATGCGCAACGGGTATCTTCTTATCGCACACGATTGCAATGTCACGGGAGACGGCAGGGAAGCGGGGAAGCGGAGTGTAAACGGGATCGGCACCACGAGCCTTCATAAGAGCGTCCAGCGAAAGCTCTGCGCAGTAAAGCTCGGCATCAATGCCGTAATTCTGGGCGACCAGCGGGTGTATCTGACCGAACACGCCGATATATTCGTCGCCGCAGTAGACCTTAGCGCAGCGGCCGGGGTGGTACGACGGGTTATCGGTGCAGGCTTCATAACGAACGCCCTCCGCACGGATATCGGTGAGCACAGCCTCGACAACACCCTTGAGCGTGAAGAAGGTCGTGCCCGCACCGTAGGTGCCGAGCGTGAGGTACTTAGACTCTATCGCAAGACCGTCCTCGCCGCCGAGACCGTAGGTCCTGCCTATCTCGTAGAGCTTGACAGCCTTATTGCGGAAGTTGTAGTTGCGGGTGAGAATTTCGAGCATGGACGGCAGAGTTGTCGTGCGCATGATGGAGGTGTCCTCGCCAAGTGGGTTGAGTATCCTGAAGCTCTCTCTTCTCGGGTCGTCGGCCGCCCAGCGGATCTTGTCATAGTAGGTGGGGGAGATGAATGAGTAAGTGATTATCTCGTCATAGCCGACCGCACGGCACAGGCTGCCCAGCTGCTGCTCAAGAAGCTGCTCTTCGTTGTAGCCGCCACGGGTGGTCTCGCCACGCACGAGCGTGCAGGGAATGTTGTTGTAGCCGTAGAAGCGTGCGACTTCCTCGGAAAGGTCGGAGTAGTGCACGACATCGCCTCGCCACGAGGGAACGGTGATGGTCTCGCCGTCAACGCCGAACTGCAGGGACTTGAGTATGCGCAGCATCTCCTCGGTCTCGACATTCGTGCCGAGAAGTGCGTTTATCTTATCCGGGCGCAGAGCGAGCACCGTAGGCTCGGGCAGATGATTCACGACATCGATAACTCCGTCAACGACCTCACCGGCACCGAGAAGCTCGACCAGCTCACAGGCACGGTCGACTGCGGGCAGGGTGTTGTACACATCAAGACCCTTTTCAAACTTTGCGGAGGCCTCTGTTCTCATACCGAGGGCGAGAGCGCCCTTTCTGATGCAGGTGCCGTCAAAGTTGGCGGACTCGAAAACGACATCGACCGTGTCATCGACTATCTCGCTGTTTTCGCCGCCCATGATGCCTGCAAGGCCGACCGCACGGGTGTCGTCTGCGATGACGAGCATGTTGGAATTGAGCTTGCGCAGGTTGCCGTCGAGCGTGGTGAGCGTTTCACCGTCCTCGGCACGGCGGACGATTATCTTGCCGCCCTTGACATAGCGATAATCAAAAGCGTGCATCGGCTGGCCGTATTCCATCATGACATAGTTAGTGATATCAACGATGTTATTTATCGGGCGCACGCCCATTGCACGCAGACGCTCACGCATCCACTTGGGCGAGGGAGCTATCTTAACATTGCGCACCATGCGTGCGGTGTAGCGGGGGCAGAGGTCGGCTGCGGGGACTTCGACCTTGAGAAGCTCGTCAAGCTTGCCTTCGGCGCCGCCCTTAACAACGGGCTCATGGAGCTTAAGCTCCTTGCCGAAGGTAGCCGCAGCCTCTCTTGCAAGACCGATGACCGACAGGCAGTCGGGGCGGTTCGGGGTTATCTCAAACTCGATGACATGGTCGTCGGCACCGATAATGGGCTTAATGTCGTCGCCGGGCTTGATGCCGTCCTCGTGCAGGATGAAAATGCCGTCGGGGATGCAGTTGGGGAACTCCGCCTGCTCGGCGTGCAGGTCTGCAAGAGTGCAGACATCGCCGGACTTGGTGTTGTATGCGAGCATGTCGCCATCATGGATGTTGTTGCAACCGGTGTGGCAGGTGACCTCACCGTCGCCGATATCGAGAACGCAGTCAAACTCGTTCACGCCGGAAACCGCAACACTCACTACCTTTGCGGCGACAACGGGTCCGAACACCTTTGCGCCGGCCTGAATGTCGGCGGGGATGGAGGGCTTGTTCTTATCAAGCGGGTGGTAGTTGCCCAAAATTGCGGCGGCCTTGATTGCGGCATAGGGGAAGTCACGCTCGTCAAGGCCGAGCTCATACAGGCCGCAGAGCATGCCGTCGGAGACCTCGCCACGCAGCTTACCCTTGGTTATCGTCTTGCCGCCGGGGAGGGTGGAGTTATCGAGCGCAACGGGGACAAGGTCGCTCACATGAACATTCCATGCACCCGTGACTATCTGAACAGGCTCTGCCTGCCCTGCATCGACCATGCACAGCCACATATGGTCGGAGTTAGGGTGCTTTGCCATAGAGAGCACCTTGCCGACAACGATGTTGCTTATCTCCTTGCCCAGATCCTCAAAGGTCTCGACCTTTGAGCCGGAAAGGGTCATAGCCTCGGAAAATTCATGGTCATTTATATCGCTGACGGAAACGCCGTCAACAAACTCGTTAAGCCATTTTCTGCTAAGATTCATAT
>OQWE01000197.1_pt1 | contig 20691 bp, 17 predicted proteins | sample 1691591 | NCBI WGS metagenome assembly OQWE01 (sample SAMN03418265, study PRJEB22391) | human gut metagenome | biome: human-gut; feature: organic feature; material: feces | host: Homo sapiens | place: Tanzania | collected 2013-01
TCCCTTGGACGGACACAAAAACATTATAGGTGTGGTTACACTCGATTGCACCTACCGGTTTACGCTGAAGGTACTGTGCGACCGCTGCCTGGCCCCATTGGAGCTGCCGGTGGAGCGTACCGTGAGCCACACCGTGGTGCGGAGCGTGAACGGCGAGGACGATGAGACCTTTCTGGTGGCCGAGAATGCGCCGTTACCACATCGGCTTCTCCCGGCAGTTCCAGTACACGGTTCAGGTCCAGCTTCACGGTGCCTCTCTCCTTTTCTTCGGGGAGATCCCCGCTGCAAAATAGGGGTTGCCGCCCGTTAAAAAAGGGCGCACTGCCCCCTCCCTTGGACGGACACAAAAATATTATAGGGACTTCCCGCCCCCTTGTCAAGCCTTGGTTCGGTTTACGCTGGAGGTTCTGTGCGACCGCTGTCTGGCTCCATTGGAGCTGCCCGTAGACCGCACCGTGAGCCATACGGTAGTGCGGACGGTAAACGGAGAAGATGATGAGACCTTTTTGGTGGCTGAGGACGGATTTGTAGAGCTCCTGGAGCTCGCTACCAACGGCACTGGGTGCAGCGGCACATAGCGGGAGCGTCCAGCTTCCACACATTGCTGCGTCTTTTATTCTTTCTTGCTTTCGAGCTTTTTCTCTTCGGTACTGCCATCTTGTTTTTCTGTTATTCTTTCTTTTTCGTTTACGTCGTGGTTTGCTTTTTCTATTGCTATTTTTATTTTTTCTCGGTTATATTCGACTGCTCTTCCGTCTCTTTTTATTACTTTCATATTTTTTTCTCCTTATAGTAATTATATCATTTTTATTGCCATATTTTTTATATTTTTGCACATTATAATATATAAATATTTGAAGACAATGGAAATCAAGGAAGGATATATGCCCTTCATGGGCTATCAAACTTATTATCGTATCGTAGGTAAAACGGAAGAGGGCAAGAACCCTATCATCCTTTTGCATGGTGGACCAGGCAGTACTCACAATTACTTCGAACTCTTGGATAGAGTAGCGGAGACGGGCAGAGCCGTCATCATGTATGACCAGTTGGGTTGTGGCAACTCATTCGTGGAGGGACATCCCGAACTATGGACACCAGAGACTTGGCTCAAAGAACTCTGTGCCCTCATCGACTATCTCCACATCGACCATTTCCATCTCTTGGGACAGTCGTGGGGTGGCATGCTCGCCATCATCTATCTGATAGAGAAGCAAGCAAAGGGCGTGAAGTCAGCCATCCTCAGCAGCACTCTTTCGAGCAGCAAGCTTTGGGCAAGTGAGCAACATCGTATGATTAAGTTTATGTCGGAGGAAGACCAGCAAGCCATTGCTGAGGCAGAGGCGAAGGATGACTTTTCTAGCGAGGCGTATGCCAAGGCGAATGAGCACTTCATGCTCTTGCATTGTGCAGGCGAGGTAACGGAGGATAGCCCAGAGTGTCTTCGCCGGAAGAAACGTGCAGGTGCCGAGGCTTATCTGTATGGTTGGGGACCAAACGAATACACTCCTACTGGTACGCTCCGGGATTATGATTACACCGACCGTCTGGGCGAAATCCAAGTGCCTTGCTTGGTGATGAGTGGCACCAACGACCTCTGTACTCCATTGGTAGCAAAGACGCTCTACGATGGTATCCAAGATTCCAAGTGGCATCTCTTCGTAGGAGCCCGACACATGCCATTTGCCGAGCAAAATGATGAGTATTGCGAGGTATTGGAAGAATGGTTAGGGGAGAAAGATTAGGCTTCTTCAAACTTTAGAAAAATGGAATTTCATCCAATCGATTGGACAAATTAAAGTAAAACCGTCCAATCGATTGGATGAAATGTATAGAATCAATAATCAATATTAGTAACTTAAAGAGAGTTTTTCTCTTTTTTCTGGTGCAAAGGTAGTAAGTTATTTCCAAACTTGCAAGAAGGCACGATTAGGTTACTCAGTTTCCCTGAGGTTACTATTACAGATAATGAATGGCTTGTGAAATGTAGATTTAACGATAATTAATGTGAACAAGCTATGTTAATAGAGAAACTATTGTTTCTTGAGAGTTAAGTTGGGCTCTATTCCATTGATGCCAAGTCCTAGAATGTTGGTTACTTCCCTGCATCCACAATCACAATTCTTAGCCGATGAACATCCATTGCAGACTGTAGGCTGATAAGAGCGGAATGCAAATTTGTTCCAATAATCAGTATCCTTAACCCAAGGTTCTTCGAAAACATTTCCTACGATGTGAGGAGAATGATTGCAGGTTCTTATCTGTCCTGCTGGATCAATAACGAAGAAACCTTTTGCCGCAGCACATAGATACCCTACATGCATTCTTTTGTACGAATCGGCTGAAGCTATGATGCACTTCGGAATTTCTGTACCCAGATTTCCATGGCGATTAGCTAGTGTTAGTACCTTTTCCGCTGTATCAAGCATTCCATTGATTTGCTCCATCGAGAGACTTAGCTCATTCATGTATTGTAAACCACGCCCACCGGGCAGAAAACGGTTGAGAAGAACATCGGATGCACCATTGATGAGGGCAAGCGATATGGTCTCGAACAACTCATAATAGTTCTTTCTCGTAACAGTAATGTTTGCTGTGCATTCTAAGCCGATTTCTTTTGCTTTCGAAAAGCATTCTAACACGTAGTCTGCATTATCAACTCCAGTATGTTCTTCAAAAGATTGATACCCAGGAAGGCTCATGCTAAGATGAACATTCATTTCCTTGAAGAATTTGAGATGTTCTTCATTCATGAGTCTTCCATTGGAGATGAGTATGATGGGATAATCTATTTTCCTCTGATTACCAATTGTTCTGATGTGCCTTATGATTTCATGAAGGTCTTCTCTTAGCAATGCTTCTCCGCCAGACAAAGAAAATGTCTTTACTCCATAGTCGTATAGTTTTTCTATTACCCATTTCCATTGTGTGGTAGATAGCTCTTTCCCTAATGGATACGAAGAGTTAGGCGCATACCAAGGGCATGAGCAAAACAAGCAATGGTGATTGCACCTATATGTCAGTTCCAAAGCGACAGACTTCGGAAGTATGAGTATGCTATTCTTCATTGCTATCATTTTCATTTATTTTTATTCCCGTCATTCTCTTGATAGGGTCTTGTTCATCCATGATGCTATGGTAGCGGTCATAACTATCTTCAAAATAAGACTCTCCTTTTAAGAATGCCAATACGGCTTGATAGTCATAAAGTGATTCCATATCAGTTATAGCTTGATGATAGTCCTTGTCGCTTTTTGTCTTGAAGCAGAAAAGATGGTACGCATTTTCCTCACAGATATCATCTTCGGAAGTAAATGGTAAATCGAAAAACTCTGCTTCTTCCTTCGCTTCTAGGGCGCATGAACCACATATTACTTCAAGAGACGCATCATATCCCAAATCTTTTATCTCTTTGATGATGGAGTTGAACATTTCTTCATCGCAGTGGAAAGCTTGATAGGTCAATTGACGATGGCAATGTTGGCATATCGTGGAAAAACTATCTATCATCGAAGGTTCATAGCACATGGCTCCCATGTGATTTGCCAGATACATTGGCAGCTTTTGAGCAGCCAGTTCCTTTAGCTGCTCAATAAGCTCTTCTCTGTTAAGTGAATGTTTCATATCTTCTTTCTGTTTTAATTGTATAATTCTAGTGCGTTGGCTGCATGATGATACTTAGTATCTTTTCCTGGTGCTTTTGCATATCATCGGCGTTCCATTCAAAACCAGAGTCTCGTTTGTCACCTTCTTTTAACTCTTTATTGTCTTGGCACATCTGCAACATGATTCTGAATTTCAAGGATGCCACACTTATTTGGTTTGATTTGGAATCAAGATAACATTCATTTTTGACTGTAGGATTCCAGTTGGATCCAGAACTGTTGGCATCGGAACCAATCATGGCAAAATTGCCAAAGCAGTTTATCTCTTCTGGAGTGATAGGCTTATCTTCTCCTGCTTTTGCCTGCGGATAGTAATGCTCTAGGCTTTTGCGGGTTCGAGAGAAATAGAAATCGTCGAATGTTTCGAGACCGAAATCGCCGCATCCCAAAGCTATAAAGAATTCACTTCTTGCTTTTGAACCTTTCTTGGCTCTGTTGCCTCGCAATTCGTCTGCATATTTTTTCCACAATCTATAGTCGGTATAATTGAACACAAAGAGAGGAATGTTGCTTGAGCCTTGTGGATAGATGCCATTGAAGTTACGGTTGATATCTTTTAAACCTACATTTAGTTTGCCATTTTGAATGATAGTTTCATCGAAGCTGTTTGGCTTAGGCTGGTTTCTTTCGTTCAGTTTGTTCGCATCCAAATATACATCGAAGAAGTACTTGTTTGCTAAATTTCTCACAAATTTCAAATAGTTATCTTCATCCCAGTCATTGAATAGATGCAACAAGCAATAGAAGAGATAATTCTTGCGTTGTTTGGCTGTAAATGCCACCTCAAACATAGATAGAAGATGAACTAATTCTCTTTGCTTAGACTTGTCATAGTCTATCAAATCAGTCATGTAGGCAGACTTCCCCTTACCTTTCTTGCAGTAATATTGTAGTTTCCAAGGATTCTCAATGGCTTTATCTTCACCATTTATGTGGTGCACCATGTAGTTGTCGAGATAATATTTTGCCAATAGCAGGTTATAGGCAAACTGCTTTACAAATTCTGGAGTGAGCTTAACTTTGTCAAACTCATTGATAAGTTCCTTGTCATCCAGCGTGAACTCAGATGGATTGAATCCCTTCTCTTGCATTCTTGTAATTTTGAGAACAATGAGCAGAAAGTTAGGAAAATCAATGATAGGCTGAAACGAATCGTTGCTATCGCAATCGCCTTTTGCAATTTCTTTTTTTACAGGAGCATTTAAAAGTTCTGCAATCGACTTTGTGGTCATTTTATCATCGGTATGGTTTGACTCAATGTATAATTCTTCAAATGATTGTGGGATGAAATTGCTCATATCTGTCCCAAATACGTTTTTCTTATTAGGTAATTCCTTTTGTATATACATATTGGGTAACTTCTGCTGGATATAGAAACTCATATCGCTGCAAGCCTCCCATATCTGACAGAACTTCTTCATATCTTCTTTCTCTAATAAAGCACTCAACTTGGCTTTTACAATTTCGTGCTTTTCAAGCTGCTCGCCACGAGAGTTCATCACCTCGAAATAATGGTTTAAATCTACATCTTTAGGTACACGATAGTGTATGATATGCACATGATTCAAGAAATACTCCTTGAATTTGTCCATATTGACATCCTTTAATGCTTCTTTGGCAAAGTTATAGCCATTCTTTATGCTAAGGTCATATTCCTCGCCAAAATCGGAAACTTTTACTTCCTTGTTCTTTTCAAACTTAGACATAGCAGTTATTGTTTGCGTAGAAGTTTTACGTGAGGAATATGCAAGTCTGTTGCCTAACTTCTCGCCCATAGCTGTGAGGATAATGTATATTGTGGTAAGGCGTTGTTGTCCGTCTATCACTTCAAATACATTCTCATCACGTTTGAATGTAACAAGCGTGCCAATGTAATATACAGGCTTGTCTATGACCATGGAGTCATGGATGTCCTTTATTAATGCAAAAATTTCATCTCGTTCCCAAGCATAATTACGCTGGTAGATAGGAATCTTATAGGTGGTAGCTGTGCCACTATTGCCATAATAGAGGTCTTTTATAGAACATTCTTTCAGTATATGTGATAAATCTTTCATTCTTGTCATTATTTATAAAAACCATTTTCCTTGAAGAAGAATAGATAGTTGCAGTGTATTCCGTCTTCTTCTTCATCTATTTTTCTGCCGGTGCTAGTGCTTTCAAGCACTCTTCTATCATTTATGTCTCCGATTGATAGAGTGCACAGATTGTCGGCGAGGGTACTGAGAAGTGATGCTGGGGAATCTTGTCGAGCAATTAATTTGTACATATTAAAGCCATTAATGATACCAAATTTGTTACTCTCGCCCATAATATAGTTTTGTGCAGACAACCATCCCAAATTTCGATATTGTGCTCTCAGAGAATAAGCCCAAATAAAGGCATAGATTACGAATTGCTCAAATTGCGCCAAGTCTTCTTTGGTTGGGTATGTTTCTGGGCAGAATCTATCTACGTAAAGTAAGACTGATGTGTCAAACAACAAACGTGCTATACCATTACCTGTACCTCGCTTGAAATATTTATCGAGAGTCTTTACTATCTCATTGTCGTTGATGTAAAAGCCTTCGTACTTACTATTGTCTTGAATATCTTTCAAGATTTTATAGTAATGCTTTGTGTATTCGAAAAATGGTTTACCTGCTATGATAGGTGTGTTCAATTGAAATGCATTGATGTTGCGAATACCCGACACGAATGGCATAGCAGATGAATTAACCATATCAGAATAGCAATATGCAGCCTTGAAGAACTGGGCATAAGGAGTTTTTGCATAGCGAGTAATGCCCTTGAACATTTGAATGTTATGTTCATTAAGTACATCCGCTTTGTTGCCATTTACCCATTCCTTGATACGATAGAGATAGTTGCCAAAAAGGTTTGCCAAGTTGCTTTGAGAAACTTGCTCCCATCCCTTGACTATTCTTTCTGTTTCTTCTTCGCTGATGCCAGCCATCTCTCGTAGGTGATATGCCTTCAATAAGTCGTGAGGATAGAGTGCTTTGCCACGAGCATTTTGAGAGTCGAAGAACTGGAATGCCTCAGATACATCTTCTGTAATTACAACGATTAGCTCGCAATTATTTTCTATATATCCTTTTAATCTTTCTCTTTCCTTTTTGTGCTCATCCTCCATTAGTTTCTTCTTTGTGTTTTCATCTTCCGCCTTCTTGCCTAGGCGGCGACACAATGCCTGAAAGTTGTTGGGGATGTTTCGGCAGTTATGCTCATTATTGTAAACTGGCTGCCGTAAGAAGCTGATATTCTTTTCGCCTAATGCTGTTAACAACAGGGAGAATGTTATGGTACGTTGCTGACCATCTACAATGTCGTAACGTCCTTCTTCTTGTTGGTGCAAGATGAGGGTGCCTACTCTATACTTTTCCTTGTTGCTATTCATCGCCTCGATGATGTCATCTAGTAATTGGATGGCATTGCGTGCTGTCCACTTGTATGGACGCTGATAGATTGGGATGTTAAGACTAACATCTTCTATAGGCTTGTCACCATTCGTTATCTTCTTGTGAAGAAGTAAGTCGCCGATGGTTGTTATTGATAATGTTAAGTTGCTCATATTTTTTTGTGACATAGTTACTAGCTCTGTTACCAACTCTGTCATTGTACTATCAAAAATGGTAACAGAGCCTTTCTTATTTTTAATTTTCAATTTCATTTTCCTTTCACCTTTTGCGTAATCCTTTGTGATTCACTTGCTTATGGTGAAAGAAGAATGAACGTAACCGTCAGCAGCTACTTCAAGAAGTAGATGGGCGCATGGGGAGTTCCATCCTTCACCATGATATCTTTCTCGCAGAAATGAGTGAGCCACTTCTGAGCCATGTAAGGTGTCAAGCCGAAGTGGATGCGCATGATGCGAGTGGTGATGTAACGATTCTCTTGAAGATACTCCTTGATTTTCTCCAGCATCTTTTCTTCTGAGTATTTTGTAGATTGGTTGGAATAAAGGGAGCGGACAAAGTGGACGTTGCGCTGTACTTCCTTCATCAGCTTTTCCTCTGGACGGAAGTTGATGCCAGTGATGCGTACTTCCTTGCCCGTAATCTTCTTGTCAGGATTCTCCTCAGGCATCTCTAGGCTAGCCGACATGGAGAAGTAGCCAATTTCTGGGATGTAAAAGCGGTGTCCCATGGAGAATTCTTCCACCAAAAGGTCATGAAGCTCTGCCAACACCGCAGCCACATCTCCCTTGGTGAGTGAGCAGCGGTTCTGGATTTTCTCTTGCAGTTGCTTCTCGGTCATAGGTTCATGCTGCACGATACGAACGTATTGGCGCTTTTCTCCTGTGCCCTGGGCATTGTTGAGAGTGTAAATGTCGTATTTCAGTTCCATATTTCTTGTTGGTTGATGTTTCGTTGTTTTCTATATTCTTTGTCTTCTATGAAAGATGATGCAAATATATATAATAATGTGATAACTTGTATCTTTTGGTGTAAAATATTAGGTTTATTTAAATATTGGTATATGTCATATGATTATACGGCATTTGTCATTCGACCGTATGATAAGTGTCGTGTAATCGCATGACAAATGTCACGCAATCGTTATAATTGCTTCCTTGTATCGTTATGGTTGCTTCCTTGTATCGTTATAATTGCTTCCTTGCATCATATAAGTCACATCATTGTTACCATCCATCTCATCCTTGCCAATTTCAAGAAATGCTCATTCTAAATGAGTGGTTTTGCTCTGAATTACTCATTTTGAATGAGCAAAAATAACAGAAATTGCTCATTCGGAATGAATAAAAGGAGGATTTATACCCCAGCATTTGGTGGATTCAAAAAAGTAGTACCTTTGCTAACTTCTATGGGATTACCTGCCGAGAAGAAGCTGAGGCTTATCTGGAGAATAAGATACTCAATGAAAGGTTGAGAAAGGTTTGCTGTATTGATGCCGTCTTGCCCAATGAAATCTTTGCGGAATGGCTGAACACCGCACACTACCTAATTTATTGTGTAAGAATTAGTTTAGTGCTGCTTAGTGAGGTGTGCGGTAGAAAATCGAAACTATGTTTCTTCAACCTGGTAGTCGGAGAATCTTAATCCCGATCATTATAATAGTTCCTGCGGAGGTCACGAAAGTGCCCTCCGCAGGAACTATTATTGTTTACTGGAAGCTGCTTTCCATTCATCATAGATATGGCTAAAGATAGCTACGCCATCATTCAGTTGCTTCCTAGCTAAAGACTTATCTTTGTTCCACCATTCAAGAATGTAATTCTTCAGTCCCTCATATTCCTTTTGATCCTTGAATTGTCTATCCAGGCTTCCCATTTTGCCAAGCGTTGCATTGTAAAGAATAAATGCCCTTTCCTGTCCATTAGGCTTCAGTGCATACCAAGTAGCCCAAGAGTTTCCTGTGTTTATGCCATTGCCAGGCAGAAATACGTGAACTTGGTAGACAGATGCATTCTTGCCGCGGTAAAGGAGTTCCATAAGGCGATCCTCTTTTACAGTCCTAATCGAATTACGTGCTATCGTTTGGCAATGTTCCCACACTTCGCCTTCAGGGTGTTCCTCAGTGAGTGCAAGCCATTCCATCTTGGTTACTTTCTCAGCATCGTACTTCTTGGCTTTTTTGCCATCTGGATTCTCGGCAAGTCTTACTTGATATTCTAGCGCCCACCCCATGTACTTCTTAGGAATATAGCCCTCTATCTGTTTGCCATCCATCATAGTGAGGCGAACATGACGCATTTCTGGGTCGTCATTCTTGCGAGCGTGTGCAGCTATCGCTACCACCATTACTGCCATGAGCAGCCAAAACTTCATTGCTTTCATAATGATTCCTTTTAGTTGTTATTTATTGTTTGTCATCTAATACTTCTATCACTCGTTGTATCATAGAACTTCGGTTGTGTTCACCTAGTCCAATGAGTTTCTTTTCCCATTCCTGCGAAAGTCCTACACAGTGGCAAAGTTCTCGGATAAAGGATTTGTCGCATTTCTTATAGGTATCTCCCAGACATATAAGCTTGCCATCAGTCTGTCTGACATAGAAGTCGCAAGCCGTCTTGCTTGGGATGAAAAACATTGCTGCTACTGTGTTACCTTGCCAAGCTTTCATTCCTCCCATGTCCGTCACGGAATAACCTTGGGAGGCATAAATATAGACTTGCAATCGTGGGTGGTTGATATATAGCCAGCTCCATCCCACATTTTCCAAAGGAACAAGTGTGCGTACGTTTTGCTTGGAGGTGGCATTCCACACCACTACAGAATCAATGTTGGCGAAAGGTATCACATCGCTAGTGCATTGGCGAGAAAAGAAGTTTCTATAAACTTGAACATCCTTTTTCTTGCGTGGCAAGTCTATTCGGTCATTACTTTCATAGAGTTGCTGGATACCATTCTTTAGGTACACTCGTCCCTCGCATGATTGAGCTTGCATGCTAATAGTTCCCATATAAGCAAGCAAAATGCTAATGATGAGATATATTCGCCCCAAATTTACCTCCTCATGCACGGCATTTTTGATCTTTCGGATGGTCTTGCCATTGGAAAGACGCCAACCTTCTATTTCTTCATACTTGCACATAAGCGATTTCTCTTGATAATTTTTGCAAATATACGAGGAAACTTTCTGATTACCAAATAAATTAACCATTTTTTATAAAAATAGGCACGCATCCTTTCGGGGGCGTGCCTATAACCTTATTATTATATTATACCTTTATATTACCTTGACTCTCCCTTTCCCTCCTCTTCCATCAATCACGATTTTCTCGAAGACGATGGCTGGGTCGTTAGGAGTGAGGGTGAGGGTGTGGATGCCATCGGCAGTAGCCGGCAGTTCCAACTCTATCACTTGATTCACGATGCGAGTGGCTATCGTTGGATAATAGATATTGTAGATGTTCTCCGGCTTCTCGTTCAAATCTTTGTTGAAGTTAACCTCTACAGGAGAAGCGTCATCTAAGCTTACACCATAGGTTAAGCCGCCCTTGTTGAGATAATCCAAGGTTGATTTGGTAATCACATGAATGCGAACCTTCTGCTTGCCATTGGAAACATTGCCATTAAATGCCTTGTCATCCGAAGTTTTGCCAACCGAAGTCTTGCTAACTTGCATCTTAAACTTGTAAGTGATGCTGGCTCCCTTTACACTCTTGGTATAAGGCATCAGAGTCATTGCCGATACGCTTTTGCCCATGAATGGAATCTCTGTCCATTTTGTCTCGGCAGCATCCGTCTTGCTGTCGTAGTAAGCTGCCTCGATTTCTACCACGCCATTGTTTTCGCTGATGATGACGCCATCCTTGGTGGATACCCGGAAGAGCTCCGGACAGGTATCCTTCTCGAAATCATCATTCCAACTCTTGTAGCCGATATGCTTCTGTGTCATCATTCCGTTCCACTTGCCACCCGACATCTTGTGGTTGTAATTGTGGCAGATGAGGGAATCGCGCTTGAAGAAGCGTTCGCATTCATCAGCCCAGATGTTCGCCTTCGGATTGTTCTGCTTGTAGAGAGCATGGTTCTGAGCCTGGGCAAAATACATCTGATGCAGATTGCTCATCAACTCGATAGGGAAGAGGATGATCTGGCGGTAGGCATCGTGATAGGCTGCCGGCAGACTGTTGTACTGGCGCAAGGCATCGGCTTCGAGCTGGAGATACTGGTTCACCACCTCCTGCCATTCGCCGTTCTCCAAATTATAGGTGTTCTTGTCGAGCATCTCCGGAGTGCAGCGGCCGTTGTATTTGCATACGAGGTTCAGGATACGTGCCGCTTCATCAGCCTGCGATTCGCCGAACTGCTGGGCGCACCAGTCGCGGGTGTGGCGGGTGATGTTGTTCACATCGTATTTATGAGGATTCCACGCCATGTCCATAAACTGGCTGATAGGATATTCCATCGGCTTGAGGTCGCCCACGTTGAGAATCCAGAGACGATCGATGCCGTTCTCATAGGCAAGTGTCAACTGCTCCCAAGGGTTCTGCACTGGAGTTACGTTGAGCATCTTAGAGTTTCTTGGAGCACCTACGTAATCTACGTGATAGTAGAGTCCCCATCCGCCCTTGTGCTTTCGTTCCTGGGCATTCGGCACACGGCGCACGTTGCCCCAGTTGTCATCGCAGAGCAGCAGGGTTACATCGTCGGGCACTTTCATTCCCTTGTCGTAGTAATCCAATACCTCTTTATATAGTGCCCATACCTGCGGTGTTTCGCTAGCCTTCTTTCCCGTTACATCAGCGATAATCTTGCGCTGGTCGTTGATGATGTTGGTCATCAGTCGGGTATCAGCCTCTTCGCTCATCGCCTCATCGCCGTCGCCACGCATTCCGATGGTTACAATCTGTTCGGTTCCCTTCATGCGCTCTATTCCCTCACGGAAGAATTTCTGCAGGTTAGCCTTGTTCTTCTGATAGTTCCAAGGTCCCCATCCCTTTCGGTTGCGGGCGTATTCCTGGTGGTTGCGTGCCATCGGCTCATGATGCGAGGTGCTCATCACCACGCCCATTTCATCAGCCGTCTTCTCGTTCTCTGCATCGTCGGCATAGAAAGCCCAGCCCCACATGGCTGGCCACATCATGTTGCCACGTAAGCGGAGCACCAACTCGAACACTCGCTGATAGAATCGGTGGTCACCATACTCGGTGCCGTAGGTGTTCTTTACCCACGAGGTGAGGCAGGGAGCTTCATCGTTGAGGAAGATGCCGCGATAGCGTACGGCTGGCTCGCCATCTGTATAGATTCCCTTGTTTACGAAGATGGAGTCGTGATGCTCCACAGGCACGTCTGCCCAGTCATACCAAGGCGATACGCCCATCTGCTGGGAGAGTTCGTAGATGCCATAGATGGTTCCTCGACGGTCGCTGCCGGCGATGACAAGCTGCTTATCCACCACAGTGATGATGAATTTCTCGCGCTTGCCCTTGAGCAGATTTCCGTTGATGCGTTTCTGTTTGATGAGCTGGTCGATGGCAGCAGAATGTCCGATGGTTCCCACGAGGATGGTTGCCTTCCGGTTGGAGGTGATGGTGGCTTGGGAGCCGCTCACCTTGCTGATGTCCCTGACCAGTGCATTGGCAGCATAGCTCACGCCACGGCAGTCGTTGGCGTCCATATAGATTTCTACCTTGTCATTACCGTTGATGAGCAGATCGCCCTGCTTGAAACTGACGAATCTCTCTGCTGCACTCATGCTCATGGCTGAGAGGAGAGCAGCGGAAGCTAAAAATACTTTCTTGATGTTGTTAAGTCTCATATAAAAAATATGTTTATGTATTTGTTGTTTGATGGCTGCAAAGGTAGGAATATTCATCGTATTTTACTTTGTCAAATGTAATCTTTTCTTTATTATTTGTTTCATTTTGGCTTTCCATGCGGTTTCTGTACGTCTTTTTCCCTAAATGTTTTGTGTTTTCAGAGAAAAGTATTAATTTTGCATCATAAAATAAGATAGAAAAATATGATAGACAAACCGACGATAGCACGTATCATGGACTCCACCAAGATAGAAGAGGTGGTGTCTGAATTCGTCACGCTCAAAAAGCGCGGCATCAACTATGTCGGCTTGTGTCCTTTCCATAACGATTCCCATCCATCGTTCTCCGTTTCGCCAACCCGAGGCATCTGCCACTGCTTTACCTGTGGCAAGGGTGGCAATGCCATCAACTTCCTGATGGAGCTGGAGCAGATGACCTATCCCGAGGCACTGAGATGGCTGGCTGACAAATACCATATCGAGATTCAGGAACGCGAGATGACCAACGAGGAGAAGCAGCGCGAAAACGAACGCGAATCGATGTTCATCGTGAATGAATGGGCGGCAAAATACTTTCAGGACATCCTGCAGAATGATGTGGACGGAAGAGCCATCGGCATGCAGTATTTCAGAAGCCGAGGATTCAGAGACGACATCATCCGGAAATTCCAGCTGGGATTCGCCCTGAACCAGCGCACGGCGCTCTTCGACGAGGCGGTGAAGAAAGGATATCAGCCGAAATACCTGGTGGATACCGGTCTCTGCTTCAAGGTGGATAAGGAGGAAGCGGGCAACAAGAGCGGACAGGACAAGTATCTGGACCGATTCTCGGGGCGCGCCATCTTCCCGTGGCTGAGTGTGAGCGGAAAGGTGGTAGCTTTCGGCGGACGTGTGCTGGATACCCGTACCAAGGGTGTGAGCCAGAAATACGTGAACTCGCCCGACAGTATCATCTACCACAAGGAGCGGGAACTCTACGGACTGTATCAGGCAAAGAAGGCCATCGCCAAGGAAGACTGCGTGTATATGGTGGAGGGATATACGGATGTAATCTCCATGCACCAGTGCGGCATCGAAAACGTGGTGGCCAACTCGGGTACGGCGCTGAGCATCCATCAGATCAGACTGCTCCACCGATTCACCAGCAACATCGTATTACTCTACGACGGCGATGCTGCGGGCGTGCATGCGGCGCTGCGAGGTACCGACATGCTGCTGGAGGAGGAGATGAACGTGAAGGTGCTCTTTCTGCCGGATGGAAACGACCCGGACAGCTTTGCCCGAAGCCATACCGCTGCCGATTTCAGAAAATACATAGAGGAAAACCAGAAGGATTTCATACAGTTTAAGACCGACCTCTCGCTGAACGGCGTGACCGATCCGGTGAAGAGAAGCCAGGCTATCAACAGCATCGTGGAGAGCATCTCGAAAATCAAGAACCAGATTACCCGAGCCTCTTACATCACCGACTGCGCCCACCGGCTGGGCGTGAACGAGGCGATTATCGTGAATGCGCTGAACAACTTTGTGAGAAACGGCATGAGCGAGCAGGTGAAGGCTGAACGGCGCGCGGCTGGACTGAAAGATCCGAAGGCTACTGCCCCACAGCAGGGAATGCAGGCTGTCATGAGGGGCGTGACGCCGCTGGACAAGCTGCTGGAGGTAGAGGACCTGCTGGTGAAGCTGATCATACACCACGGAGAAAAGCATATCGTGGTGAAGGATGTGGAGGGCAACGATATTGAACTGCCGATAGCACAATATATCTATCTGGATATGTCGGGCGATGAGTTCAGATTTCATAACGAGCTTTATAACAGAATCTTGCAGGAGACGCTGGAGCATCTGGAGGATGAGAACTTCGTGGCGGAAACCTATTTTGCCAACCATCCGGATCCGGAGGTGAGTAGGATTGCCAGTCTGCCGACGGGAGAACAGGAGGTTTCTACGGCAAGTCTGCAGCTGCAGCTGAACGCTGAAAAGCTGCGCCAGTTTGTCTTCAAGGATCTGCTGAGCTTCCGCACACATTATATCGCACAGCGACTGATAGAGGTGCAGCAGGAGTTTGCCAGAAATCCTACGAACAGGGAGCTGGTGGAGGAGTTTATGAAACTGAAGAAGATGAACTCGCTGCTTGCCAGCCAGACCAACTCGGTATTCAACTAGATTAAAAAAGAAAGGTATGATATATATTCATTGGATTTATCTCTTGCTTTATATGGCGATCATGATTCCCGCTATCATCACCGTCTTGATGGACAACCGACAGCCCGCCAAGACGATGGCGTGGATTCTTGTGCTTGCCTTCATGCCTTTCGTGGGAATCATCTTCTACATCTTCTTCGGGCAGAACACGAGAAAGGAACGGCTGATCAGCGATAGAAGCATGGACCAGCTGACCAAGCGCTCGATGCTGGAGTTTGCCGAGCAGGAGAATCTGCATATCCCAGCCAACAACAAGCCGCTGATGAATCTCTTTACCAATCAGAACTGGGCATTCCCGTTTAAGGACAATCAGGTGGATATCTTTACCGATGGTTATGAATTCATCTTCTCCTTATTATATGAGATAGGTCAAGCGAAGCATCATGTCCATCTCGATACCTATATCTTCGAGGATGATGCCCTGGGCTATCTGGTGGCTGACGCGTTGATAGACAAGGCGGAACAGGGAGTGGAAATCAGACTGATATACGATGACGTGGGCTGCTGGAAGGTGAAGGATGCCTTCTTTGAGCGCATGAGGGAAGCGGGCATCGATGTGCATTCGTTTATGCCGGTAAGGTTTCCGGCGTTTACCAGCAAGGTGAACTACCGCAATCACCGCAAGATATGCGTGATAGACGGCAGGGTAGGATTCATCGGTGGCATGAACATCGCCAAGCGCTATGTGAAGGGCACCGGGAAGCAGAAGTGGCGCGATACGCATCTGAGGATAGAGGGCGGAGGCGTGTATGCCCTGCAGCGTGCTTTCCTGATAGACTGGTATTTTGTGGATCGCACCTTGGTGTCAAACCGAAAGTATTATCCTCCGGTGGATTCGAAAATCAGGAATAATTGTCTGGTGCAGGTAGTAACGAGCAGTCCGATTGCTCCATGGCCTGATATCATGCAGGGATATGTGCGCATTCTGCTTCAGGCGCAGAAGTATGTGTATATGGAGACGCCTTATTTCCTGCCTACCGAGCCTGTGCTCTTTGCGATGCGCACGGCGGCGCTGGCGGGAGTGGATATCCGCCTGCTGATGCCTAGACATTCAGATGCCAGGATGGTGGAGTGGGCTTCCCGCTCTTATCTGATGGAGGCGATAGAGGCAGGTGTGAAGGTTTATCTCTATACGGGCGGATTCAATCACAGCAAGTTGCTGGTGAGCGATGACAATCTCTGTACTGTGGGCAGCACGAATGTGGATTTCCGGAGTTTCGAGAATAATTTCGAGGCGAACGCCTTCTTCTATGATGAGGAAATGGCGCAGAGAATCAAGCGGATTTATCTGAAGGATGAATCCAGCAGTATTCTGGTGGATGATGTGGCGTATTTCGTAAGGCGCCCGTTCCTGAAAAGATTGTTCGAGAGTATCGTAAGATTGCTTTCGCCGCTGCTGTAAAAAAAGGGTGTTGTAATCTTGCTTCTGCTTTAGTGTGTGTGTTGCAATCTTGTTTCTGCCCTTTATTGCTTTTTCCAATACGCCCTGAAAGGGCAGAAGCTCCTAGCCCAGGGCATCGCCCTGGGTAGTCTTGTGTTTCCCCTTTCGCCCTGTAAGGGCAAAAGCTTTAAAACAATCAGCAGATTTTATCTGAATATCGAGAAGTTTACGCTTCCGTAACTTCTATGCTCCAGGAATCTTGGATGGTCGGAGAAATCGTAATTCTTGCCATGCTCGAAAACGAAGATGCCCTCTTCGTTGAGAAGGTCGCCATTCAATACGAGGTCTGGAATCTCGGGGAGCTTCTCCAGTGCGTATGGCGGATCGGCAAAGATGAAATCGAACTTCTGCTTGCAGGTTCTCAGGAAGCGGAATACATCGCCGCGAATCAGAAGATCCTTGTCTTCGCCCAGTTTCTTGAAACATTCGCGGATGAAGTTGGCATGGTCGCGGTCGGCCTCTACGCTGATTACTCGGCTACATCCACGGGATACCAGTTCCAGCGAGATACTGCCTGTGCCGGCAAAGAGGTCGAGGGCTGTGGCATCCTCGAAATCGATGTAATTCTGCAAAACATTAAAGATGTTCTCCTTTGCGAAATCTGTAGTTGGTCGCGCCTTGAACGAACGTGGTATGTCGAAGTGGCGACCCTTATATTGTCCTGTTATGATTCTCATAATTAATTTTTAACTATCAACTTTTAACTATCAGCTTTTAACAATCCACTCCTACTTGCTTAAATAGAGCGTCAGCAGATCGAACGGCATTCCCTTGATTTCCGTGATGGGCGCACGATTGAATTCGGCGCTCGGATTCAGGAGGAAGGTCTTCTTGACATAGAGCTTGGCATTGTAGAGGAACCAATCCTTATCCGGAATATCGCCCGAAACATGCAGTTCATCCTGCATCTGCTGCAATCCCAGCTGCTTCCATACGAAGAGGATGAAGTAGAGTGCATCCTTGGCATGATCAGCCTGGAAGGAATTGTAGAACTTGAATCTGTTTTTCTCGAAACAGAAGATGTCCACCTTCTTGTCGTGGAAATACGCATAGAGCTTGTGGTAGATACCCGTGAAGCTGCGCTTGTGCAGATAGTTCCACATCGGCTGCATGATAGGAGTGAAGCGCACATCCTGGAAGTTGTCTTCTATCACCATCTTCAGATCCTTGTTGATTGGGAAAACGGCCACCACATTCAGATTCGGCTGCACCCTGTAGAGAATGGCATCGCTGTGGCTGCCCGTGAAGGCATGCTGATAGAGCACGGTGAGGTCTTCCTCGTGGAATTCCTCGATAGGTACCAGCAGGATAGGCGTATCGATATAGACACGCACCTTCTGATAGCCGCGCTGCAGGAGTTCGCTTTCGCCGAAAGCCTGTCTGAGGTTGGCTGCAATCGATACACCGCTTTTCACGGTGTAAGGTTCGTATATCAACTGGTGCTCGGCTTCGCGATCTACAACCGAGAAGCTGAGTGTATTCTTGCTCACACGGATGGTGAGTCGTGCTTGCTGTGTTCTTTTTTTACCAATTACTTGCATTGTCGTTGTCTTTGGTGATGTCTCCGATCTTTAATCCAGGAAAGTTGCCGGCATCGGAAGCTTTTTCTGTTACCTGTTGAATCGCCTCCTCGTTGAGACCATCGAGATAGTCTTCGTAGGTGGCTCCACATTCCATCAGCGGAATCTGCTTTCCGCTTTTATGAATAATGGTAGTGGCGGCGAGCGAGAATTTCCTGCCATCGGAATAAGGGATGAGGGTATCCTCTGACTTGAGATACTTCGCCTTGACGAGGACAGCGAAATCGCCGGTATAGACTCCGTATTTCGCTCTGTATCTTTCTTCGGCAGAACGGATGAGCATCAGTTTCTCCTTCACCTCAGCTTCGCGGCTCGCCATCTGTTTCTCGAAGATGAGAGGCTGGCTGATACTGAGAGCGCAAAGCAGCATCATGATAATGACGCAGGCGCCCAGGATGGCATTATTGTTTATTTTTCTTAATTTCATTCTCATTTCAAAAAGTATTAGTACTTTTGCATTGCAAAGATAATGCAAACGAGCGCAATGTAAGCTTGCTTACAGATTGCCGAGTGCAGCTTATCTTCTGCAAAGATAATGCAAAACGGAGACAACGCAAAATATTTGGTGTTGAAATTATTAATTATTAAAGGATAAATAACAAATTGATGATAATAGACGAGCTAAAATATAAGATATTGCAGCAATTTGGCTTTCCGCCAACCCAGGAACAGGCACATGCCCTGGAGGTGTTTGCTGAGTTTCTTACCGATAGAGATCCGCATGCCGTGATGATTCTGCGAGGTAGTGCGGGTACGGGTAAGACAACGCTCTCGGGTGCCATCGTCAGGACTCTGAAGGAGATTCGCCAGAAGGTGATGCTCCTGGCACCTACGGGTAGGGCTGCGAAGGTTTTCTCGCTGAACAGCGGTTCGCCTGCCTATACCATCCATCGCCGTATCTATCGTGAAAAATCGTTTTCGGGGGTAGAGGGTCAGTTTAATCTGAATGATAATCTCTATACCGATACGCTTTTCATGGTAGATGAGGCATCGATGATTGCCAATATGGGATTGGGAGGGATGAGCTTCGGAAGCGGATGCCTGTTGGATGACCTGGTGCATTTCGTGTATCAGGGACGTAACGACCGCTTGCTGCTGATAGGTGACAAGGCGCAGTTGCCTCCTGTTGGCGAGGAGGAGTCGCCAGCCCTGCATGCAGCGATGCTGGAGGGATATGGACTGAAGGTGTATGAATGTGATCTGAACGAGGTGCTCCGACAGAGCGAGGAATCGGGTATTCTCTATAATGCCACGATGATCAGACAGATGATTACGCATGATGACATTACCCAACTTCCGAAGATTCGTTTCGTTGGCTATCCGGATATCAAGCCGATGCCTGGATCCGAACTGATAGAGGCTCTAGCCGACAGTTATCACCATGTGGGTCTGGATGATACCATTGTGGTGACCCGCAGCAACAAGCGTGCAAACATCTTCAACCAGGGCATCCGCAATATGGTGCTGGATAGGGAGGAAGAGCTTTCGCAGGGCGATATCCTGATGATTGTGAAGAATAATTATTACTGGATGGAAGAAGAGAGGAAGAAGATAAAGGAAAAGGAATTTGAAGAACGAAGAGTGAAGAGTGAAGAAACAGCGTTCGGCGGCCGAAGGGAAAGCCAATTCAATAGCTTAGCTAATCTTAAAGTTCCAAGTTCAAATCTCCAAGTTCAAAGTAATCATACAGTTCAAAGTTCAAAGTTCCAAGTTCAAAGTAACCAAGTTCAAAGTAACGAGATTCCTGCTTTTCTGGCGAATGGCGATCGTGCGAAAGTGCTGAAGGTGCGCCGCCGCATCGATCTCTATGGCTTCCGCTTTGCCACGCTTCTGCTCCAATTTCCCGATTACGACAATTACGAGCTGGAAGCTACGGTATTGCTGGATACATTGACGAGCGAGGCGCCTGCCCTGACCCATGAACAGCAGGAGCAGCTCTTCTATCAGATAGAAGAGGATTATCAGGATATTCCGCTCAAGGCAGATAGGATGAAGGTCATCCGGCAGGATCAGTTCTTCAATGCCCTGCAGGTGAAATTCGCATATGCTGTAACCTGCCACAAGGCACAGGGCGGACAGTGGGCACATGTGTATGTGGATCAGGGGTACATGACGGATGATATGCTCAATCCCGATTATATCCACTGGCTCTATACTGCCTTTACGCGAGCTACGGAAATGCTGTATCTAGTGAACTGGCCGGAGACGCAGACGGTTCAATGTTAGAGAAAAAGGTAAATAAATGACAGAAAGTTTGATAGTCTGAGAAAAAAGTAGTACTTTTGCAACGAATTTATTAATTTATCATATATAAAGAAGTAAATGGAAAATAGAAAAGTAGCTTTAATTACAGGTATCACAGGTCAGGATGGCTCTTACTTAGCCGAATTGTTGTTGAGTAAGGGGTATGATGTTCACGGAACAATCCGTCGCTCATCTACCGATTATCGCGAGCGCATCGCACATTTGGAGGGTACCCCAAACTTTCACCTTCATTATGCCGACCTTGGTGATTCTATGAGCATCATCCAGGTGATGAACAAGGTGAAACCAACCGAAGTTTATAACC
>OQWE01000198.1_pt1 | contig 20661 bp, 14 predicted proteins | sample 1691591 | NCBI WGS metagenome assembly OQWE01 (sample SAMN03418265, study PRJEB22391) | human gut metagenome | biome: human-gut; feature: organic feature; material: feces | host: Homo sapiens | place: Tanzania | collected 2013-01
TGAGTATTTCACCTACAACCCGTATGACTGGTTCAACAATTTTGAGCGGGTGCTGCAAGGCGCAAAGGCTTCTTATGGAGGTCATTCGCCGGAGGGAATAGACGAACACGACCACCCTACCCGACGTGCTATCCATACGGACTTGTGCAGTTCTGAAGCCACCCTGCCCACGTGGAGCCAACTCTCACAAGCAGACAAACGGGCTACCGCCAAAGTAGGCATTCCTCGTTGGGAAGAGCAGATGAAACAACTGCGACCGGACATTATCGTTATGTCTGTCGCCAAGGAATACTGGTCTAAACTGCCAATCACGGACCTCTCTGACTTATGCAGCATAACCGAGACAAAGGACGGCACAAAACGTAAACGTCCCGTAGTTATCCGCAAGGGTTGTTACAAAATTGTTGAACCAGTCATACGGGTTGTAGGTGAAATACTCATTCCACGCCTGCGGGTACGTAGCAGGGATACCCACTTTGGCACTTGGAAAACGGTACTTGGTGCTGTAGGTTGTTGCTTTATCCGATTCTTTGAACTCTATGTCAGAAGGATTAAGTCCAACCGTTACAATGCGGATGTCCGATTGTTCATATTCATTTCTATTCCCAAACCAATCAATGGGAATCGTATTGGGTATTTTAGCCATTGTGGTATGTGGATTTTTATATGACGTGACAAGATATGAAACCACTGATGATGCTTATGTTGAAACAACAACTGTTAGTGTTGCACCAAAAGTATCAGGTGAAATTGTTGAAGTTTATGTTAAGGATAACGATACAGTAAAACAAGGAGGTAGAATATGGACAAAAAGAAAAATGAAAACTTCCTTCTGAAACTTATTAAGATTAAGAAGGAGATTCATGATTGTGTACAAAATGGAGGAGACCTGAAAGATGTAGAGAAAAACTATGGTATCAGATTCTCTAAACCCCTATAGCATTAAAAGATGACTGACCTGCTGAAGATTGAATCAAGAACCTCATCGTAAGTGAGTATGACGCATTTCTTCGGGAGAAAATGAAGAAGACAAAGAAACAAAAGGCGACTATGAACATAGAGGAACTTGAAAGGCTTATAGCCAACGATGAAAACGTACATTTGGAGTTGAAAAAAACTACAGGTGAGTTGAAGGATGGTATGCACACTGCCTGTGCATTCCTCAATGGTGCTGGCGGTTGGCTGGTGTTCGGTGTAGCCCCTAAGTCTCTTAAGATTCTCGGACAGGAGGTTACGGATAATACACAAAGAGAGATAGCCCAAGCGTTGAGTGGTCTCGAACCAGCAGTTTCGATTGACATTCAATACATTGACGTGCCCGATAGACTAGGCAGTCAAGTCATAGCAATGTATTTCGAAGCATTCGTTTGGGGAACAGCACCCTATACCTATCACGGTAGCCCATATTATAAGGTTGAAAGTACCACGAAGCTGATGCCTCGCAATATGTTTGAGGAACGGCTGCGTGCCAACAAACCAAACTATTATGCCTGGGAGAGACAGTCGGCTGATGATATAACCATTGATGATATGGACGAGAAACTCATCAGGGGAGCTATACGGCTCGGCGTGGAGAAGAACCGCATGCCAGCCACAGCTTTGACAGAGCCTCTTTCGGATGTGCTCAGAAAACTTGAACTAATGAACGATGGCGTTCCCAATAATGCTGCTGCCGCCCTGTTTTCCACCAAATTAAAGGGCTACACGCAGATGCAGCTGCGTTTGGCTCGTTTCCGCGGAATCAATAAGATAGAGTTCATCGACAACCAAAGGGTGGAAGGAAATTTCTTCCAACTGCTTGATGCCGGTATGGCTTTCTTCTTGAAGCACCTGAACATGAGTGGCAAAATTGTTGGCTTCCGTCGTGAGGAAAATATGGAGGTGCCAGCCGAAGCATTGAGGGAAGCCCTTACAAACAGCCTTTGTCATAGGCAGTTCGAGAAGTACAACCTTACGCCAAGTATTGCCATATATGATGACCGCATAGAGATTGAGAATCCTGGTGTATTGCCGCCACAACTCAACACAGAAACAATCAAACAGTCACACAGTTCCTATCCATACAATCCCATCATGGCGGAAGTGCTTTACCGCACCACTTTCCTTGAAAGTTGGGGGTCTGGCGCATTCCGTATCATGGAGGCTTGCAAGGCACAGAATGCTCCAGAACCGAAGTGGAGCATCAACGGTGGCTTCATTTGCGTGACATTCGTGCGACCTGTAACCGATCCGATGAAGACTCCTGTGGGGATGCAACTGGGATTAAATTTGAACCAAGTACGAACCAAGTACGAACCAAGTACGAACCAAGTTAAAGATTTAATTCTAGCTGTTTCAGATGATTATTTATCAACAGGGGAAATGATGAAAACTTGTGGATTAAAGAGCCGACTGAGATTTAGGACAACCTATATTTTGCCAGCCCTCGACGAAGGGGCTATAGAGCGTAAATATCCTGATATCCCAAACCATCCTCGCCAACAATACAGGTTGACAGAACAGGCCATAGAATGGAAACGTGGACAAAAGAAAAGTTTATAGACCTTTTGCCCATATTGAAGAATCTGTATATCAATCCTGAGACTTTTCTCAAACCAATCAAGTCAGTAAAAATAGATTATCATGAAGGAAGAAGAAATTAAAATCGTGGCAGAAAAGATAGATGGAAAGAGTATCTTCTCGGGGTGGAGAAAGTATCATTCAGGGTGCTAGAAAGTAACTTCTCTATTGTTGCCACTAGACTAGGCAGCTCTGCTGAGCCTAGTCAGCAGGTCTGCAGACTGCAGTCAGCACCTCTGTCGAGCCTAGTGGGAATACTTTGTTGTCGTACAACTATAACCCCTTTAGTTGTACGGTTATAACCTGTATAGTCGTACGACTATACTGCTCGAATAGATGCCCCTACTTAAAATTTCTGGCACATGTGCCACTTTTTTTAAGTGCAAAGATATGCGAAAGTAGAGTTCTAACCAAAAATTTTTAGATTTATTATACTAATAAGGTGTATCCCCTAGCCTTTCATCATCGAAGGCTAAAGAGGATACACCTTTTTCTTTTTATCTCCCTCACTCTCAAACATTTTCCAATAATTCCTTGCATCTTTCAGAAGAAAAGCGTATCTTCTCGGGTTGGAGAAAGTATCATTCTGGGTGCTAGAAAGTAACTTCTCTGTCGAGCCTAGTGGGAATACCTTGTTGTCGTACAACTTTTTGTACCTTATGTTATGCAAACAAGTCATCCCCTGTTACTTGTCTTGTTATTTTTCTTGCATACATATTATTATATAGTCCGTATGGAGTGATGAAGGTAGGGATGAGGGTCTTGTTAGTCTTGGTCACTTTCTTGAATATGTTAAGGCGGTGCATGAGATGGGCATCGTATGCCTTGTTGATTTCATATTCTCCCTGACAGTATTTCATCTCGCAGACGGAAATGGACTTGTCGGAGCGGTCTATCAATAAGTCTATCTGGGCACCTTGTTTCAAATCCTCATCGGCATCCTCGTCTGCCAATGTCTTGCTGGTAGGGCGATACGACCAAGCGCATGGGATGTTGATGCAACCATCTATGCCAAGCGCTTTTACAATATTGTTGATGTGATGAAGGCAAGTTATCTCGAAGGCATGGCCACACCATGAGGCATACTCGCTGGTGGATTGCATCTTGATCCAGTAGTCGTCAAAGAATGTACCTTTGTTGTGCATAAATTTGAAGTAGAACAATGTGAATGGGTCTATCAGTTGATACATACATTCCTTTTTGGTCTTTCCAAAAGGATTGTAACTGCGGATGAAGTCGCACTGCTCCAGTTCCTTTAGCATGCTCGTAAACCTACCGTTGTTGGGAAGATGCGTAGCATCCAAGAGTTCTTGTCTCGTCATGCCTTTGCCCTTATCTTTCAGTGCCGTTACGATTGCTTGGTAATTGTCTGCTTTCTTGAATAAAGATTTGAAGAGACGGTCGAATTCTTCTGTCAGTTCGCCACCACGTGTAAAGCATAGTTGCTGGATATTTTGTGCCACGCTCTTGTCGCTTTCGAAGAGGGAGAGATAATAGGCAATTCCACCTACAGCCATGAAGCATTCGATGATTTCTGGTCGCTCATAATTGAATCCCTGTGCCTTGAAATAGTCTTCTACTTCTCTCAGGCAGAAAGGTGAGAGAAGGATATTGTGCGTAACACGATTGTGGAGACCGCCATGAGAGTTGATGACATTGTCTATCATCCAGGTAGTGGCACTTCCGCAGGTTATCAACTTGATGTCGTTGCGATAGAAAGCCCAGTCGTTCCAAAAGTGCTCCAAGACACTGATGAAGTGAGAGGAACGAGTGTCAAACCATGGAAGTTCATCGAAGAAGATGACCTTCGCGCCTTCCGGCATATTTTCTATAGCCTTTTGTAATAATCTGAAGGCTTCTTCCCAGTCTTTAGGCATTGTATCTACATTCATTTGCTCAAGGAGGGCAAAGCCAAAATTGGTGAGTTGTTCCTTGGTAGAGACATTGTCTTTGCCTGTAACTCGGAAGGTAAAACGTCCCTCAAACATTTCCTTGATGAGAAATGTTTTACCTACACGTCGTCTGCCGTATATGGCAATAAACTCCGATTTACGACTAGAGATGTAGTTCTCCAGCTTGGATATCTCTTGTTCTCTTCCGATGATGTTCTCTTTCATATCAGTCTTTTTTTGCTTAAAACTGTCGCAAAGTTACAAAAAAAATGAGATTACGACAACTTTCTAGCGAGAAAAGTGTCGCAATCTCATAAAAAATCTGAGATTACGACACTTTATCATTACTTTCCTGCGGGTTCTACTATTACTTATCTACTGTAGAAGATACATAGTTCTGGAAATACTTGAGGCAGGTATTGCGCCATTCCTTGGCGTTTTCCAACTGTACATTGAGTAATGAATCGGTATGTTGCCATTCCTGTTCATGCCCCTTCATATACTGTTTGGCTGAGGTGTGCCAGAAGTCGCGATAAACTTCTACCATCGCTACACCCATGTTGTACTTCATGCAGAGTTCCTGCCAGAGGGTGCTTCCTGATTTCATTTTGTAATTCCAAGCTACATGATGGAACCATAGGAGATATTCTTCAGGGCAAGTCTCGATGTTGTCATACAGACTGCGATATGGCTCCGGATACTGACCTACGGCATCTGTACCTTTGGATGAGCGGTCGAAACCGATCCCCTTGGCATCTGCCTTGTGATAATAAATCGGGCACCATTCCAGAGGATAACTTGCGATGAAACCATCCGGTTCCGGACCGTAGTGGTGATCGAACTTGAAGATATGATGTAAGCCCAATGGCATCATATAGTTGACGCAAGCTTCACGTGAGGTCATCATCATCATCTCTACAGGTTTGGTGAACTTCTCGTCCTGGTTCTCATAGGTCTGTACGAGCCATTCATGAGCAATCTCTTCGGCTGTAAGCGAAGGATTCCATGCCAGGCGGCCGAAGGCATACCAGTTTGCCTGTGAGAAAGGATGACCACACCAGTTGGCATCATCACCGATATTGGCTACACCTGAGATTCCAACCAGTTTGTTTGGATTGACGAATCCGAAGAATTCCTTCCACATTGGGGCGAGATAGGTGAGGTGTTTAGACTGTCCGAGATATTCCTGGGTAATCTGAAGCTCTGCTATCTGAGGTGTCTGTCTGATGTTGTCGAAGATAGGAGCGTATGGTTCACGAGGCTGGAAGTCGAGCGGACCATTCTTTGACTGTAGGATTACGTTGTCACGGAACTTTCCATCCATCCCTTTGAATTCGCTGACAGCTTGCTTTACACGGTCTTCTCCCTTATGGTTAGCACCATATACAAAGCTTCTCCACATGATAATGCCACCGTATGGTTTGACGGCATCGGCAAGCATATTGGCTCCCTCGGCATGAGTGCGGTGGTAATCGCCAGGACCAGGTTGTCCTTCAGAATTAGCTTTTACCAGGAATCCGCCAAAGTCTGGAATGGCAGCATAAATCTCCTTTGCTTTCTTCTGCCACCACTGTTGTACCTTTTTATCCAATGGGTCGGCAGTCTTGGTATAGCCCAATGCCATAGGAGAAGCAAAGTTAATGCTGAGATACACTCGGATGCCGTAAGGGCGCAGGATGTTGGCGATGACCTTCACCTTATTAATATATTCCGCCGTCATCATCTTAGGCGATGCATTCACGTTGTTGAGTACGCTGCCGTTGATGCCGAGCGATGCGTTGGCACGGGCATAGGTGATGAGGCGGTCGTGAAGACTCTTGCTGATGCTGCCACCCTTGCCGTTTTTGCCGAGTTTGATTTCTTCCCATTTGAAGATGCTCTTGCCGGCATAGCCACGTTCGATACTGCCATCGAGATTATCCCAATGGTTGAGGATGCGGAGACCCACTTGTGGTTTCTCGGTTTCATCAATGGCTTTGCTGAAGTTCTGCTGATTGCCGCTACCTGTGTTGTAGGCATCGGTGTTCTGAAGTCGAATCAGCTCGTAGGCACCATAGAGCAAACCGATAGGATTGCTGGCGGTGATAGTTGCTTCATATTGAATGTTGTCGCCTTGCTGTGCAGGACGGGCATAGAGGTGATAACCCTCGCCAAGATTCAGCGCCTTGTCTATCTTTAGCTCAACATTCTTGCCTCGCCAGTTGTTCTCCAACTCCTGCTTGGCAATCTTAGCTGTTGCATCATCAGGCAACTGTGAGATGACTTGGCATGAGTTAGCATACTGCTTTCCGAGCCATAACTGTGAACCATCACTCTGTGCAGAAACATGGAGTGATGTAAGTACCGTAAATAAAAAAATAAGGTATTTCTTCATATCTTTGCAGATCGTTAGTTTGTATTATTATTGTTTCTGCTGCAAAGATACGAAAAAATACCTTATTTTCTTTTATTTGTTGTTTATTTCTCATTTCTCTTTGTTTCAGCATATTCACTTGGTGACATGCCATAGTGTTTCTTGAACACTGTAGAGAAGTGGGTCTGGTTGTTGAAGCCCACGGAGTAAGCCACCTGCGTGATGTTGATCTGTCCTTCTTCTATCAGGCGTGCTGCCTGTTCCAGTCGCAGGTTGCGGATGAATTCTCCGGCAGATACACCCGCTATCTCCTTGAGCTTGCGGTGCAGTTGGGCACGGCTGATACCCACATCTGTTGTAAGTTTCTCCACGTTCAGATCCTGATCGGCTAGATGTTCATTCATATAGTTCATCACTCGCTCCATCAGGGCATCATTATTTCCCTTTACCTGTATCTGCTCAATCTTAGCCTTCTGTCCCTGCGCACCGCTGTATTTGCCACGGATGCGTCGGACATTGTCAACCAGATTGTCTATGAGAATATGAAGCTCTTCCATATTGAAAGGTTTAGCCAGGAAGGCATCGGCACCTTTGCGCAATCCCTCTAGTCGATTCTCTACCTCGCTCTTGGAGGTGAGCAGGATGACCGGAATATCGCTTACGTTAGAGTTGCCTTTAATCTTCTTGAGCATGGTAACACCATCCATTTCCGGCATCATCACATCGCTTATCACGAGATCATATTTGCCGGTGAGCAACATCTTGAGACCTTCCTTGCCGTTGCTGGCATGTTCAAATCGGTACCAGTCGCTCAGTTCGGTCTTGATATAATGGGCAATCTCAGCATCGTCATCTACTATCAGAATATTGAAATTGCGGTTGGCTTGCGTTCTTTTACCGGTGGATTCGATGCTTCTGTCCTCTTCCTCGTTGAGAATCTCTTCTGGCTTCAGATGTTCCTTGCCCAGCGGAATGGTTACCTCGAAGCAGGAACCCTTGATGCCATCGGTGCGGTTGTATGCCTTGATCTTGCCTCCGTGCATCTCTACGAATGCCTTGCAGAGGTTCAGTCCTATGCCGGTGCCTTCGATGTGAAGATCGCTGCTGTTGTTGCCCTGGTAGAACCGGTCAAAGAGTCGGTCGGTCTTCTCTTCCTTCAGTCCGATGCCGGTATCCTGTACCTTGATGATGGCATTCTTCTCGTCCTTGCCCATAATGAGGGTGATGGTGCCGCCATTGAAGGTATACTTCATGGCGTTGGAGAGCAGGTTGGAAATCACCTTGTCGAAGTTGATGCGGTCTATCCATACAGGCAACTTGCCATTGGCATCGTTGAGGCTCGCATCTTCCTGGAGCGAGAGTGCGATGTTGCGCTCTTCTGCATTGAAACGGTAGAGCGATATGATGCCGTTCAGGAATTCCCTGAGCTGGGTTTTCTGACAGTGCAGATGCATCTGGTTTTTGTCTATCTTTCGCTCGTCGAGTATCTGGTTTACCAGAAGCAGCAGGCGCTGGGCGTTGCGGTCGATGGTATCGATATCCTGTTTACTTTCGGCATCCGTGATTCTTGTCTTCAGCTTGTTGAGAGGTCCCATAATCAGTGTCAACGGTGAACGGATATCGTGGGTGGCATTGATGAGGAACTGCATCTTGGTTTCCTCCAGGTCTTCCTTGCGATGGCGCTCATATCGGTAGATGATATACAGGATGATGCCTGTTGCTGTCAGGAAATAGAGGAGAAATGCCCAGGTGGAAGCATACCAAGGGTCGCACACCTTGATGTGGATGATGGTTGACTTCTTGGAGAAGTTGCCATTGCTCATGGCTCTTACCTCCAGGGTGTAGCTGCCCGGTTTCAACTTGTTGAATGATACTGCGTTGGAGCCTTCGTTGGTGCTGTTCCATTTTCCCTCGTTGATACGATATTGGAAGCTGATGTTGTCGGTGTTCCTGTAGTTGAGCAGCGAAAACTCCAGCGTGAACGAATTCTCCTCGTATGGTATAGTGAACTCATCCGTCAGACAGTTGATTGGCTTGCCGTCGATGATAAAGTTGGTGAGGTGTACATCTCCCAGTTCCATCTTCTTGGCTCTCACTCTTTCCGGGTAGAAGGAGGTGATGCCGTCACTTGTTCCGAAGGCGATGAGGTCGCTGGCGGTATGCATGGAGGACCCCAGCACGTATTCACGGGTGGTGAGTCCGTTGCCATTGATGTGCCCGATAAACTGTCTGTTCTTCTGGTCATACTGCCAGATGCCCATGGTGGTGCTTATCCACAAGTCGCCCTGATGGTCTTTGATGATGCTGCACACCTGCTTTCCCTTCAGAACTTCGGCGTGAGGGAGAGCAAGGGTCTTGTTGTTCTTTCGGTCGAAAAGATAGAGTCCTTCTTCCGTTCCGATAATCATATTGCCGTTCTTTCCTTCGCAGATGCCATTCGCCTGTCTGTCTTTCAGAATGTTATTCCATCCGAAGTCCTTGAAGCTGAGTGTCTTCGTGTTGAGGCAGGAAACGCCATTTGAAGTACCTATCCACAGATGACCGGTATGGTCGAATGCCATGCTGCGCACCCAGTCGTTGCAGAGGAATCCCTTGTTTCCTCTCTGTCGCATATTGAGTACGGTAACCTTTCCGCTTTCCACATTATATATATATAGGCCCTTGCTATATACAGAGATATAGAGATTGCCCTGGTTGTCATCTGTCATGCAGTAGATACCTGCGCTGGTAAAGGTGAGCTTTTCCTGATAGGCTCCCGTATGCGGATTGTAGCTGTAGAGCGCACTTCCGTTGCTGATCCAGTATGCACCCCGGCGGTCTTTGTAGATGATGCAGGTGCCTGCTGGCGAGGTAGGGTGGGCGATAATCTTTCCTGAAGCATCAAAACAGAATACGCCACTGTTTTGCACCGTACACCATGTTTCGCCATTCTCGCCAGGGGCGATGGAAGAAACGCTGCTGCCGATGATGTAGTTCTGTGCCGAGAAACTCCAGCTACTGAAAGCTTGCTGGCGCTGGTTGAGCAGATAGAGACCTTTCTTGTAACAGCCTATCCAGAGGTTGTTGTCCTTGTCTTCGATGATATCGTTGACGAAGGCGGTGGAAAGATTGAAATTGCTGTTGCTGTTTTCCAGCTGTTCCACCTTGTTGCTTCCCTTCTTGATAATCAGGGCTCCATGTTCAGATGTGCTGATATAGAGGTTGCCCTCGTGGTCGAAGGTGGCATTGTTGATGGTTACATGATTCTTGAAAGTACCCAGGTCGTAACCGGCATCGGCTATACGCCCCGTTCGATAGTCATAGTAGATGATGCCATACATGCAGACGATGAGCATGGCTTGCGGGCGATGCTGGATGAATGCCACAGGGGCTCCGTATGGCGATTTGAAGTCTTTGCGCTGCACCTTGCCTTGCTTCTCGATGAATCGGGTGAAGGTTGACAGGTGACTGCTCTGCCAGAGATAGTGGTGCTTGTCTTCGTAGATATGGGTGAAGAATACATCCGAGTCGCGCTCGGCGTATGCTCTTTCCCATCTGATGGTGAGTCTGTTGTTTGCCGTTTTCTCTATGCCGTTGTTCTTCACGGAGTAGAGACCGTAACCTGCAGTGCCCAGCAGGATATCGCCGCGATGGCTTTCTACCATCGAATAGATGCGTGGCTTTCTGCCATCAGGAAACTGGAGACGGGAGAAATTGTTCGTCTCATAATTATAGCGCATCAATCCCTTGGCGCAACCAATCCAGAGGTTACCTTTCTTATCTACCAGAAGGTCGGAGATAATATTGTCGGTGATGGAGGTTGTGTCTTCTTCGTTGTGCAGATAGTTGGTAAAGCGGTAGCCGTCGAACTTGCTGAGTCCGTATTCCGTGCCCACCCAGATATAGCCATACTTGTCTTGCACAATACAGTTGATAAGCGAACTGGATAGCTTGCCCGAAGTGAAGAGTTCACCACTGTCGGCCCATACCATAAGCGATAGGGCGATAGCGAAGAGAGCCGTGAGGCAATGTCTGATATGCTTCATATTTTTTGTCCGTTTCTTATTTAAATAGGTTATTATGGCTGCAAAAGTAACAAAAAACAATGGAAGAAACAAATTCTAATGTAACAATATGTTTCGTTTCTTTTTGTTTCTTTATCTTTTTGTGCCATTTTTGTGGGTATGAAACAAATAGAAAAGTAATGGTAACTATAAAATACCTGTTATTTCATAACTTATTAGTAAATTTGCATCGTCAACAACAATAGAAACATTAAAAGCATCATAATAACAATGAATAAACAAGCAATAAGAATCTTATCTTTGGCGCTCGTATTGGCTGCGTCAAGTTCTGTAGCTTTTGCCCAGAAGGTATGGAAAGGATCTTGGGCTACTGCAGTGGAATGGACTGGCAAAGGAGATATGCCTAAGGAAAGCTTGAGCAACCGCTCTTGCCGACAGGTGGTTCATGTTTCCTTTGGCGGAGAGGAACTCAGAGTGAAGCTCAGCAATGAGCAGAGCAAGGAACCGGTGGAAATCAAATCGGTGTATATTGCAGATACAGATGTTCCTAGCAACTGGGGAATTCATGCTAAGACGGTGAAGTATCTTAAATTCAATGGCAAGAAGAATGTAACTATCGCTCCGGGAAAGGCTATCTTCTCTGATGATTTGAAGTATGCCTTGAAGAGTGGTCAACGCCTTACGATTACCATCGATTATGGCAAGCAGACACCGGTGAATGCAACATCTCATCGCGGATCACGTACCACATCTTATATTGTTAGTAATGTGAAGGGCAAGGCGGTGAAGCCAACGGATGTTGCTTTCGATAAGCAGGAGAAGGCTGACCACTGGTATAATCTGGCTGCCATTGATGTGAAGACCGATAAGGCTACCCCTGTGGTGGCTATCCTCGGAAACTCTATTACCGATGGCCGTGGAAGTACCACCAACCATCAGAACCGATGGACCGATTTCCTCTCGGATGCCCTGAATGCAGAGAGGCCATACGGTGTGTTGAATCTCGGTATCGGTGGCAACTGCGTGGTGCAAGGCGGATTGAGCGAACCAGCCATGAAGCGTTTCGACCGTGATATCCTGGGACAGACAGGTGTAGATAAGCTCATCATCTTCGAGGGAACCAACGATATCGGTTGCTGCGGCGGAAATTATGAACATGTAACAGATACCCTGATTGCCTGCTACAAGGTACTGATAGCAAAAGCCAAGGCTAAAGGCATCAAGGTATATGGCGGAACCATCACCCCAACCAAGGGCAACGGATGGTATTCTTTCTGGCATGAGGCAATGCGCCAAACCGTGAACGAATGGATTAGAAAGAGCGGTGCCTTTGATGAGGTCATCGATTTCGATGAATTAACCCGTGACCCGAAAGACCCTCAGCGCCTGAAGGCTGAATATTCAGACGACTGGTTGCATCTCAACCCTAAGGGATATGAAGCTATGGGCAAGTTTGCCGCAGAAAAATTGAAATAAAAGAATAAAGATATGGAAAAGAATTCACAGGAATCCCAGGGATTCTACAAATTGAGTTGGTTGCAGCGCATCGGATTCGGTTCTGGTGACTTGGCACAAAACCTCATCTTCCAGACAACATGTATGTACTTGTTGTTCTTCTATACCGATATCTACGGACTCGATGCAGTTGACGTTTCCGTGATGTTTACGGTAGGAAATGTTGCAAATGTGATTTGGGATCCTATTGTAGGTGCCCTTATAGATAAGCACAATCCTAAGTTGGGTAAGTATCGCTCTTATCTGGTATTCGTAGGAATCCCACTTTCGGGCTTTGCCATCCTCTGCTTCTGGAATGGCTTTGCACCATCCCTGCTCTATGCCTATATCACATACATTGCCATGACATTGCTCTATACATTTATCAATGTACCTTATGGAGCCTTGAACTCATCGCTGACTCGTGATACCGATGAAATCACGGTGTTGACGTCAGTTCGTATGTTTATGGCAAACTGTGGCGGTTTGGCTGTAGGCTCAGGCCTTCCATTGCTCATCGCATACTTTACCGACCAGCAGTCGGATGGTTTGCCTAAGGATCCGGTGGCTTGGTTTACCACCATGACCATCTATGCCGTCATTGGTTTGTTGTTGCTCCTCTTCTGTTTCTCACAGTGTAAGGAGCGTGTGGTAATGAATGCCGAGGAGAGTGCCAATGTGAAGATAAGCGACCTTTGGATGGAATTTTTCCACAACCGTCCTTTGCGTATCATAGCCTTCTTCTTCATCACCGCCTTCGCCATGATGTCTATCGGCAATGCGGCAGGAGCTTACTTCATGAACAGCAACCTTCATGGAACCTCCGAGCAGCTTTCTATCTTCATGGGTTTGGGTTCGGCACCATCGTTCATCTTCATGCCACTGGTGCCTATGATTAAGAAGGCAATCGGCAAGAAGAACATGTTCTATGTGTTCCTGGGCATCGCCATCGTGGGTATGGCATTCCTTTATCTGGTAGCAAAGATGGAGCAGCCAAGTATGATGCTCGTCTATATCGCCCAGTTTGTTAAGTCAACGGGTGTTATTGTAGCTACGGGTTATATGTGGGCTCTTGTTCCTGAGGTTATCTCTTATGGAGAATATAAGAGTGGCAAGCGTATTGCAGGTATCGTGAATGCCTTGACGGGCATCTTCTTCAAGGCGGGTATGACCTTGGGTAGTGTGGTGGCTCCAGCCATCCTTGCTTACGTGGCTTACAATCCGAAGGCCGTGGAGCAGACTCCTGAGGCTCAGGAGGGTATTCTCTGGTTGGTATGTGTCATTCCTGCTGCCTTGTTGCTGCTCGCCATCTTCATTATCTCGAAGTATGAGTTGACAGATGCGGTTATCGATGATATCAACAAGAAGATCGAGGCTCGACACAAACAGGGAAAGTAACATTTAAAATTGAGAAAAATATAAATTAGACATGAAGAAAATATCGACTTTTGCATTGGGCTTGATGCTTGCTTCTGCAGCTTTTGCCCAGAAAGGCAATAATAATACGACAATCCCAACATTCCAGGAGGCTATGGGTAAGTATTTCCTGGTTGGTGCTGCCGTTAATACTTCTCTGACAGACGGACAAGACCCGGCAGGTGAGGAAGTAGTGAAGAAACAGTTTAACCAGGTGGTTGCCGAGAACTGTATGAAGGGCGAGGAAAATCATCCGGAGGTGAATCGCTTTGATTTCACCGATGGCGATAAATTGGCTGACTGGGCTGAGAAGAACGGCAAGACCTTGATAGGTCATTGCCTGGTTTGGCACTCTCAGCCACCTAAGTGGATGTTTACCGATGATAAGGGTAATCTGGTAAGCCGTGAAGTGCTCATCGGCAGAATGTATAATCACATCATGAATGTGGTTACGCATTATAAAGGTAGAGTAAAGGGATGGGACGTTGTGAACGAAGCATTCGAGGATGATGGCTCTTACCGCAAGTCTCTGTATTATAAGATTATCGGTCCGGAGTTCATCGAACTGGCTTTCCGCTTTGCGCATGAGGCTGACCCTAACGTAGAGCTTTACTATAATGATTATTCTACTTCGAAGCCAGCTAAGCGAGAGGCTATCTGCAAGCTGGTTCGCGATTTGAAAGCGAAGGGTCTCCGTATCGATGCAGTAGGTATGCAGAGCCACAATGGTTTTGATTATCCTGACTATGCTGAGTATGAGAAGAGCATCGAGGCTTTTGCAGGTGAAGGTGTCAAGGTGATGCTGACAGAGTTGGATATGAACATGCTTCCTAATCCGGAAGGATTCGGCGGAGCGGAAATCAGCCAGAAGTTTGAACTTCAGAAGAAGTACAATCCATACGTGAAGGGACTTAACAAGAAGGCACAGAAACTCTTCAACCAGCGTTATCTCGATCTCTTCAAGATTGTAGAGCGTCACAAGGATGTCATCAGTCGTGTTACCTTCTGGGGTGTCAATGATGGTCACTCTTGGTTGAATGGCTGGCCTATCCCTGGCAGAACCAACTATCCGCTGCTCATCGACCGCAACAACGAGGTGAAGCCAGTGGTAAAAGAAATCGTAAAACTCTTTAAATAATAAACAACAATGAAAACAAGATATTTGTTCCCAAAGGATTATATGGCAGATCCATCTGCCAATGTGTTTAACGGTCGTCTGTATGTTTACCCATCCCATGACTGGGACAGCGGCGAAAGCTTCGACGATGATGGCGGTCACTTCCAGATGAAAGACTATCATGTTCTCTCTATGGACGATGTGATGGAAGGTGAGGTAACCGATCATGGTGTGATTCTCGATGTGAAGGATGTGCCATGGGCTGAGAAGCAGATGTGGGACAATGATGTAGTAGAGAAGGATGGCAAGTACTATCTCATCTTCTCTGCCAAGGATTATAATGGCGTGTTCCATCTCGGTGTGGCTGTGGCTAATAAGCCTGAAGGTCCTTTCGTTCCGAATGCCGACCCTATCCGCAAGTCATACAGCATCGACCCTTGTGTGTTCAAGGATGATGATGGCAAGATTTACTGCTACTTCGGTGGTATCTGGGGCGGTCAGCTTCAGTGGTACAAGGACAACAAGGCACTGAAGGATGAGCATCTTCCAGAAGGCAAGGAGAATCCGTTGCCATCCCGTGTAGCCATGATGACTGATGATGTGCAGCAGTTTGCTGAGATGCCAAAGCCTGTTGTCATCGTTGACGAGGAGGGTAAGGTATTGCCAGCCGATGATCCTCATCGTTTCTTCGAGGCTAGCTGGATGCATAAGTACAAGGGCAAGTATTACTTCAGCTACTCTACAGGTGATACCCATTATCTCTGCTATGCTGTAGGTGATAATCCTTATGGTCCATTTACTTATAAGGGTGTTATCCTGGAGCCGGTGGTAGGTTGGACAACCCATCACAGCATCTGTGAGTATAAGGGTCAGTGGTATCTGTTCCATCACGACTGTGTGCCATCTAATGATACAACCTGGCTTCGCAGCGTAAAGGTGGCTCCTCTCTTCTATGATGAGGATGGTAACATCTTGCCGGTAAAATAGAATTGTTTTTTAGGTTTTAATAGTTTTGGAGAATAGTTGATACATGAGTTAGTTTTTGTTAGAAACGAGCAGCATCTTCGGGATGAAGATGCTGCTTTTTTTGTTTTTTCTCTTATAACTTCTCAGTTCTTCTTGCAAATTGTTTCTTATCTAATGTTATTTTTAAGTTATTTCTTTCGTTTTGTCATAGATTTCTCAGTTTTTTATTTACCTTTGCATCCATAAACCAATGAAATGAAAGAATTATGTTGAAATTACTGTTAAGGTTATGGTGGCTGCAACAGCGCCGTAACTTCCGCAAGAGAGATGCCGTCGTGGCGTGCTACATCATCTTCCTGTATGTGATGGTGGGCGTGGGCTTCTACCAGGGCTTCACCGAGAGTGGAGGAGAACTGAAGGGGGAAGATATGCCGGCATTGTTGGGCGCAGGTATCGTAATCGGCATGCTGATTCCAGATATCATCATGAAGATGGTGATGAAGCGGGATATTACGGCAATGGATGATTACGTGAAGTCGCGCCCTGTGCCTGAGAAAATCTGGAACAAGTTCCTGCTCACTACCAATCTCGTGAGCTTCTGGAACTATGTGCTTCCGGTGCTTACGCTTCCGGTGTTCATCTATCTCCTGCCGGCAAGTGAGGCTGTAGCCAGCTTTTTTCTGTTCCTGGAGTTCTCTTTCATCAACGGCATCTATATCACCTGTTACCGCAAGGCTACGGAGTGGATTCTGAAATGGCCCTTAATATTGGGATGGATGGGAATGTTTGCCGGTCCTTATACTTCCCAGCAGTCCAGCTATCAGATGATTAACGGACATACCAGTTCTTCTTCTTCCGTTACTATTACTTATACTTTGTATGCTGCAAAGAATGGTTCTTATACGATAGGATCTTCTCATGCTGTAGTAAATGGTAAGAGAATTGCTTATGAGATGGAGCAGATACAACAATATGCTGAGCTCTGGAACTCAGAGCACAGCAAATAGCAATCACCACCAATATCGCATAACGTCCAATATGTTTCATTATACACATCATAATTTTACTTTTTGAAAAAAAGAGTCTGTGATAAGATTCCTATTACCAGTTTTTCTCATAAGAGCGGCTCTTAGGCTGTGACAATGCTTTCTGCATTTTCTGTTTTGTTGCCTTCTCTTGTTGAATAGCTGCATTCAGAAGTTGCTCAGCGTTGTCTTTGCTCATCTTGTCCTGATTACGCTCTTCGTTCTGGTTCTGTTTATTCTTATCCTTGTCGTTATTTTTCTTATTGTTTTTATCTTGTTCGTTATTCTTGTCCTTATTATTCTGGTCTTTGTTTTTATTTTTGTTGTTCTTGTTCTTATTATTCTTATTATCTTTATTATTCTTTTGAGGTTGATTCTTCAGAAGTTTCTTACACAAAGCAAGATTATATCTTGTTTCATTATCCTGAGGATTACATCTCAGAGCCATTTTATAACATTCAATAGCCTTGGCATATTCACGATGGTTTTGCATGATAACACCCATATTGTGATAACTCTTGGAACGTCTCAGCACATTGGTTTCTTCCTGTGCTGCATGCTGGTACTGTACCATCGCCATGGAATCCTTCTGCTGCATCATCAAAGCACAACCTAAATTATATAAAGCCTGGGTATTCTTAGCATTTTTAGATATAGCTTTCCGATATTGGGTTTCAGCCTGAGCCCATTTCTGAGATCGGTATAACTTATTACCCTGTCGAATGAAGGTTCTGTCATTCTGCGCAAATGCAAGTCCGCTATTCACAATCAAGAGAAGAAGCAGGATACTGGTTTTACCCAATTGCGATGATTTGGCAGCCTTTCCCATAGAAAAGGCCTTCCCAAAGAACATGACATTTCTCAACAGAGGATTTTTCACTTCCAAAATACAGATTTCTATGATTAAGAGCAATATCACTAAAATACCAACAGCCTGAAACTGTTCGTCATACTCACTGTATATCACAGAAGAAGTATCTCCCTTTTGCAATTTTGTCAGATCATCATTCAGTGTTTTCTCTGCATCGCTGGTATTATCAACATGAATATACTGTCCGCTACCAGCCTGAGCCAATTCCTTGCACATGTTTTCATTCAGGGCAGTCATAACCGTATTACCGGAATGATCTTTCAGATAACCGCCATCACCCATAGGGATAGGCGCACCTGTCGTATTACCAATACCAAGGATAAATACATTAATACCTTTTTTCTTGGCAGCGGCAGCAGCTTCCGTTGCACCTGGTTCATGGTTTTCACCATCAGTAATCACAACGATAGCACGTCCAACATTATTCTGTTGGGTAAAACTTTTAGAAGCCAAATCAATAGCATCAGCTATATTGGTGCCTTGTGTCTGAATCAGACCAGGGGTAATATTCTGCAAGAACATCTTAGCAGAAACGTAATCGCTGGTAATAGGCAACTGTACAAACGCATCGCCTGCAAAAACAATCAGTCCAATCTTGTCATTGGTAAAATTATCAACCAGATTTTCTACCAGCATCTTACTCTTATCAAGACGGGAAGGAACAACATCCTCTGCCAACATAGAGTTGGAGATATCCAAACAAATAATAGTTTCAATACCCTGTCGCTTATCATGCGAAATCTTGCTACCCATCTGCGGACGAGCCAACATGACAATCAAGAGTGCCAATGCTGACAACAGCAGACAGAATTTCACGGTAGGACGGTATTTAGAAATACCAGGCATCAATTGTTTGAGAAGCTCAGGATCACCCAGCTTCTTCAACTTTGCATGTCTCCTTCCCCATCCTATCAGTCTGATTAAAACCAAAACCGGAAGGATGCATAGGAACCAGAGGAATATAGGATCTTCAAAACGTAACATTTTCTAATCTTTTTAAATCTACAAGAATCGACTTCATGTATAAAATGGAAGTTCGACCTCTTTTTTTTAAGGAATTTTTCTCAACCAGGTGATTCTAAGAAGAATTTCCATGAGCAAAATCAAGAACGCTGCAATAATGAAAGGCTGATATGCCTCATATCTCTTGGCGAAATGCTTGACGTTCATCTTCGTTTTCTCCAGCTTATCAATATCCTGATAGATTTGCTTCAACTCCTTGTTATTGGTAGCTCGATAGAAATTACCATCGGTAGTCTGGGCAATATCCTTCAAAGTCTTCGTGTCTATTTCCACAGGAATATTCACGTATTGAACTCCACCTGCTACTGGTACTGGATATGGAGCAACCTTATTAGTACCGACACCAATGGTATAAACTCTGATACCCAAACTTCTGGCAATTTCTGCAGCTGTCATAGGAGAAATATCACCCATATTATTACTACCATCAGTCAGAAGAATGACAACCTTGCTCTTTGATTTCGAATCTTTCAGACGACTCACGGCATTAGCCAGACCCATACCCACAGCGGTACCATCCTGGATAAGACCTCGGGCAGCTATATCCGTACGAGTATCTTGCAACAGGCGTAAGAGACTCGAATGGTCTGTGGTCATCGGACACTGAGTAAAAGCCTCACCGGCAAAAATCGTCAAACCGATATTGTCATTCGGACGGCCTGATATGAATTCATGAGCAACATCCTTGGCAGCTTCCATACGGTTAGGTTTCAAGTCTTCCGCAAGCATGGATGTAGATACGTCCATCGCCAGCATGATATTAATACCTTCCACCGTCTTGTTGTCCCAGGAATTACGGGTTTGAGGACGAGCCATTGCACAAACAATCAGTACAAAAGAGACGCAGCGCAGAAACATCGGAAGATGAATCAGACGAACACGCAGACTCTTAGGCGCATAAAGATACTGCTTGGTATCACTCATACGCATCGTTGGCTCGTTCTTTCTCCTGTATAGGAAATACCATAATATATAAGGTATCAATAACAGGAGTAACAGAAAGTATCCTTTACTTGCAAATTCCATTTTTTCGTTTTATTAATAACTATCGTCCAACAACCACTGTTAAACAAGTGAAACCACTGTATAGACGATATAAACCAAAATAGCAACAATCGCCAAAGAGCCTGCCCATAAGAGCAACTTGATGACCTTGCGCTGACTCTGAGACTTCTTATCATTCTCACTCAATGTTGGAACAATTTTCTCCTCTCCAGGCTTTTCGTCGGTCTTTGTCTGGTCGATAAAGTTGATGGCATTAACGAGATTAGAATCGTTTTCATTGATGAGCGTCTCATACTTGGCAAACTTTACCAGATCGGCAGTTCTGAAGAGTTGTCTCAATTCATCAATCATCTTCTGATCACCAGCAGACTGGAGACATTCGATAATTTCGCTACTGGTCATCTCCATAGCGTTAAATCCGAAGCGACCATTGATATATTCACGCAAAGTATTGGTAAGACGTGTATAATACTCTTTCAGATTCTCCTGATTCTCAGAGCGCTGATGCTTGATAGCGTTGATTTCGTTAAGAGCCTTTTCATGAGCAGGAACTCGTTTTACTATACGGAAACTTTTGAGAATTGGTTTATTCTGCTTTAATCTCTGCAAGAGATAACACATTGCACCACAGAGCAATAACATCAATACGCTCAACCAAAAGATTCCACTCCATTCACTCCAGAGGAAAGGATTGTCCTGAACGTCCTTAGGAGGATAGAACTGGTTAGGATGAACTGTATCTACAGGAACCGTAAGTACTTTCAATGCTAAGGGATTACCATGAAAGTCCTTGCCGTTTACCTTTACATTGAGTGCAGGAATCGCATACACATTCTCATCAAAAGAAGTAAGCGTATAGTTGCGACTCACATGAATGCGGTTACCATCAATCTCAGAAGTATTTTCTTCACTCTGTCCAACAACCTCTACACCAGG
>OQWE01000201.1_pt1 | contig 20473 bp, 10 predicted proteins | sample 1691591 | NCBI WGS metagenome assembly OQWE01 (sample SAMN03418265, study PRJEB22391) | human gut metagenome | biome: human-gut; feature: organic feature; material: feces | host: Homo sapiens | place: Tanzania | collected 2013-01
GACGGAAGTAATAATCCACCATCGGCTCATTATAACTTAACTTCGTTCTCCAAACCAAGGTATCCGGAAGGGCTCTTTGGTAAACTTCGGGATAGTCATTGCCATACACTCTGTTCAACCAATATAGATATTCCCTATATGCAAGGTTGGTTACCTCGCATTCGTCCATATAGAATGATGAAACCGTTGCTTTCTTAGGTTGATTATGCCATTCGTATCTTACATTGTCCGTCATGGAACCCATAACGAACGCTCCTCCTTCAATAAATACCATTCCCGGAGGTGTCATCTGCTCTTTCGACTTTGCAGATTCAAATCCGCCCCATTTCGAATCGTTCAAATTCCAACCGGTAGTTGAAGAGGTTTGCTTGCCTTTGCAACCGAAGAAAAGAGCTGCAACGCTTAAACCAAGGATTACTTTGCCGATTATTCTCATATTAGCTATTGTTTTATTGTTCTACCATTATATTTTTATACTCTGCCAATAAGACCCCTTAGAATGAAGGACACTTTATCGGTTTTATCTTTTTACGTTTTTCAGGGCAAGGAAGTTGCGCCCCCAAGGTTACTTCGTGAGCTCCGCCTGAGGCATTGGACAACTTGGATACCGTGATATCGTAACTATATCCTATCTTGAAAGATTGGTATTGCACTCCGAACATCAGCACCAAGGCATCTGCATTGGAGAAACTGATGGATTGACGAAACCAAGTGCCTACTATGAATGGTTCCCAATCCAAATAAAGTCCGTAGTTTATCATTTGGAACTTTCCTTGCATGCTGTAAATAATGTTGGGCGAGATTATAGGGGCTCCGAAGAACGCATTAGTTCTACGCTTATCCCTTGCAAGATTGAATCTAAGTCCGGCATTTGCCGTAAATCTTATAGGAACTCTGTTATACGAGATAAAACCATCATCAGGTCTTAAAAGATTTGCCGCAGATATTCCTGCGAACCAATTCTCTCCGTATGCTACAGCTCCTGCCGCTATATCAAAATATGTATGCGACAAATCCTCCGGTCTTTCTGCCATTGTATTATAAATAAATCCGTAACGCGGATCAATCATATCCGGAAATGATAATTTATCCCAGTCCAAACTGCGGTTTGTAAGACTTGCCTGAGCTGCCACATTGACATAAACATCTCTTGCAATCTTCAATCGTAGGGAATAAATCAAGGCCGCACTGTTCGTCCTGTAAAAATCGCTTTGAGCATCGCTCATAATCATCAATCCGACTCCTCCGGCTATTGCGTCAAAATATTGATCGTAACTCGCCGTAAAGGTATTGAATGCGTCCACCCCTGGCCATTGATTTCTATAAGATAAAGAAAACCTCGGACAAACCGCCGTTCCTGCCAATGCAGGGTTAGTATATAGCGGATTAGCATAGAATTGCGAAAAATGAGGATCCTGAGCTTGTAAGCCGAAACCCACACTCATCAACGTAATCGCAAGAATCAGTATTTTTTTCTTCATATTCTGTTTTCTCGTTTTTGAGACTGTACTTTGTTACCTCTGTTTGAATTGGCAATATTACGAAAAAATCTTCATACATCAGCCTTTTCCTCGTTTTTTTTCCTTGATGAATATTGCCTGCTCAGTCTAACTATCTGTGTTCTCGGAGTAAAACCTTACAATCTCGCCATTATTGTTCTCCTCTTGCTTATATCGCAAAAATCGAAGTTTTGTTTCATTTTCGCCAATTTGGGAGACAAAAAAATCGAATCTTCAATCCGCAAAATTCTTTCGTCCTTCCAATAAATTCTTCCGCCTTTTCGTAAAATCCTTTTGCCATTTCATTTTCTTATTCTCCTATTTCGTTTCTTACGCAATAAAATATTGATTTTCGGTGTTTCTATTTTAGCTCTTTCGGAGCAGGTTTGATTGGTTTAACAGCATATTTATTTTTACATGATACGGCAATTGATTTATTTTTTTACGGTTTTGATTGGATTTATCGGCTTGAATGCTCAAAACATTTCTTATCCCGATTCTTCCGTTCTTGCTCATGGTTCATGGTACACGGTAAACATTCCGTCCAACGGTATATATAAGTTGAGTTATTCGGATTTTGTTGCGTTGGGTGTGCCGGAAGAGGAAATAAACTTCGATAATCTTTCAATATTCGGACGTCCTGGCAAGGCTGTTTCGGAAAAAAATTCTGAGTACACCCAATCCGATATAAGGGAAAACGCAATCTATGTGAACACTGCCTCCAAGTATGCTCTCTTCTATGCCGAGAATACCATGTCTTTTAAGTACGATACGGCAAATGCCCGTTTCAACTACACTCTTCACCCTTATTCAGATGTTTCCACCTATTTTATAACATTCGATGCCAATATCGGAAGCAAGAAACGTATCTCCGCCAGAGAAGAAATACATTCTGCCGCAACATATCAGACAAGCACCGCCCACGATGTCTTCATACATAAAAGAGAAGTGGCAAATCTTCTGGGCAGTGGTAGAAACTGGGTAGGCGAATCTTTTTCTGCCGGTTCTCCCGAACTTTCCATTCCTCTGAATCTGCAAAACGTATCAGGCGAACACAATACCGACATAACCATTAAGGTTCTCAATCAAAGTGAAACACCCTCTTCATTCGATTGTAAACTGAACAATAACACCATTGGAAGCATAACAGTTCGCAAAACGCCTACCGATTACGCAGCTTACGCAGGAAGCAAAACCTTTTCAGTCAATGTGGCAAATGACAACAACACCTTGAAAATCTTTTTTAACGGACAGGGAACAGCCAAAGGCAGACTTGATCACGTCAAAGCCGATTACATTAAGAAACTACGCTATAACAACGCCTCTCTACGCTTTTATGCAACAGAAAATATAGGCAGCAATAATATAGTAAGCTATCAAATAAGTAATGTCAAGGCAAACAATTTTCAAATATGGGAAATCAGAAACGGCAATACCCGTTTGATAAACGACTATTCAAAAGACGGAGAAACTGTCAGCCTGAAAATAAAAGCCGATACGCTATGCAGTGTCATTATGTTCAACGGCAGTAATTTTCCAACCCCGACTTTGAAAGGCAAAATAGAGAACCAAAACCTCCATGCTTGGGAAGCAGCGGATTTTGTCATCGTTACAGCACCTGCTTTTTTGGAACAGGCTGAACGTCTTGCCGAAATACACCGCACATACGACCATATAAAAGTCAATATTGCCACAACACAGCAAGTATATAACGAATTTTCTTCCGGAACAAAGGATTTTCTTGCCATAAGAGAGTTAATGAGAATGCTATACAACAAATATGGGGAAACAGCTGCGGCACCGAAGAATCTGCTTCTTTTCGGCGATGGCACTTTCGACAATAAGAACATACTTAAATACAACAATAATTTCATTCCTACCTACCAAGCGGAAAGCTCTTTGATAGATGCAGGCTCTTCTTTCACTACTGATGATGTCCTTACTTACCTTTCACCATACGCAAGCGGCAATATAAGAGATACAATGAGCATAGGCGTGGGACGATTTACCGTAAACACCATTGCAGAGGCTCAAAACATAGTAAATAAATGCGAAAGATACGTAAGCAAAGCCGATATTAAGAATGGAGAATGGGGAGATTGGCGAAATGTTGTAACTTTGACAGCGGACGATGCCGACACATGGGGCGAGAGATACTTCATCGAGAACGCAGAAAACATATACTATGAAATAAAAGCAACAAATCCTAATTTGAATGTGGAGAAGATTTATTCCGATGCCTACAAGCAATACTCTTCTTCGGCAGGAGCCACATACCCTGACGCATCGAAAGCCATCAATCAAAGAATGAAGAAAGGTTGTCTGCTGTTTAACTATGTCGGACACGGTTCCGATGACCACCTTTCAAGCGAAAGATTGGTTACAATTACCGATATAAGCAGTTGGAACAACTATAACGCTTTACCAATCTTCATTACCTCTACATGTGAGTTCACTCGCTTCGACCAAGTCGATAAACAGTCGGCAGGAGAGTTCGTTCTATCCTCTGAAAACGGCGGAGGGATTGCACTCATATCGGCATCGAGAAAAATTCCTTCAAGAAATGAAATCAACAAAAACCTGCATAAATTTGCCGTAATCAAAGAAAACGGACAAGAATTGACTTTCGGAGAAGTTTTCATGAAGGCAAAAAACGCCACCAACTTAGTTGTGGAAGAGAGAAGCATCGGTCTGTTTGGAGACCCTGCTTTAAGGATAAGCCTTCCGCAATATAACGTTAAGACAACAAAGATAAACAACAACTCCTTTGAAGAGCCAAGTACGCAAGACACCATAAGAGCATTATCCAATATGTATATAGAGGGAGAAATAAGCGATGAAGCGGGAATGAGAGTAGAAGATTTCAACGGAAAAGTGCAAATTACTCTATTGGATAAGGCAAGCAATTATCGGACATTGGATAATGAGGGACTGAATACCGATATTGAGTTTGAACAACAAAAGAACATTCTTCATAAAGGCACAACCACTGTAACCAACGGTCGTTTCTTTTATCATTTTATGCTGCCTAAGGATATTGCATACAACTACGGAAACGGCAAAATCAGTTATTACGCACAATCGGACAGCCTTGATGCAGTCGGAAACTTCACAAACTTCATCATAGGCGGCATTGACACCACTGTAAACATACCGGAGAGCAGACCGAATGTGAGATTGTATATCAATGATACCAACTTCCGTAACGGCGGAATAACAGATGAGAATCCGCAACTCTTTGCAATAATCTCCGATTCCACAGCTATAAATACAGTAGGCACAGGTTTGGGGCATGACATAATAGCAAGACTGGACAATGCAGCCAACATATTCGTCTTGAACGATTATTTCGAACCGTCAGGCGAAGATTTTTCAAAAGGCATCATACGTTTCCCATTCTCCAAGCTCACGGAAGGAACTCATACTTTGAGTATAAGAGTCTGGAATGTCTTTAATTTCTCTTCGGAAGCAGAAATAACTTTCGTAGTCAAATCTTCCAAGCGAGGAGAACTGATGAAGTTGAAGAATTACCCCAATCCTTTCTCCGAAAGTACCGAAATAATTTTGGAGCATAATCAAGCAAACAGCATACTTTCGGCAGAACTGCAAATATTCGACAGAACCGGCAAATTGGTTCTTCAAAAAGATGTTACTCCATACATAAGTACATATACCGTAGGACCTATACAATGGGACGGAAGCTCCAATGGCGGAGGACAAAGCGGCAACGGCATTTTCTTTGCAAGGATGCGATTGAAAACCAATACCGACGAAATTTACACAGAACCTCAAAAGATGGTCATTTTCGGTCGCTCGAAATAATAAAAGCATATTAAACACGTTTCAAACAAGCGTATAAAAATTATAGACAAGATGAAGAAAACACTAATCGCAATACTTCTTGCCACTTTTGCGTCAACAGGTTTTGCACAGTTGGATAACCCTAATGCGAATGTGGATTGGCTTACTGGAAAAGTAGAGGAGGGCAATCGTATAATTTCGACAGGAGTTCCCTTGTTGCTGATTGCTCCCGATTCGAGAGCCGGTGCAATGGGTGATGTAGGTGCCGCAAGCAAACCGGATGCAAATTCCATACACTGGAATGCAGCAAAACTTTCTTTCATGGAAAAACAAGCAGGTCTGACCTTCACTTACTCCCCTTGGTTAAGGGAAATAGTTTCCGACATCAAGCTTATGTATTTAAGTGCCTACTATCGCTTGGACGAACGTAACACCTTGGGAGCCTCTTTGACTTATTTCTCGCTCGGCTCCATAGATTTTTTCAGCGAAGACGGTCAGCAAACAGGAACATACAAGCCTAATGAATTTGCCTTTGACGTAGCTTATTCCATGAAATTATCGGAAAACCTCTCCATGTCCTTGACAGGAAGATACATTCGCTCAGACTTGACGCAGGGACAGAACGTTGGAACGACTTCAACGCACGCAGCCAATGCAGGAGCAGCCGATTTGGGATTGTACTACCAGAACAAAATCAATTTGGAAATGCCTTCGGAATATGCTTTCGGTGTTCAAATTTCCAATCTCGGTTCAAAGATTTCATATTCCGACAATATGGAAAGTTCTTTTTTACCCGCAAATTTGAGAATAGGCGGAAGATACAGCATGGACTTCGACCAATTCAACAACCTTTCCGTAATGGCAGACTTCAATAAACTTTTGGTTCCCACACCTCCCGTTTATGACGGAGAAGGTAACATATTCGCAGGAAAAGACCCCAATGTCGGAGTATTGCAAGGAGCAATCCAATCATTCTATGACGCACCCAACGGCTTCAAAGAAGAATTGCAGGAAATAAGCATGTCTCTCGGTTTGGAATATTGGTACAATAAAATACTTGCCGTTCGTGCCGGATATTTCTATGAAGCAAAGAACAAAGGAGCAAGGAAATATCTGACCCTTGGAGCAGGATTACGCTACAACGTAATGGGCTTGGACATCAGCTACCTTATCTCCACCTCAGCCCTAAACAACAATCCCTTGAAGAATACTTTGAGAGTATCACTCTCTTTCGACCTTTAAGCAAAACCGAAACGCCGTTCTAATTTTTTCTTTCGGCGATTCAGAAAATTAAAACGCCGAAAGAATTTTCTAAAACGGCGTTTCGGTTTCGTGCTTTGCAAAAGATTGGTTTTCAAGTAGTAATTTATGCTCGGATTTCTATATTCTGCCCCAGTATTTTCGCAAGAACCATTCGCCTCCGAGGCAAAGAACGATTGCGATCCAATACCAAATACTTTCAATTAACTTTTGGTTATGAGTCTCTGTGTGTATCAGGGGTTTGATTGTATCGTTCTGCAAGAGTAATTGCTCCAATGTTTCCAACTGTGAGGGATAAAGCATTTTTGCAGTCGTCTTTCGGGAGAGTGTGTTCAACATACCATGGTCGGCAATGAGGTTCACTGCCTCTGCCTCTGTTTCTGCAACGACGAAGGAGCCTTCTGCTTTGTAGCTTACGCCAGAAAGTTTGGTTTGTGCAAGATATGAATAGCTGCCGGCGGCGAGTGTTCCGGCATTAAGGAAGTAAGCATTATTCGTTTTAGAGAATGTATGTTTGTATTCCATGCATTTTTGGTCGCGAAAGGTGATTTGAACTTCCGGAGTGTTGATTAATTGGTATGATTGATTATATAATTCGGCTTCAAAGCAAACATTGCTTCCTCTGTTGAAGATATTATCGTGTTTAACCCTGAAGAGACTTTTGTCGGCACTGCTTACGAGGTATTGTATGCTCTTTGACATTATCTCGTCCGCCTCGTCGCTGCTTTGATTCAACAGCATGTTTTGCAATCTCCACTTCCAGATGTTCTCTCCGCAGATGATACCGCTTTTTTGCTGTGCATTATTATGGAAACACAGCAAAGGATAGTCGGTTTTCACTCCGTTTATATATTGGTATGCTACTGCCTGAGTAGCGGGAGAAGCATTGAAACGAGCCAAAGGGGCATTCAATGGCGGCATATCGCCGAATATATCGCAGGCAGCTTTGCCGAGTGAGAACAAAGTGAAGTTCGGATTGTACAAAGCCTGTGATTGGGTTTGGGAAGACTTATTATAGGGTGTTACAACCAAACCTGCGTCAAGGCGGTTGAAGAGTGCAAAATCGGTTTTTGCCCCGAGTATATACAAAACAGGCACTCCCTTGGCTTGAAGTGCTTGCAAGTAATCATAACTCTCCGGAGAGAAAGGCAACTGGTGGGCAATCAGCAGGTCGATTTGCGTATTGGTCAACTTGTTTCGCTCTGAGAACAGTTGCGTTTCCACATTATAATTCTTATTCTTGGAAATACTTTGCTTTATTGCGGAAATATCGGGATGCGGAACGGCCGCCAAAAGAACTATGTTTTGACGGGAATCCAATATCTCGACAAAAAATTCTCTCACATTGTTCGCTCTATTTGCTTCGTTTTCGCATTCGGCAAGTTTAAGCGTAAATTTATGAATGCCGGCTTTGGAACAAGATGTTTTGAAAGGCAGGGTCAGAGAATATTTGTCTCCATTTATGGAAATAGGTTTTGAAAACAATACTTTGTCTTCATGAAACAGCTGCAATGTTGTGCTTTGTCCGTCTGCTTTAAGTGCCTTGACCGTTATTTCCATGGGAAACTCATCGTCCATATATGCTATCTTGTTGCAACGAACATTGCTTATGGCGAGGTCTCTCCTCCGAGTGGTATCTCCAAGTGCCAAAGTAAAAATCGGAATGTCTGTTTGCTCGCAGAAATTCAACGGATTGGCTCCTGTGGTGTTTATTCCGTCGGTGGCAAGTACTACTGCCGAGAGGTTTTGTCCCGAATGTTCATAACGTATCTCCTCCAAACATTTTGCAATGTCCGTTTGCGTCCCGTTGAATCGGAATGGATGCTTATCTTTCTCCGTATCGACATCCTCGCTTTGCGTAGAAAATCTTCTAATCCTCACATCGAAATGCTTTTTCAGCTTTTCGCCGAATTTCAACAACTCTTTCGTATAATCGGAACGATAATAAAGAGAATCCTTTGTGAGAACAAGTGATGAGGAATTGTCTTGTGCAATGACCACTATCGGTTTTTCGCTTCTATGAACAGAGGTCTTAATTACCGGAGAAAGCAGAAGAAACAATATTAGAAGTAAAGACAGAAAACGAAAAACGGCAAGAGTGTTCCTCTGTTTTGCCGAGTATGTCGTATTCTTGTTGAAAAAGTATGCAAAATAGGTGATTGCCGCAGCGAAAAGCAATATTGGGAGAAGCCAAAGTAAGGAATATTCCGTGAACATGGTATCAATTTATATGGCGTTCCTTTTTGATTTTATCGTATGCGTTGTTTATTTCCTTGAACTTCTCGTTGGCTGCCCGTTGTGCATCTTCTCCAAGATTGGCAACCTTATCAGGGTGATATTTTATGCACATCCGCTTGTAGGCTTTCTTTATTTCCTCATCGGCAGCGTTCTTATCCACCTGCAAAATCACGTATGTGGAATCCGTTACCTCGAAATACATTGCCTCAATGCTCCGATAGTCCGCAGTAGATAAGCCTATAAGGTTGGCAATACGTTCGATCAAATCTCTTTCGTTTCGAGAGCATTCCGTGTCCGCAACAGCTATGCCGAAAAGATAGTGAAGCAGTTGCAGTTTGGTTGCATACGGGAAAGCGATACGTATCTTCTCGCAAGCCTGATAAACATCTATGTTCTTATCCAAGAGTTGGCGGAGAATGTCCAGCTTGTTTTGTAAATTCTCTTTGCCGAAGTTTTTAGCGAAGAAATCTTTCACAAAGTTCAATTCGCTTTTCATAACCCTTCCATCTGCCTTCATTACAGCGGCTGTCAATATCAGCAAACCCATAACGAAGTCTCCGTGCTGCTCTCCTTCGACATACTCTTTCTTAACCATTTTCTCCAAAAGCGAACCGACCGCAAAGCCGATTACACCTCCGAATATGCCGCCTCCGAAAGCAACACCCAAAATTCCTCCTATCCATTTGAATAAACCCATCTCCTTATTATTTCTATGTAAACGCCCTGCAAAGATAGTCTTTTTCGACGAAAGAGAAGAAAATCGGCTGTTTAAGAATACAATATTTCTCAGAATTTGACTTTATACGAAAATGCCGCAGGTAATGCCCGTTGCTTTATTCTTCTCTTAGAAGAATATGATGATGTTCTCCTATTGTACTCTGTCGGAACCTCTGAGAAAACACATATAATTACAGAGGCAAAGATTGTTACAGTATTTCCGTTGCTTACATATAAAGATTTGTTCGGCAAGACTGCCCAAGCATAACTTTCTTCCGCACTATTCTCTTATTCCTATGCAATTCAAAAATATAAAGTCCGTTCAATACTGCATAAATAGACCTTTGCTTATAGAACTGTAAGGAAGCGGAAAAAACAAATGTCGGAAAAAATTATCGGAAAAAGGATAAGGAAAGAAGTGTATCGGCATTGCAATGCGGCTTCATGCCGATTTTTTCATACCTTTGCATAAAATCAAAATGCGATGAACGGTATTTACTTTGAGACAGACCGATTGTATGATGTGATATGCGAGAACTTCAAATTGTTATGTGTAGTATCTCGTTTCGGAATAGACTGTGGTTTCGGAGATAAGACGATAGGACAAATTTGTGATGAGAGGGAAATAGATTGCAATACCTTTCTTGCTGTCGTGAATTTCCATACGGAGGCTCGGCAATACTCATTGCCTGCGGTCAGGCTGTCGCTCAAATGTCTTTGCGACTATCTCCAAAACAGCCATGCTTATTATCTTAGTTTTATTCTGCCTTCCATAAGACGCAAACTTCTTGAAGCTCTCGGCTCTCTTACAAACAACGAAGCGGCTTTCATGATTATACGGTTTTATGACGAGTACTGTGTTTTCGTTCGCAAACACATGGAACGGGAAGAGAAAGAGGTGTTTCCATACGTGGATTCTCTTTTGCAAGGAAAAAGAAGGGGACAGATAAGTCTTGAAATGGCTCTTATGCACCGCTCGCCTTTGGAAAATAAATTGGCGGATTTGAAGAAGCTTATCATCAAATTCTACAACGGGCAAACGGATAGAACGCTTTTAAGTTCGGTTCTTTATGATATATTCCTTTTCGAGGAAGACCTTATGTGTCATTGCAAAATGGAAACCATATTATTCGTTGAAGAAGTGAAGCGATTAGAAGAGAAAAATCTCAAAAACCCTGCAACGAATGCAACGAATAAGGCAAAAGAAACGGAAGAACTGAGCGAAAGAGAAAGAGAAGTGATTTGTTGTGTGGTTCAAGGTATGAGCAACAAAGCGATTGCGGATAAGTTGTTCATATCCGTGAATACTGTAACAACACATAGAAGGAACATAGCAAGGAAAACAGATATACATTCTTCGGCAGCTCTTACGCTATATGCAATAATGAACGGGCTTATAACCATGGAGGAAATCAATTTGAAGAATGCCATGAATGCTCCACGTTAAGTCTGCATTTCTTCCTGCTAATCTTGCAACAAAACTTTATTTGAAAAATATAATAACCGCATTTGACCTCCTTAGAACAAATGCGGTTTGTTTGAATATTGGAAAGGACAAATCAAGTCTGCATTAAATTTTGCGGAAAATAATTTGGAGGGAAAGGAAAATATACTTACCTTTGCTATCATGAAATAATCTTATTACAAACTTAAATACGGAGCAAATATGAAGATTTATCACACATCTGAAATCAAGAACATTGCCCTCTTGGGCGGAGCAAAATCCGGCAAAACGACTTTGGCGGAAAGCATGGCTTTTGAGGGAAAAGCCATAAGCAGAAGAGGTGTTGTTGAAGATGGCAACACGGTATCGGATTATAGGGAAATAGAAATCGAAAGGAAGGGTTCGGTGGTTTCAAGTCTTATGTATGCCGAATACAACAACAAAAAGATTAACATCATTGACGCACCCGGTTACTCGGATTACCAAGGAGAGGTGGTTGCAGCCCTGAATGTCGCAGAGACAGCGGTGGTTGTAATAAATTCTCAAATAGGTGTGGAAGTGGGAACGGAGATTGCGTTCCGTCATACGTCGGCAATGGCAATTCCTTTGATGTTCGCAATGAATCAACTCGACCATGAGAAAGCGGACTTCGAGGAACAAATCAAAGAATTGAAAGACTTCTTCGGTGAGAAGATAACAATAGTACAGTATCCGGTCAATCAGGGAACGGGCTTCGATTGTTTCATCGATTTGATAATGCAAAAGATGTACAAATACCCTAAGGGCGGCGGCAATCCTGAGATTTCACCTATACCGGACAGCGAAAAGGAGAAAGCGGAGCAACTCAGGTTGGCTTTGGTGGAGAATGCGGCTTCCGGTTCGGACGATTTGATGGAAAAATACTTTGATAACGGAGATTTGGCAATAGATGAAGTAAGACGTGGTTTGAGATTGGGTATGGCTGCAAGGAATGTGTTCCCCGTTTTATGCGTATCGGCAAAAGAGAACATAGGTGTAAGCAGATTATTGGAGTTTATAACTTTCAATGTGCCGTCTCCGACAGAGGCTCTTCACACAAAAACACTCGTTTCGGGCGAAAAAATAAAATATGACGAGGCTTTGCCTACAACTCTCTTCGTTTTCAAGACCGCAAACGAAGCTCATGTGGGAAATATCGCTTATATGAAGGTGATGAACGGTGAGTTGGCAGAAGGAATGGACGTTATAAATTCGGACAATGAGGGAAAAGAAAGAATATCGCAGATTTTCGTCAACTCAGGCAAGAATAGAGAAAAAATAAACAAGGCTTCGGCAGGAGATATTGTCTCTACGATGAAGTTGAAAGACGTAAAAACAAACGCAACTCTCACTTCGGCAAAGAATATGGGCGACCGCTTAAACCCTATCAAGTTCCCTGAACCTATATATAGCACAGCAATAAAAGCTGTTGAGGTTTCCGATGAGGAGAAACTCGGCATTGCCTTAAACGAATACGCTTCCAATGATTGTTCTTTAAGGGTTGAGGTTAATAAGGAGTTGAAACAGACTATTGTGAAAGGAATGGGAGAATACCATATCAATACATTGAAATGGTATTTGGATAATGTGTATAAGATTTCCACCGAATTGTCTGCGCCGAAAATCCCTTACAGAGAGACCATAACCAAAAGTGCGGAGGCTTCTTACCGACATAAGAAACAATCCGGCGGAGCCGGTCAGTTTGCTGAGGTTTCTCTTATGATAGAACCATATTACGAGGGAATGCAGCAGCAAAAAAAATACCCTATACGTAATACCGAGGAGGTGGCTCTGGCATGGGGCGGAAAATTAGTGTTCAATAACTGCATAGTAGGAGGAGCTATTGACGCAAGGTTCATGCCTGCCATATTAAAAGGTATAATGGAAAAAATGGAAGAGGGACCGTTGACAGGTTCATACGCAAGAGACATAGTTGTAAATGTCTTTGATGGTAAGATGCACCCTGTCGATAGTAACGAATTGGCGTTCAAACTTGCGGGACGTAATGCTTTCAAGGACGCTTTCCGCAACGCAGCTCCCAAAATACTCGAACCTATATATGATATGGAAATTCTTGTCCCTTCGGAACTGATGGGCGGTGTGATGACGGATTTACAGACACGTCGTGCGATAGTTACAGGCATGGATGCAGAGGGAATGAACACCGTAATACGTGCAAAAGTTCCTTTGGCAGAAATGTACCGCTACTCCACAGCATTATCCTCCGTCACTTCGGGCAGAGGTATTTATTCCATGCAGTTTGCCGAATACGAAGCAGTGCCTTCGGACGTTCAAGCCAAGTTGCTGAAGACTTACGAAGACGAGACGAAAGACGAGGAATAAGTCTCACAAAAATAAAACGGCGTTTCGTCAACAACGAAACGCCGAAATAATTTCATAGAACGCCGTTTTATTGAATTAAAACGGCGTTTCCTTAATGCCTTGAAAGACAATGCTGTTTTGAAAACCTGTTTTCGTCTTGTAAAAAAGAAAATCAATGATTGCGATGTTTTTCCTCTACTTGTTTTGCAGTATTGCAATTTTTTCGTACCTTTGCCACCTTAAACGTATAGTGGATTTAATTGGAAATAAACGAGAATACATTATGAAAAGCAGAAAGTTACTCTTAAGTTTAGCAGTTTTCTTTCTTGTCGGAGCTTTTGCACCGATGAAAGCGTCCCCTGTTGTGGCAACAGACGGGGAAAACGACGAGCCTGAGGCAAAAGGCTGGGTGTCCATAGGACCTGATAATGTTGCCGGACGTGTTCGCGCCATCGTCTTTGATAAATTCAATGACGGTGTTATGTATGCAGGAAGCGTCGGAGGCGGTTTGTTTGTCAGCGTAAACGGCGGCAACAACTGGAGAGAAATAGATTTCTCCAACGGTCAATGTTTTGCTGTTTCCTCTATAGCCCAAGGTGAAGACGGAACAATTTATGTGGGAACGGGAGAAGGTTTCTATCAAGAGTTGTTCATAGGTCAAAATAACCGTAAATCAGGACTTCCGGGAAACGGTGTGTATAAGGTTACGACGGGAAATGCCCAATGGGCAGCCAACCTTACAAGCGATGAAGAAAAGTACGCATACGTTGCAAACAATTTCGCTTCTGAACTTATCCCCGGCACACAACCTGCAACAAGATACGATTTGACAAACGATTTCAGTTTTGTAAATGACTTGGCTTGGGCAAACGGTAAATTGTATATTGCAACCAAGTACGGCGGTTTGAAAATCTGGGACGGCAACAACCTTACGGCTGCAAGTATAGACGGAGCGACTGCTGTGAACGTTACAGATATTAAAGTAAACAGAGAAGGAAAAATTGCGATAGCATATAACCAAGGAACCAGTTTTGCAGTTGCAAGACTTTCCAATGAGCAAGGAACGGAATTCAGTCCTATTACATTCTCAACACAAGGAAATGAAGAAGCATTCGGAAGAATAGAACTTGCATTCGGAATAAAGAACAACAACGTTCTCTATGCTTTGGTAGCAACTGCAAACAATGGAAGCCTCAAGGGAGTTTACAAGGTAGATCTTACTTCCGACAATGTGAGATTCGGAAACAAGATGACTTCAAACACAATGAACCTCGGATATAACATGGACGAAGCAATGTCCATAGCCATAAACGATATGGAGCAAGAATACATCTATATAGCAGGAAATACTTTGCAAAGATTGTTTGATGCAAACGGAGCCGATGTGTTCTATTCAGAAACACAAACTTCTCCTTATGCAACATTGACTTCCGGAAGCTATGTTGCACCAAATATTCACAGCATATTATTCAAGGAAAACCCTCAAACAGCCGAGGATTCCACCAGAATATATTTGTCAACCGATGCAGGAATATTTGTATATGCTTTGGACGCAACACAATCTCGCTCATGGAGACCGGCAAACAAAGGATTGGTTTCCGCACAATACTATAATGTAGCAGTAGGTGCAGATGGTTCCGTAATGGGAGCGGCACAAAGCAACGCTATCAACTATATCGCAGCCCCATCTGTCGAAAAGCAAAAATCTGCAGACATCGTTTGGTCACCAAACAGCAAAGGATTTGAAGATTTCAGCGAAGATATGTCCGTTTGGGAAGAGGGACGCGATTTTGTAAATTTCGCCTATAATATAGAAGCAAAAACCGGAGCCAATGCTGTCAGCTCGGCAGTACACAGAACAAAGCCAAATATACGTAAACCTTTCGTTTTGTTAAGACCTTACAACTCCTTAACAAGAACATATAGCAACGATAATGACTATGAAGAAGTAAATTCTCAGACATGGCAGTTTGGACAAGGTCGTAAAGGAGGAAAAAGTGGTTTGATGCTAAAAGAAATGTCCAGATATGGAAGCGGTGCAAGATTTATCTCCCCTATGACATTGTGGGAAACATTTAATGCACCTGATGCTTCAAGAGATTCGGTTGACTTTACTTTCGTTGTTACTTCAAGCAATGATGCAATGGGAGCAACCAGAATATTCAGAGGAGATTCGGTAATCAGATTTGTGGCAGGCGAACCTTTGAAAGAAGGAGATAAAGTTCTTGTTGAAAGCAACAGTTTGGAGTATCCGTTCTTCTATACCTTGACAGCTGACAGATTTGGTGCAACAGGTGGCGTCTTGGATTTTGCTCCTATTGAAGATACCACTATCAAGGTTCCTAACCCTATACAATCGAGATTATTTATTGGAACTTCAAATGGAGTATATGTTTGTAAGGAAATAATGAACTTCAAAAAAGTAAATACAGAAAGAAGTTCATCTCTTTCCTCAGAGCTTATTTGGGTGTCATTGTATGACCTTGATACACGCGATGCTAATTATGCTTATCTCAATCCGGTCAGAGCGGTTGCTGCTTCTTCTGATGGAGATGCATTATTGATTGCTGTCGAACACACAAGTTCTAATACAAGTGATTTGATAAGGATTAGCGGAATAAACAATATATTATCCAATAATGAGGTATATAGTAATACGTCCACTAATCACAAGAGTTTTACCTGCGATACTTTGGCTACGTTTAACAGATTTATCTCTTCGATAGCTTACGAACCCGGTTCATCAGATGTTGCTTATATTACGTTCTCCGGATTTGACAATACTGCAAATGTAAAGAAAATAAGCAATGTGTCAGGTGATGTTGCAAATATTCAAACAGCAGACTTGCTTGTCGGAGAAGAAGACAGCCCTGCTTATGCCATACTTTTGGATGCTTTCTCAACCAAAGCATACGTTGGAACCGACAGAGGACTTTACGAAACAAGCAATCGTAATGCCTCAACTCCTTCTTGGAGTAAAGTAGCCGGCATTCCAAACGTTCCAATCTATGATTTGTATCAACAAACAGCAAATTTGCCAACCCTTACTTACACTACGTATCTAAGCAATAACGCAACAGAAAACGTATTCGAGGGAACAAAATATTCAGGAGCTATTTATGCAGCTTCATACGGTAAGGGTCTATTCATGAACAGAGATAATTTGCAAACTCCGCAAGATCCGGTAAATGTAGGTCTCGATGAAGTGAAAGTTAACGGTGAAGCAAGCATAAATCTTTACCCTAACCCTGCTGCAAACAGCACTACATTGAATTATAACTTGGAAGTGGCTTCCAAGGTCGTTATGAATATCTATGATATGAACGGAAGATTGATTTCTACCTTGGATAAAGGAACTCAGTCTGCCGGAAGCCATTCTCAAATTATAGATTTGCATTCAATGGATAAGGGAGTTTATATGATACAAATGCTGACAAAAGGAAGCGTTAAGACAGTTAAGCTCGTAGTTCAGTAAAACATATACAAAACACAATGTCTTAGAGGAGGACTTCGGTTCTCCTCTTTTTGTTTCGCCTGATTTGTCGAATTGAAAGTAAACTTTGTCGTACTCCTCAGGCATTCGGTTCTTATTTTGTGAGTAATTTTGCAGAATGAAATATTTGATGGAAAGATTTTCCAACTCGCAACAAGCAGCTTCTTTTGCGAAGAAATTGTCGTTGCCGAGAGGAAAGTTTGCATTATGCGGATTGAGAGCATCCGCTTTAAGTCTGTTTACATCGGCTTGTGTTCAAAAATCCACGAACAACACTCACCTTTTTCTATTTGCCGACAAACAGAGAGCCGTTTACTTCTACAATGATTTGGAATTGATTTACGGGCAGAACGATTTACCGCAAGAGGAGAAGAGCATAGTGTTCTATCCTGCCTCTTACACGCATCAAAGCGATGCAGCCTCTGTCGAGAATGCCAATGTGGTACTTCGCAACATGGCTTTGCAAAAGTTGATGTCCGGAAGAGCGGAGATAGTCGTATCGTACCACCAAGCCTTGTGCGAAAAGGTGATGTCATCGCAGAAACTCGGTTCAAAAATCATACAAATCAAGAAAGGAGATGAACTGAACCTCGATGACTTCATAGAACAATTGGACGATTATGGTTTTGAGCGAGTGCATCAGGTTTGCGATGCGGGACAATTCTCGGTTCGAGGAGGTATCATAGATGTCTATTCCTTCGCTTCGCAGCGACCTTTCCGCATAGAGTTGTTCGGAGATGAAGTCGATAGCATACGAACTTTCGATATAGCCACGCAATTATCCGTCGAACAAAAAGAAAGCGTCGAAATCCTTGCCGCAAATCATGAAACGGAAGTACTGCAACGAAGTGTTACCTTGGAGAACTACCTTCCGGAAGATACCGTAATATGGATAGAGGAGAGAAATTTCTGCTTGTCGGAGTTTACCAAGCTGGAACAGTTGAAAGATGATGGCGGAAGCATCTTTGCAAGCAAAGAAGAGATGGAGCAATGGTTCGCAAGAGTATTGACGGTCGATATGCTGCCAATGCCGCAGGGAGATATGAGCAAATACGATGAAGTCTTGGAGCAGGATTGCGAGGGTCAAATGCAGTTCAACGGAAGTTTCGACCTTTTGATTGCCGAATTGGAGAAATGGTTTGAACAATCCTACGAATGTTATTTCAGCGTTTGCGACGATAAACAGAAGAACCGCATAGAGAAAATACTCGATGAGTTCAAACCGAAAGACCGTTTGTTGCAGGTGAACTTTATCAATGCAGCTTTCTATGGCGGTTTCGTCAATCATTCAAATAAAACTCTGCTCTATACCGACCACCAGATTTTCAACCGCTTCCATGCAAGCCGTTTAGATGACAATTCCTCCCAACGAGAGAGACTCACAATGGAAGATTTGTTGAGTTTGAAGCCCGGAGACTACGTTACACATATTGATTATGGCGTCGGAAAGTTCGGAGGTTTGGAAAAAATCAACAATAACGGCAGAATACAAGAAACAATCCGCCTTATATATAAGGATAACGATATTCTCTATGTCTCAATCCACGCTTTGCATAAGGTAAGCCGTTACAGCGGCAAGGAAGGTGTCGAACCCAAACTCAATCGTCTCGGTTCTTCGGCATGGCAGAGGCTTAAAAACAAAACGAAAAGCAAGGTAAAGGACATAGCCAAAGAGTTGATAGCACTCTATGCCAAAAGAAAGATGAGCAAGGGCTTTGCCTTTTCCGCCGACAGTTATTTGCAAAATGAGTTGGAAGCCTCATTCCTTTATGAAGACACCCCCGATCAATATAAAGCCACAAAAGATGTAAAACACGACATGGAATCCTCCTACCCCATGGATAGACTGATATGCGGCGACGTAGGCTTCGGTAAAACCGAGGTTGCAATACGTGCAGCCTTCAAAGCCGCTTGCGACGGCAAGCAGGTTGTGGTGCTTGTGCCTACGACGGTACTTGCCTTTCAGCATTACAAATCCTTTTCCGAACGTTTGGAACGTTTCGCATGCAAGGTCGATTACCTGAATCGCTTCCGCAGTCGTCAACAAATCAAGCAGGTGTTGAAGGATTTACAAAACGGTAAAATAGATATACTCATAGGAACACATCGAGTGCTTGGCAAGGATGTTAAGTTCAAGGATTTGGGATTGCTTATCATAGATGAGGAACACAAATTCGGAGTCAGTGTCAAGGAAAAGCTGAAAACCTTAAAAGTAAACCTCGATACTCTCACCCTTACCGCAACCCCTATCCCGCGAACACTGCAATTCTCCCTCATGGGAGCGAGAGACCTCTCCGTCATCAACACCGCACCTGCCAATCGACAGCCTGTAAGTACCGAAATCATACCTTTCGATAAAGAAAGGATAAGAGATGCTGTCATGTTTGAATTATCTCGCGGCGGACAAGTCTATTTCGTCCACAACAGAGTGCAGGATATAGACGAAATTGCCGATATGCTCAGGCGACTTGTACCTATGGCAAGAATTGTCGTAGGACACGGACAGCAAAGCGGCGAACATTTGGAGCAGGTTATGATGGACTTCATAGAAAACAGGTATGACGTCTTGGTATCAACCACAATAGTGGAAAACGGTTTGGATATACCGAATGCAAACACCATTTTGATAGACCAAGCACAGAATTACGGTCTCAGCGATCTCCATCAGCTGCGTGGAAGAGTGGGAAGAAGCAACAAGAAAGCCTATTGTTATCTTATCGCTCCCGATGCCTGCATTCTGACGGAGGAAGCAGCCAAACGATTAAGGGCAATAGAAGAGTTTTCAGCCATAGGCAGCGGCTTTGCCATAGCAATGCGGGACTTGGATATAAGGGGAGCGGGAAATATTTTGGGAGCAGAGCAAAGCGGATTCATAAGCGAAATAGGTTTTGAGACCTATCAGAAAATCCTGAACGAAGCAATACACGAATTGAAGACCACGGAGTTCAAGGATTTGTTCGCAGCGGAAGTGGCAAACGGCAGTTCCCTTGTCGAGAGTTGCACGATAGAAACCGACCTCGAAATTTTCATACCCGACACTTATATCAGCGATATTGTAGAAAGGTTGAAAATTTACAAACGTCTCGATACCATGGAAGAAGACAAACAAGCCGAGGAACTGAAAAACGAACTCATCGACCGATTCGGTAAACTGCCGAAACAAACTGCCGAACTATTCGAGGTAGTCAAACTCAGACGCTTGGCAAAACGTCTTGCGATAGAACGCCTGACAATAAAACGCAACAAGCTTACTGCCAACTTCGTCTCCGATAAGGAAAGCAGCTTCTATTCAAGCGAACTCTTCGGCAAAGTACTTCATTATGTGCAATGCTATCCTCGCCTCTGTGTTTTACAGGAGCAAGGCGAACGATTACAGCTTGTCATAAGCCAAGTATCAGATGTCTATACTGCCGTGAAAACCCTTCAAACCATGACGGGAGCCGAATAATTTGCATTCCGACAAAGCAATAACATAAGTCAAGCACTTCGGAGACTATCCGTCGGGCTTTTGCCATACATGAAACAAACACTGATTTCAAGCACTTTAATGAGCGTGAAAACCAAAGGCCGTTTTACCAAGAACGAAACGCCCTTTCAGAAAATTAAAACGCCGAAATAATTTTTCCAAACGGCGTTTCGGAAAATCCTTTCGACCTTTCATCAATAAGAAAGCTGCATTTG
>OQWE01000202.1_pt1 | contig 20358 bp, 18 predicted proteins | sample 1691591 | NCBI WGS metagenome assembly OQWE01 (sample SAMN03418265, study PRJEB22391) | human gut metagenome | biome: human-gut; feature: organic feature; material: feces | host: Homo sapiens | place: Tanzania | collected 2013-01
CTCATTACCCATGAAGTTCAGGTAGCCACCATTGATGGTAGAAGCTGTAGCCAGACGGATCATCTTGTGCAAGGCAATGCCTCGGTGAACCATATCGTTCTCATCACCCTTCTTGAAGTGCCAGTACATATCAGCATCTATCAGGCGGAAGATGATGGTCTTATCGCCTACCAGTGCCTGGTCGTGGCTCTCGCAGTAAGAGATGGTCTTCTCGTCTGCACGACGGTTCTTGATTTCCCAGAAGATGCTGGATGGCTTCCAATCTTCATCCTTCAGCTCCTTGATGGTCTTGATCCAGTAGTCTGGAATATTCATTGCCATACGATAGTCGAAGCCATAGCCGCCATCGGCAAACTTGGCAGCCAATCCAGGCATACCGCTCACCTCTTCGGCAATGGTGATGGCATTCTTGTTCACCTCGTGAATCAGACAGTTGGCAAGGGTGAGATAGCAGATAGCATTATCATCCTCATGACCATTGAAGTAGTCACCGTAGTTGCAGAACGCCTCTCCCAGACCGTGGCTGTAGTAGAGCATAGAAGTTACACCATCGAAGCGGAAACCATCGAAGTGGTATTCGCTGAGCCAGTACTTGCAGTTGCTCAGGAGGAAGTGCATCACCTCATCCTTACCATAGTCGAAGCAGAGACTGTCCCAAGCTGGATGCTCATGTCTGTCGCCAGGATAGAAGTACTGGTTAGGATCACCGGCAAGATTGCCGAGACCTTCCATCTCGTTCTTCACTGCATGAGAGTGAACGATATCCATAATGACAGCTATGCCATTCTGATGGGCTGTATCGATGAGATCCTTGAGCTCCTCAGGGGTTCCGAAACGGCTGCTGGCAGCAAAGAAGCTGCTAACGTGGTAACCGAAGGATCCGTAGTAAGGATGCTCCTGGATAGCCATGATCTGAATGCAGTTGTAACCATCCTCAATGATACGTGGCAGCACCTTCTCCTTAAACTCGGTGTAGGTACCAACCTTCTCTGCATCCTGTCCCATTCCGATATGGCACTCATAGATAAGCAGCGGAGTGGTGTTAGGCTTGAAGGTTTTCTTCTTCCACTTGTAAGGCTCAGGGCTCCATACCTGCGCAGAGAAAATCTTGGTCTGCTCATCCTGAACCACACGGTTAGCCCATGCAGGGATACGCTCGCCTTCTCCACCTTCCCAGTGCACCTTCATCTTGAAGAGATCACCATGCTTCATTGCCTTTTCCGAGAGTTTCAACTCCCAGTTGCCGGTACCCTTGATACGCTTAGCACGATACTTTGGGCTTTCCTGCCAGCCGTTGAAATCGCCGATGAGATAGATATCTGTAGCATTTGGCGCCCACTCGCGGAACACCCATCCCTTCTCCGTCTTATGCAATCCGAAGTAGTCGTATCCGTTGGCGAAATCGCTGAGTGAAATCTTGCCGTTACGGGTAAGCTGGTTGAGTTTCCAGAGCGCATGCTCATGTCTTCCTACGATAGCAGGCTCAAAGTCTGCCAGATATGGATCGTTCTTCACGAGTCCGATATGTTTTGGGGCAGCAGCCTTCACGGTTTTCTTGGTAGCGCACTTGGCGGTTGCCTTGCAGGTAGCCTTCTTGGCTGTTGTCTTCTTTGCTGTAGTATTTTTAGCTGAAGTTTTCTTTTCTGTTGCCATATATCATGATTTTAGATGGTTCTACTATTTTATTAAGGTTTTTAAGCCTTTACCTTGAAGATTGCCTTATGGATATCACCCTTGCCGATGCATGGCTGATGACCGTCCTGTGGGAAGAAGATAGCAAACTGGCCTGGCTTGCAGGTTACCAGTGTCTGAGCCTTCACGCCAGGATACAAGGTGCAATCCTTAGCCTCGTTGTATTCCACTTCCGGGAGATCCTTCACTGGAGAATATCCATAGGTTTCCTCTGTATTCATAGGAATCTGAATATCAATCATCTGGCGATGTGCCTCGATGGTAGCTTCTTCCTCGGTCTTGCCGTGAGCTACAGCGATATTCACAAAGAGATCATCACCCTGGATAGGATGCTTGCCGGTCTCCAACTTAGTGAGATCATTCTCGTTGATAAACTTCACTACTTCTGTGAAGAGTGGATTAAGAGAAACATATTTCTCCAAATTGTCTAATGTATCAATTACCATAGTATATTGAATTTTGTGATTGATTTCTACTTTCTTAAGTTTATATTTCAGGAAAGCATAGAAGCGGATAAGCATTTCATTGCCTCTAGTGAGCGTTTCATTGCCTCTAGATTGAATGTGATTCAATCCCAGGCCGGAAGTTTAATCCTCAAATCGCTTTCCGTTCTCATATACACCCTTGGCAGTAACCTGACCATTGCGGTCTTTCTCTACGAATCTGCCATCGCGTGCATCCTTCTTATAGTTGCCCTCGAAGCGCTTGCCGTCCTTGTTTTCCTCGATACAGAAGCCCTCGCGCTTGCCATTGTGATAGACACCCTTGAAGCGGTTGCCGTTGGCGTAATGTATCACCACGTTGCCGTCCACATATCCCTTCTTGAACTCGCCTTCAAAGATGTCGCCGTTCTTCTTGGTCAACTTTCCCCTACCGTTCTGCAGGTCGTCTTTCCAGCTGCCAACATAGATGTCGCCATTCTTCCATACGAAAGTACCCTGTCCGGAACGCTGGCCATCCACAAACTGTCCGGTGTATTTCGAACCGCTGGCTGAGCGGAAAATACCTTCACCGGTACGTTCACCCTGCGAATAATCACCTTCGTATATATCGCCATTATGGAATTTGTAGATACCCTTACCGTCCTGAATATCATCCTTCCAGTCACCAATATAGGTATCACCGTCAGCATATTTAAAGGTACCCTTTCCAGAGCGCTGGTTATCTACCCACTGTCCATCATAGGTAGTTCCATCTCCCCAGTCAAAGAATCCATTTCCATTCTTCATGTCGTTCATCCACTGGCCTTTGTATTTGGCACCGTTGGAATAGGTGTAGGTACCTTTTCCCTGTCGCTTATCCTTATACCAGTCGCCGTCATACTTATCACCATTGTAATAGTACATCACGCCATGTCCGTGCTGGAAATCGCGGAACCAGAGTCCTACATACTTATTATTGTTCTGGAAGTAATAGGTACCCTTGCCGTGCTGCTGGTCCTGCAGCCACTGTCCTTCGTATCTCTCGCCATCCGAGAAAGTATATACGCCATATCCGCTGCGCTTTCCCTTGACGTAGGCACCCTCGTAAGTATCACCATTCTTATATACAGTAGATCCCTTACCCTGTGGTTTGCCGCTTACCATCTCTCCCTTATACTGACCGCCATCACGGGTGATGCAGCTACCGAGCGAGATTTTCTGCGCCGACATGGCAAGAGGCGAACATGCCAGCATCATCGCCAGCATCATCTGCTTACCTGTAAGCAAAAACGTGCTTACAGAAAAATATCTTATAGAATTGTTTTTCTTATCATTCATGTCGTTTATCATCATTTTGATTTCGAAAAGAACCGGTATTACAGCCATTCCCGGACCACATGATTGCGTGTCCAGAGCGGAGTTTGACCGATTCCGAACCGATATATTCGATTCAATCCCCAAAAGTAACGCTTTTTCGGCAAACAGCCAAATAGATTAAGCAAATTTAAGGGAAAAAGAATAAAAATAAGATTTCCAGAAAAAAAAGCTCTTCCGGATACAATAAAACGGGAAATCAGCCGTTATTATGCAAATAAATGATAATACCATCAAACTAATCAAATAAAATAAGTATGATATTAAACTGCGCCATCATAGATGAAGATCCTGAGGCTTTGGCTTTGCTGAAGCATTATGTTGAGGAAACACCATCCCTCAATCTTATCGGTGCGTACCACAACGCCATCGAAGCTGTAGATGGAATCCACCACAGCCATCTTGACATTCTGTTTCTTGCTATCCACATGCAGCAGATCAGCGGACTCGAGTTTGCCAAGCTCGTACCAATGAACGTGAAGATTATCTTCACAACAGCTTTCAAGGAGTACGCCATCGAAGCATACAAGGTGAACGCCTTCGACTATCTGGTCAAGCCTATCCTATACGAAGACTTCATGCAGACCTGTCAGAAGGTATTCGACCATTATATGCAGGACGATGCCTACAACCCTATCAAGCGCGATGGCTTTGTAGTGGTGAAGAACGAAAGCAAATACACCCGAATTCCTTTCGAGAACATACTCTTTATCGAGAGCGTGAAAGATTACGTGAAGTTCCACATGGCGGACGGACGCAACATCATGACCCTGGGCAACCTGAAACGCCTGGAAGAGAAACTTCCGCGCCAGAAATTCAGAAGAGTGCACCGCTCTTTCATTGCCAATCTAACTAATTTTGACTACATCCAGAACATGAAGGTAGTCTATGGCAAACTGGCGGTGCCTATCTCTGACACCAACAGGGATGATGTGGTGAAATTCGTAGAAGAACACGGAATCAACTAACAGATCTGCAGTGGGGATGTAACAAATATTCTAGCATCATGTGCGATAAGGAATTCGAGATCGCGGAATCCCCAAAGCACACTGATGCAAGGCATTCCGCTGTTCTTGGCGGTCATGACATCTACATCACTGTCGCCGATATAGACTGCGCTTTCCCTATCGGCATTCATCTGACGCAAAGCCTCATTTACTGTATCTGGGGCTGGCTTTTTCTGAATATCCTCACGCTCACCTATAGCCACATCTACCAAGTCGCCAAAGAAATGGCGACAGAGGGCTTGGGTGGCAGCATAGAACTTATTGCTCACCACGGCAATATTCTTGCCTCTATCCTTCAACTCCTGTAACATTTCCATCACACCCGGATAAGGCTGCGTGGTATCAAGATTATGCATCATATAGTGCTTGCGGAAATCGGCAAACACCTGCTCAAACTTCTCATTCTCCAAACCATCCGGAATGGCACGTTCCATCAGTTTCTTGACACCGTTTCCAACAAAGCGGCGCACCTCATCTACGCTGCGCTCAGGAAAGCCGTTCGTCTTGAGGGCATAATTGCAGCTCGCTGCCAAATCGCCCAAGGTAGAAAGCAGGGTTCCATCCAAGTCGAAGATATAGGTATCGAAATTAAACTGAGCATGAGGCGGCATCTTCTTCACACGGAACTCGCCGCCATGGAGAATGCAGACATCCTGCGCGAATAGTCGGATTTCTTCCGGACCGCTAGCCGCATACTGGTTGGCTTTCTCCTCCTCATCATGGCCATAGGCAATACCTGTTCCCATGGTGCGATTCTCACCAAACTCCCATCTCTTGAACTGATGGGTCCTGGCATCCACTACCACATATTTATACTCCAGCGGAGCCTCCAAAGCCTGTACGTTGACAGAGAGCACCCAACTGGTTCCGCCCTGATGAATCATCGGAAGATAATGGTCGGTATTCCACTCGCCCAAGGTTGGATGATTACCCAGCAGTGCCACAGCCTCACCCTCGTGAAGCTGAGGAGCAGAAACCTTGAAGATCACGGTCTGCTCGAACAGAGGCAGCTTGGCAGCCTCATCACCCGTCCAGACTACCGGAGCCGTATAGTTGATGAAACCGCCCAGCAGTTCGTTCTCATCATCCAGCCAGAAGTCGGACAGGATATAGTTCCTGTTCGCCTCATACACATAGGCTCTAGGAGAAGCAACAGATTCCCTGCGCACCACATTTTCCTCGGCATCTACCACCTTATAATAATAGGCTACAGCCACAAAGGGATGATGACGGTTTTCCAAAGTATGGGTTTCAGCCATCCAATGATAACCATCGACTGTGTTCATCGCCAGATCTACCACCTTCCGCTTTCCGTCACGTGCGAAGAAGGTGATATCGGCATGCAAAGACTCCCCCCACTCTGCCTTGTATGATATTGTAAATTTCATTCTCATATCATCAATCGTTTTAATATGTCAATATTCCTCAGTTTCAATGATGCAAAGGTAATGAAAAACTTCATACCACGGATAAAGAATCAGAGAATTAACCTATTTTAATTGCATACGCTTTGCTATTTGGCATTTTTACTGTACTTTTGCACCAAAATGTTTCAATATGAACAGATCATGTTCTAAGACGAACAGAATATTTCAAGAAGAAAAGAAAATGTTTTAAGTAGATAAAGAAAATGAAGAAAAAGAAAACAACTTCTAAGTTTTACCTCTATGGTGCCATCGGCTGCATCGCCGTCATCGCCATCGCAGGTTATCTCTACTGCTTCTCATCATTCTCGAAAAGCAGCGAAACCAAGTATGTATATATCGACGCCGATGACAACATCGACTCCGTATATAATAAGGTGCAGCCTATCGCCAAGAGCATCCCGATGCAGGCGTTCCGCACTCTCACCCTTCATTCCGGCTATGCCGAGCACATCCGCACCGGTAGATACGCCATCCATCCAGGAGACGGAGCACTCAAGGTATGGCGTCACATGAAGAATGGTTTGCAGGAACCAGTGAACCTCACCATACCTTCCGTACGCACCATCGACAAGCTCGCCGTGGAGCTGAGCAAGAAACTGATGCTCGACAGCACAGAAATCAAGAAGGCACTCACCGACGAGGAGGTTTGCGAGAAGATGGGCTACGATACAGCCACCATCGCCTGTATGTTTATCCCTAACACCTACGATATCTACTGGAATGTATCCATCGAGAAATTCCTGGAGCGCATGAAGAAAGAGAGCGACAAGTTCTGGAACTTTGAGCGCACGGAGAAGGCGAAGACGATGAAGCTCACCCCTAACCAGGTAATCACACTTGCCAGTATCGTGGATGAGGAAACAGCCAATAACGGCGAAAAACCGATGATTGCAGGTATGTACTACAACCGACTGATGCTGCGCAATGCAGAGTATCCGGAAGGTATGCCACTGCAGGCTGACCCAACCATCAAGTTCGCCTGGAAGCGTTTCGAGCTGAAGCGTATCTACAACAACCTCCTGTACATCAAGAGTCCATACAATACCTACAAGAATCCAGGTCTTCCTCCTGGTCCAATCCGCATTCCATCGGTTGCCGGCATTGATGCCGTACTCAACCATGTAAAGCATGAGTATCTCTATATGTGCGCCAAGGAGGATTTCAGCGGCACCCACAATTTTGCCCGCACCTATCAGGAGCACCTGCAGAATGCCGCAAAATATTCCAAGGCACTCAACGAAAGAGGAATCAAGTAAACGATATATCAGAAAACTTGCAAAATGTCAGTCATTTTGCAAGTTTTCTGTTTTTTATTTGGTAGTCTCCCTAAATTGTTGTAAATTTGCAGCATTAAACTTTCCATATAAAATAATTTATTACATGAACAGAACGATTATTACAGTAGTGGGCAAGGATACAAAAGGTATCATCGCCAGAGTTTGTACCTATTTGGCTGAGAAGGACGTCAATATCCTGGATATCTCTCAGACCATCGTACAGGAGTACTTCAACATGATGATGATTGTTGACATGGGTAAGATGAATGCATCTTTCGAAACTGTTGCCGACGAACTCGCTGACCTTGGCAAGAGCATTGGTGTTCAGGTAAAATGCCAGCGTGAGGAAATCTTCAACATGATGCACCGCATCTAAGTTTATCACATTTATTAAAAGCAATAGAAGGAATATGATCAATATATCTGAGGTTATCGAAACCAACAAGATGATTGAGCAGGAAAACTTCGACGTGCGCACCATCACCATGGGTATCAACCTCCTGGATTGTGCCACTTCAGATCTCGACCAGCTCTGTCAGAACATTTATAATAAGATTACCCGCCTCGCCAAGGATTTGGTGAAGACCGGTGAGGACATCTCTAAAGAGTATGGTGTGCCTATCGTAAACAAGCGCATCTCTATCACTCCTATTGCACTCGTAGGTGGTTCTGCCTGCAAGACTACCGATGACTATGTGAAGATTGCCAAGACTCTCGACAAGTGTGCCAAGGAGTTGGGTGTCAACTTCCTCGGTGGATACTCTGCCATCGTAAGCAAGGGTATGAGCAAGAGCGATGAGCTCCTCATCCGTTCTATCCCTCAGGCTATGGCTCAGACCGATTTCATCTGCAGCTCTGTAAACGTAGGTTCTACCAAGACTGGTATCAATATGGATGCCGTACGTCTGCTGGGCGAAATCATCAAGGATACAGCCGAGGCTACCAAGGATAATGGTTCTTTGGGTTGCGCCAAGCTCGTTGTTCTCTGCAATGCTCCTGATGATAACCCATTCATGGCTGGTGCCTTCCATGGCGTTTCTGAGGCAGACGCTGTTGTCAGCGTAGGTGTCAGCGGTCCTGGTGTGGTAAAATATGCTTTGGAGCAGGTGAAGGGCGAAAGCTTCGAGGTTCTCTGCGAGACTATCAAGCGTACTGCTTTCAAGATTACACGTGTAGGTCAGCTGGTTGCCAAGGAGGCATCACGCCGCCTGAACGTACCATTCGGCATCATCGACCTTTCATTGGCTCCTACTCCAGCCATCGGCGATAGCGTTGCTGATATCCTGGAGTTGATAGGTCTGGAGCGTGCTGGTGCTCCAGGTACAACCGCAGCACTTGCACTTTTGAACGACCAGGTTAAGAAGGGCGGTATCATGGCTTCTTCTTATGTTGGTGGTTTGAGTGGTGCCTTCATCCCTGTTTCTGAGGACCAGGGTATGATCAATGCTGTAGAGGCTGGTGCACTTACCATCGAGAAGCTGGAGGCAATGACCTGTGTTTGCTCTGTAGGTCTGGATATGATTGCCATTCCTGGCGATACAGCAGCTACCACCATCTCCGGTGTCATTGCCGATGAGGCTGCCATTGGTATGGTAAACCAGAAGACTACTGCAGTCCGCATCATCCCTGTTGTGGGTATGAAGGTGGGTGATACTGTAGATTTCGGCGGTTTGTTGGGTTATGCTCCAATCATGCCTGTTAATCAGTTCAGCTGCTCTGATTTCGTAAATCGTGTAGGTCGCATTCCTGCTCCTATCCACAGCTTTAAGAATTAAGACATTTAATAAAACTTTCCATATCGTTTGGGGGAGGCATCAGTCTATCATGACTGCTTGCCTCCCCCTTATCTTTTGCGGAAAACAGATTATCACACAACTACTTCACCTATCACTTGCAGCTGCTTCTCCTATCACTTGCAGCTGCTTCTCCTATCACTTACAGCTACCTCTCCTATCACTTACAGCTGCCTCTCCTATCACTTGCAGCTGCCTCTCCTATCACTTACAGCTGCCTCTCCTATCACTTACAGCTACTTCTCCTATCACTTGAAGCTATCCCTCCTATCACTTACAGCTACCCCTCCTATCACTTGAAGCTACTTAACCTATCACTTGAATCTATTTCTCTATGCTGGCACCAAACTGCAGCACATATTTGATCTGCTTGCCGGCAACATGAGAAGGATTCTTCCATTTGCCACCCAATACCAGAATTGTAGCTGGCTGATTGGCAGGAACAGCATCTACAGCTTCCTGCAAAGTCATGAAATTACCCCTACCCTCTGCACTCACTACATAATCGTAATGACGAACGTGCTTCTTCAGCGCAGGAACCTGCTCGGCTAAGGCATCAGCCAATGCGTTGGCTACCACATGCGCACCATAGACATTATAATGGGTGTTATCTTTTTTACCCTTTGGAACCTGAGGATTCTCTCCCGGCATAAACCACATGTGAAGCTTTCTGCTTCCCTCGATACCCATCTTGGTTTCAATATCGTGGGTAATCTTGGTAGCATCCACGAACGGAACATTCAATGCCTTGGCTACATGCCGTGGAGCTACGACATAAGCTCCGTGGGTATCTATGAGCGTATCACTGTTGATGAGCTCCTTGCCATCATACTGTTTATCACGAAGTTTCTCATCGTTATCGTTCTTTAATTCCTCAGTATAATAGCAGCGGCGAACCACACTGTTCAGAAGTACAGGGATGCCACCCTTCTGGCGGGTTTCGTTTACATACTTGGCGAGATGCGCATCAAAGGTACCGCCAGGCTCGGTATAACGATTAGGGAAATGCTTCTCATCATTATGACCAAACTGGATAAGGACATAATCGCCCGGCTGCATCTTATCCAGAATTTTCTGCCATCTTCCCTCGTCCAGGAAGCTCTTGGAACTTCTGCCGTTTATCGCATGGTTGTCAACGATAATCTGGTCGTCGAAGCATCCTTGCAACACCATACCCCAACCACGTTCCGGACTCGTTTTATACCATTGCTTTTCGGCAGCAGTAGAGTCACCAATAACGAAAATTGTAGTTTTCCTGGAACTGGAAGTCATCATCAGGACCAAGACAAATACAGACAAAAAAGTTATTATTCTTTTCATTGTTTTATATAGTTTGAGTTTTTTAATGTTTTAGCCCTAAAGCTAATAAAAATCCGCCTCCCTATGCAGAGTTTTCACAAATTCATACACAAGGAAACGGATAGCAAATGATAATATGGAAACAGAGTTCCATAACTAAACCTAAATTATGTTTTTTATTTCTTAACGACAGCGATGAGCTCCTCTGCAGAAACCAAAGTCTGCTCACCACTCTCCATATTCTTCAATGTAACCTTGCCAGCTGCCATCTCATTCTCGCCAGCGAGAACTACGAATGGAATCTGCTTGGCATTGGCATAGCTCATCTGCTTCTTCATCTTCGCCTTGTCTGGGAAGATCTCGGTGCGGATACCAGCTGCACGAGCGGCAGTAACGATAGGAAGACAATAAGCAGTCTCCTTCTCACCGAAATTGATGAAGAGCACCTGAGTAGAATTGACAGCTTCCTTTGGATAGAGATCGAGGGCATTGAGCACATCGTAGATGCGGTCGGCACCAAAACTGATACCAACTCCACTCAATCCTGGCAAACCAAAGATACCGGTAAGGTTGTCGTAACGACCACCACCAGTGATACTGCCCATAGGAGTATCAAGCGCCTTCACCTCGAAGATGGCGCCAGTATAATAGTTCAAGCCACGAGCCAAAGTAAGGTCGAGCTCAATCTCATTGTTCAAACCAACAGACTTCAAGGTATCAAGGATGAACTTAGTTTCCTCTACACCCTTCAATCCGATTTCAGAACCTTCGAGCACCTTAGAAATCACTTCAAGCTTCTCATCATTAGAACCTGATAATGAGATGATTGGCTGCAACTTCTCAATTGCTTCTTCAGAGATACCATCCTTGCGCAGCTCCTCGTTCACATTGTCAAGACCAATCTTGTCGAGCTTGTCGATAGCCACGGTGATAACTACGATTTTCTCTGCCTCGCCAATAACCTCAGCGATACCGGTAAGGATCTTGCGGTTGTTGATCTTGATGCAGACACGCACACCAAACTTGGTAAAGACTGTATCTACAATCTGCATCAACTCAACCTCGTTGAGAAGAGAATCAGAACCAACCACGTCGGCATCGCACTGATAGAACTCGCGATAGCGACCCTTCTGTGGACGGTCGGCACGCCATACCGGCTGAATCTGATAGCGCTTGAAAGGCATCTGCAACTCATCACGATGCTGCACTACGTAACGTGCGAAAGGCACGGTAAGATCGTAGCGAAGACCCTTCTCGCAGAGCTTTGCTGCCAACTTGAGTGATCCGAGCGAATGAATATCCTCATCGCTCACCTTATTCATATAGTCACCTGAATTCAAAATCTTAAAGAGCAGCTTGTCGCCCTCCTCGCCATACTTACCCATCAAGGTCTGAAGGGTCTCCATGGCAGGAGTCTCAATCTGCTGGAATCCGTAAAGGGCATACACATCCTTGATGGTGTTGAAGATGTAATTGCGTTTTGCCATCTCAACAGGACCGAAATCGCGGGTGCCCTTTGGAATACTTGGTTTCTGAGCCATTTATTTATGTTAAATATTAAATGTTAAATGTTTAATGCCTAGTGCTATGCTCACCCTTAAGCAAACATCATACACTAAACATTAAACACTATCAAATTATTTACGAACAATAGTCTGAGCGCGGTCTGGACCGATAGAGATGATACCAATCTTGGTCTCAAGGAACTCCTCTACGAATGCGATATAGTCCTTGAACTCCTGTGGGAACTGATCCTCAGAAGTAAACTGAGTCATATCAGTCTTCCATCCCTTGAACTCCTTGTAAACAGGCTCTACGTTATCGATCTCGTAAGGGAAATCTGTAGTAACAGTGCCATCAGGCAACTTGTAAGCCACGCAAGCCTTGATGGTATCGAAGCCATCGAGCACGTCGCTCTTCATCATGATAAGCTCGGTTACACCGTTTACCATCACAGAATACTTGAGCTGTACGAGGTCGCACCAGCCACAACGACGCTCACGGCCAGTAACAGCACCGTACTCATGACCGAGGTCACGGATCTTAGCACCAGTCTCATCGAAAAGCTCTGTTGGGAATGGACCTGCACCTACACGAGTACAGTAAGCCTTCATTATACCATAGACATTGCCGATACGGTTAGGACCGATACCCAGACCGATGCAAGCACCCGCACAGATGGTATTAGAAGAAGTTACGAATGGATAAGAACCGAAGTCAACATCGAGCATAGTACCCTGAGCACCCTCGCAGAGGATATCCTTGCCAGAGCGGAGCACCTTGTTGATTTCCACCTCGCTGTCGATGAGCTTAAACTGCTTCAAGTATTCGATGCCCTCCATCCAGGTCTTCTCTACCTCAGTGATATCGAAATCAGTGTATCCGAGGCTAGCGATAGTCTTGAGATGAGCAGCCTTGTGAGCAGCATACTTCTCCTCGAAGTTTTCGAGGATATCACCCACGCGAAGACCTGTACGGCTTACCTTATCAGTATAAGTAGGGCCAATACCCTTACCGGTGGTACCTACCTTGTTCTTGCCCTTAGAAGCCTCGATGGCTGCATCGAGCACACGGTGAGTAGGCATGATGAGATGCGCCTTCTTAGAAATGAGGAGACGGCTCTTGAGGTCATGGCCACTCTTCTCCAAATCCTTAGCCTCGCCCATAAAGAGGTCTGGAGCCAAGACTACGCCGTTACCGATGATGTTTACCTTGCCACCCTGGAAGATACCAGAAGGGATAGAACGAAGAACATACTTCTCGCCTTCGAACTCGAGAGTATGACCCGCATTAGGACCACCCTGGAAACGAGCAATGACATCATACTTAGGGGTCAAAACATCAACCACCTTACCTTTTCCTTCATCGCCCCACTGCAAACCGAGCAGGACATCTACTTTACCTGTGTTCATTTCTATAAAATATAGTTATTTTTATTACTTATCGTTTTTCTTGCGTGTAAGCTTTGCCTGGCATGCACTGCATACGCCATAGATATAGAGGGCGAAAGTATCCTTTCGGAAACGCTGCAGCTTGAGATCATTCACGGCTGCCGTAACAGCCGGAACATTGATTTCCGTTACCTGCCCGCACACGCTGCACACCTGGTGAATATGGCTATCATTGTAATAGCATGCCTCGTATTTGGTGCCATCCACCAGACTGTGTCTCATCACGAGCCTCAGCTCGATGAAGAGATGCATTGTATTATAGAGCGTAGCTCTGCTCACCCGGAAGTTTCTCTTCGTGAGCTCAGCATCCAGCTCTTCTAGAGTGAAGTGCCCATCAATGCTATAAACCGCATCCAGAACTGCATACCTTTCCGGGGTCTTGCGGTGATGATTGCACTCCAAATATGTGTCCAAGATTTCACGAACCTTGGCTTTATTTTTCTCAGTCATAATCCTTGTTAGTTACATAAAACGCACAAAGATACTCATAATTCCGGACATAGGCGCATATTTAAATTTAAAAAATCTAAATTGCCCTGTTTTTGATGATTTTCCTGCTGTTTCTTCACCAAACTGATGGTATTTCAGGAACAATTCCTGCAATTTGAAACGAAAGTCAGTATGTTACTCTGCCAATTTGAGCATTTCAGCATAGATGCGCTGCACAGGCAAGCCCATCACATTGAAGTAACTGCCCTTGAGTCCGGTACATCCGATGTAGCCTATCCATTCCTGGATGCCATAAGCCCCCGCCTTGTCGAACGGCTTATAATGGGTGATATAATAATTGATTTCCCATTCTTCAAATTCCTTGAAACTTACTTCTGTACACACAGAGAACTTGCGCTGCTCTTTCTTTGTAGTAAGACATACGCCCGTAACCACATGATGAGTCTTGCCGCTCAACATCTTAAGCATACGGACAGCATCATCGGCATTCTGCGGCTTTCCGAGAATGATTCCCTTACCCTCCTGATCGTTCTGTTCATCAGCAGCAGGAGCAATCACTACGGTATCTGCTGTAAGAATGAGCAAATCATCGGAAGAGGATTTTTCTGAAGAAGAATCATCCGAAGCCTCATCTCCATTCAATAAAGCGCGATAAGCATCCGCTTTCTTCTGGGCAATATACTCAGCCACATCGTATGCATCCAAATCTTCCGGATAGCTTTCATCAATACCACGCAATACCTTTACCTCGAAATTAACATCCAATCCTGCCAGCAACTCTCTGCGGCGTGGCGAATTGCTCGCCAAAATAATCTTATACTTCATCTGTTTTTTACTTTGAACTCTATTACTTTGAACTTTGAGCTTTGAACTAAGCTCTACCATCCAAAAGCCTTGGCACTGGAAAGCCAATGGCCCTGGGCACGCAACACCTGTTCTACGATGTCTCTACCTACGCCATCTCCTCCTTCGAGGGATGATACGTAGCAGGAAATCTCCTTGATATCAGAGCAGGCATCGGCAGGACAGCACGGGCAGCCACAACGACGCATCACCTCATAATCCGGAATATCATCACCTACATAGATGATTTCCTCATCAGAAAGCTGATACTTCTCCAGAAAAGCATCATAGGTGTTGATTTTCACAGCACATCCCATATAGATATCCTGCACACCCAACCCCTCATAACGCTTACGGATAGCCTCAGTAGTTCCGCCCGTAAGGATGACGATGCGCACACCCACCTTCTGAGCCAACTGGATAGCATAGCCATCCTTGATATTCACGGTGCGAAGAGGTTCACCCGTACTGGCAAGCGTAATGGTCTGGCGGGAAAGCACGCCATCCACATCAAATATAATCGCCTTTATCTTCTTCAAATCGTAATTAATCATACTTGAAAACTTTTTCTATTTAGTAATCAGATACTTGAACTCTATTCCTTGATACTTAACTTATGAATACTCATGCTCATTCTGTCATAGATATCCTTCATCTGCGGATTCGACTTGAGCAGAGCGCCCTGCGCCCGAAGCACATTCTCGTCATATCTCACAGCCGGACCAGTCTGCGCCTCTTTCGGATCCAGCTCATGCACCTTCGCAGCCGTCTCGTCTATCAACGGCAGCATCACATCGAACGGAATTCCGTGCTCCTTCAGGATTTCCTGGCTCAAGGCATAGCAATGATTCACGAAATTGCAGGCAAAGACGGCAGAAAGATGCAGGTACTTACGGTCTTCACTCGCCAGATGATACACCCTGCTGCTCACCTGATGCGCCACATCCCCGATCTGCTGCAAGGCATGCTCATCATTCGCCTCAATAAAACAAGGTATCTGAGAGAAATCCACCTCACGCTGCTTGGAGAAAGTCTGCATCGGATAAAGCACACCATAATGCAATGCCATCCCCTGGAACACATCCATCGGGATAGAGCCAGCCGTATGCAGAAAGACCTTGGTCTCCTTGCCCTTGCAAAGAGCAGGAATCAATTCGGCAAGAGCACTATCCTTCACCGAAACGACGTACAAATCTGCATCTGCGCGAACAGCCGATATATCAGAAACAGGTTGTGCGCCCACCTCGGAAGCCAGAGCCGTAGCCGACTGCATCGTGCGACTGAACACCTGCACCACATCATGTCCTGCGGCAAATATCGCCTTACCCAAATGAGTGGCAAGATTGCCGGCACCTATCAAAATTATCTTCATATCTATCTCTTTTTCAATCTTATTTTTACCTAAAGCCATCAGGCTGCTTAACGCAAGTCATCAGGCCATTTTTACCTAAACATTCCTTGATAATGTGCAAAAATACTAAAAAAGAGCCACACAATGGAAGAAAACTTGTTTTTTTATAATTAATTTATTATTTTTGCAATGTGAAAAGAATAGAAGTCAGAATATATTCGGAAAACGAGGAGCTGCCCCATCTGCTGGAGGGCAACTTCTTCCATAGCTTGGAACTCTTCCAGATAAGTGAGAAAGTACCAAGCGACACCCCTATTATGGCTGTAGCTACCCATGAAGGAAGAATAGTAGGACAAATGCTAGCCGTGATACACCGCCGCCACATTCTTATTCCACCTTTTATATATACACATGCACACGTGCACGGAGAAGGAGTCTATCTGGATGAAGAAACCGCCGAAGCCACCTTCCCTACTCTCCTGCATGCGATGACCCGCGAGCTCACCCGCCGCCATACCCTCTACATCGAATTTTCCGAGATACAGAAAAAGATGTTCGGCTACCGACATTTCCGTCGCACGGGCTATTACCCTATAGCTTGGCAGGAAGTATATAATTCGCTACACAGCAAGACACCGGAAGAGCGTCTCACAGAAAAGGCAAAAATGCAAATTGAAGCAGCAGAAAGAAAGGGATTGAAATGCCATAGTACTTCTGACGAAAACGAAGTGGGAAGATTCTATCAACTCTATAGAAACTTCTACAAGATGAAACCTCGCCGCTATGTGCCACCAAGAGAATACTTCGAGCAGATAAGCAAAAGCAGCGAAGCAAAGGTCTTCGTGACAACCTACGACAGAAAACGACTGGGCATCAAGAAAGCCTCTTACGAAAACAAGATTCTGGGTGGATGCACCCTTGCCTTCAGCGACAGCGATGCCTACCTGTGGCATCTGGCATCGCTCAGGAAGAGCTACCGGTATCTGCATCCCGACGCCCTGACCGTCTGGCATGCCATTCAATACGCCCACCAAAGGGGCTTCAAGCACCTGCACTTCATGGATGTAGGCTTACCTTGGAAGCGAAATCCGTATAGAGAATTCATCCGCAGCTTCGGAGGCAAGCCCGTGGCAAAATACCGCTGGTTCAGATGCAATATCGGCATCATCAACAGGCTGATGAAATGGATATACAAGCTTTAAAGCTGTCCGATTGCCTTATCCAGCAATTCGAGACCGCGATCGGTACAGAAACCACGAATCATGATGAGGGTGAAATTATCGAAGAGCTGCTGCATCGTAAATCTCTTATAGAGCTGCTGATGCATCATCTCTGACATACAGATTCTCGAAGACTCATAAATCACCTCAAAGTTCACATCCTTGCGGAAGTAGCCCTCATCAACACCAGCCTGAAAGAAACGCATGCTATCATCATACTCCTTATCATGCTCCTCCTTCAGGAACTCCAAGATGCGGGGCATCCTATGAATCTCTTCGTAGAAGACTACACCCACCTGCTGGTTACGCTCCATCTGGAGACGGTAGATATAACCTATTACATCTATAACATTACGCGCGTGCGCAAGTGCATACTGCTCTACGCGTGCCTTGTATTCAGCCCGTTCTATCTTCATACCTGCAAGCAGCAGTTCCTCCTTATCGCCGAAGATCTCATACACCGTACGCTTCGACACACGAAGTCCACGAGAAATCTCATCCATCTTCACCGCCTTCACGCCGCGCTGGTGAAACTCTCTCATGGCATAAGCTATGATCTTATCGCGCAAATCCTTTCTATATTGATTAATCTCTGCCATATCTCTGATTTTAATGGTTTGTTTCAGATTCGATTCTGCTAACTCCATATAGCAAAACCGCATCCTTTAAATAATTTTTGTGCAAAGATACAAAAAAAAATAAAAATCCATCTTTTTTTAATAAGTTTTTTATTACCTTTGCACAATCTTTAAGATAAAACGCATTTTTTGCGAAAAACAGAAAGAAATAGAATCATTAAACCAATACATTGTTATGGTAAAAATCACAAAAGAGGCGGCTCTCGAATATCACGAAGCAGGCCGTCCTGGTAAGATTGAGGTTAAACCAACAAAACCTTATCACACACAAACAGACTTGAGTTTGGCGTATTCACCAGGCGTAGCTTTCCCATGCTTGGAGATTCAGCAAACCCCAGACGAAGTTTACAAGTACACAGACAAGGGTAACCTGGTAGCTGTGATTAGTAATGGTACTGCTGTGCTCGGACTCGGCGACATCGGCGCTATGAGCGGTAAGCCAGTCATGGAAGGTAAAGGATTGCTGTTCAAGATTTATGGTGGCGTGGATGTTTTCGACATCGAAATCGATGAGAAAGATCCAGAGAAATTCTGCGAAACCGTAGAGAAGATCGCCCCTACTTTCGGTGGTATCAACCTGGAGGATATCAAGGCTCCTCAGTGCTTCTACATCGAAGAGCGCCTGAAGAAGACACTCGACATTCCTGTGATGCATGATGACCAGCATGGTACTGCCATCATCTCAGCTGCAGGTTTGAAGAATGCCCTCGAAGTAGCCGGCAAGAACATTGCCGACGTGAAGATTGTGGTTAACGGTGCCGGTGCTGCTGCTATCAGCTGTACCAAGCTCTACGTAGCCCTCGAACTGGGCATTCTCTTTCTGGACATTGACCATTTTAAGCAATTGAACGACCGATATGGGCATGGAAAAGGAGACGAAGGCATCTGTGCGGTGGCAGAGGTGTTGAAAAAACACTTTGACGGGGATTATGTGGCACGTTACGGAGGAGATGAGTTCCTGGTAGTCATGGCAGGGCGTGATCCGGAATATGCAAGGCAGCACGCAGAATTGTTGTGTACTGGAGTACGGGAATGCCGAATCCCCAATAAAATAAGGTGCAAATCTGCGAAAAAGTTCGCTGGTAGTATATTGTTTATTATCCATTTCAATAAAGTTCCTTTAATTATATTTTATAACTATTTTTCGATGTGACGGAATTCGCTCATCATTGCCCGGAGGAATTTTTCATCGCCGGGATCAAGACGGTGATCTCTTTTGTCATTCTGGCAAATATCAATCTGCCGCTGACTTTGATGATCTTTTTATGTGTACCGCTTATGTGCGGCGTGTGCATGATCCTGAATTTCCGGATGAGGAGTGCCTTCCGCAAGCAGCGGAACCAGATCGGAGAGCTGAATGCCCGGATCGAGGACAGTCTGCTGGGCCATAAGGTGGTCAAGGCATTTACCAATGAAGAGGTGGAAAATGTCAAGTTTGAGAAGGACAACGGCACTTTTCTGGATATTAAGAAGCTGACTTACCGCTACATGGCGGCATTCAATACCACAGTGAAGCTCTTTGATGGACTGATGTATCTGGTGGTATTGGTGGCAGGCGGTGTTTTCATGGTAAGAGGTAAGATAGCCGCCGGGGATCTGGTGGCATATATGCTGTATGTGTCCACGCTGATCGCAACAATCCGCCGTATTATTGAATTTGCCGAGCAGTTTCAGCGGGGAATGACCGGCATCGAGCGCTTTTTACAGATCATAGATGCGGATATTGAGATCTTCGATGAGCCGGATGCCATAGAGTTGAAGGAGCCGAAGGGAGAAATCTCTTTTGAAAAGGTAAGCTTTGAATACCCGGATGACCACAACAAGGTATTTACTGACCTGAACCTGCAGATCCATGCGGGAGAAAAGGTGGCCATCGTCGGACCTTCCGGTGGCGGTAAGACGACATTGTGCAATCTGATCCCGAGATTTTATGATGTTTCGGCAGGCAGGATTTTATTGGACGGTCAGGATATCAAGCATTTTACCTTAAAGAGCCTGCGGGGCAGCATCGGTATCGTACAGCAGGATGTGTACCTGTTCTCCGGTACAATCTATGAAAATATTGTTTACGGACGTCCAGGGGCTTCTAAAGAAGACGTGATCAATGCGGCAAAACGTGCCGGGGCTCATGAATTCATCATGGGGCTGAAGGACGGTTATGATACCTATGTGGGAGAGCGGGGTGTGAAGCTGTCCGGCGGGCAGAAACAGAGACTCTGTATCGCAAGAGCACTTGCGGTAGAACCCGAAATCCTTCTGATGGATGAACCAACTTCGGCGCTTGATCCGATCTCTACCTTAACTGCTCTCCATCAACCGAATCTACCGGTAATATACTCTTCTGTCTTCGGATTAGACGGATTAGCAAACAGCTGCTTCGTTTCGTTGAACTCAATCAGCTCGCCCAAAAGGAAGAAGGCTGTTTTGTCAGAAATACGCGCAGCCTGCTGCATATTATGCGTAACAATAACGATGGTGTAATTCTTCTTCAGCTCCAACGCCAAATCCTCAATCTTCATTGTAGAAATCGGGTCCAGCGCACTGGTAGGCTCGTCCATGAGGATAACCTCCGGCTGCACGGCCAGGGTACGCGCAATACACAAGCGCTGCTGCT
>OQWE01000206.1_pt1 | contig 20228 bp, 18 predicted proteins | sample 1691591 | NCBI WGS metagenome assembly OQWE01 (sample SAMN03418265, study PRJEB22391) | human gut metagenome | biome: human-gut; feature: organic feature; material: feces | host: Homo sapiens | place: Tanzania | collected 2013-01
GCAAGGAGCGCCGCGAACAGCAGATGAAGAAGTATGAGGAACAGCAGAAGATGATTGCCGAGACCAAGGACTTCATCGAGCGATTCAAGGGTACGTATTCGAAGACTTTCCAGGTGCAGAGCCGCGTGAAGATGCTCGAAAAGCTGGAGCTGATCGAGGTGGATGAGGAGGATACCAGCCGACTGAGACTGAAGTTCCCTCCAAGTCCGAGAAGCGGTGCCTATCCAGTCCAGATGAGTGATGTAGCGATGGTGTTTGATGACAAGCAGATTTTCAGCGGCGTGAATCTTACCGTGGAGCGTGGCGACAAGATTGCCTTCGTGGGAAGAAACGGTGAGGGTAAATCTACACTCGTGAAGTGCATCATGGGACAGCTTCAGAACGAGGGCAAGCTGGAATTGGGACACAATGTTCAGATTGGCTATTTTGCTCAGAATCAGGCTTCTCTGCTCGATGGCGAGCTTACGGTTTTCCAGACGATAGATGATGTGGCAAAGGGTGAAATCAGAAATAAGATTCGCGATTTGCTGGGTGCATTCATGTTTGGCGGCGAGGATTCTACCAAGAAGGTGAAGGTTTTGTCGGGTGGCGAAAGAACCCGCCTGGCTATCCTGAAGCTGCTGTTGGAGCCGGTGAATCTGCTGATTCTCGATGAACCTACCAACCACCTGGATCTCAAGACGAAGGATGTACTGAAGCAGGCGCTGCTGGATTTCGACGGCACGCTGATTGTAGTGAGTCACGACCGAGACTTCCTGGATGGTCTGGTCAGCAAAGTGTACGAATTCGGCCATGGTCGCGTCCGCGAGCATCTCTGCGGAATCTACGAGTTCCTGGAAACAAAGAAAATGGAAAGCCTTCAGGAACTAGAGAAGAAATAAAATACCAAGGAACGCATTCAGGAATTGGAGAAGAAATAAAATATCAAGGAACGCCTTATGGGGCAAACGAGTCCCCCAACTTCGCAGGTAGTTTAAGAACGCCCTGAAAGGGCAAAAGCTCCTAGCCCAGGGTAACACCCTGGGGGTAAGAGCAGTAAACAAGACGCCCTGAAAGGGCAAAAGCTTTCAATTTCAAAGCTTTTGCCCTTTCAGGGCGACTTTGCATTTTGCCAATATTACCCAGGGCGCTGCCCTGGGCTAAGAGCTTTTGGGCTTTCAGCCCGTCCTCGGCTACCATTATCTAGTATCTAGACTTATGATACACTCCCTATTTCTTTTTCTTCAATTCCAACTTCGGAATCTTGACTTTCTGACCTGGCTTCAACAGGGAATTACCATTCAGAGCTTCTACGTAGCACTCCATTCCTGGTCCTAAATACTTTTGACTGAGCGACTTGATGGATTGTCCTTCTCTTGCCGTTACAACCTCGGAAACGCCAATGATACGATAGGCTCCGGTTCGAACACGGGCATCCTGGTCGTATTTGCTGCTTGCCTTGGAAGAAAGCTTCTCAGCCTGCTTTCTGTCTTCTTCTTTCTTCTTGGCTTCTGCAAGCTTTTTAGCTTCCTGCTGTTTCTTGGCTTCTTCCAATTTCTTCTTGGCCACTGCCTGCTTATTTACCTCAGCAAGTTTTTTAGCTTCAGCCAGCTTCTTGGCTTCCAAATTCTTCTTTGCATCAGCCGATTTTGCATCAACTGATTGCTTATCTGCTGCCACATCCATATTCTGCTCGGCATTTTCGGCTTTCTTGACGGCTTCGCTTGCCTGCGCCATTCTTACGCTATCCTCGATAGCCTTCTTGCGAAGAATCTCTTCCTGAGTTGGGGCAGACTTGGCTGGTACCTTCTTCTCTGTCGGAGTCTGCTGGTAATTATCCAATTGCATTGCGAGATGATCACGCTGGGCAGCCATTTTGCCATAATTGAAAGCAAACCAACCGATGCCTCCTATCAGTGCCAAGAATACTACGCTCGCTGCAATAACCAGAGAACGAGGCAATACAACATGCCGCTTATCAGTTTTCTCATCCGAAGAAGTTTCCTCATCTGAAGGAGCATTCTCAGCAATAGGATTTTCTGTAATAGAGTTTTCCTCAACAAAAGGAACTTTCTCTGCAATAGGAGTTTCCTCTGTTAAAGTCGATTCTTTTGCTTCATCAGAAACAATAGGCTCAACTTCATCCTGAGCTGGAACTTCAGATTCCATTTCTTCCGATTCAGAAGTTGCAGGTTCAGATATTTCCGGTTCAGATACTTCTGGTTTAAAAACAGCAGGTTCCGTCGCTGCAGGTTCAGATACTTCCGGTTCTTTTTCTTCCGATTCAGCAACATTTTCCTGAGGCAGTTCCTCTCCTATTACAATCATTTCATCACTAACAGGAGCATCGTTTTCTTCATCTAGGAAATCAATCACCCCACTTGTTTCAGGAGATTCATATTCCTCAAAAGATACCACAGAAGAACCTTCTGATGCTGGAATATTCCCTGATGCTGAAATCTTCTCTGATGAAGAATTATTCTCTGACGCAGAAACAGATTCTGAAGAAGGAACCTTCTCTATATCAGCCAAAGTCTCAGCCGCATTCCCTGCTTCAGAATCTTCCTCTTCAGCATTTTCAAATTTTCTGTCGATTTCATCGAAATCCACACCATCATTCACCACGACGGTCTCAAACTGGGCGAAAGGCTTGTTCACAATCTCCTTCAGAATATTATCGGGCGTGAAGGAAATCTTGTCACGGCCCTCGATGATGATACGCTCGCCCGTGTTCACGTCCACGCTTTCACGATCCTTCACCGCCATTACCTTGAAAGTACCCAGCCACTTCATCTTCACGAGCTTATCAGACTGAAGCCCCTCGTTGGCAACATCAAACATCTTTCTGATAAACAGTTCAGCATCCTGCAGACTGATTCCCGACTTCTCTGCCAGGCGCTGCGCCAAGTCGCTTAAACTAATCTTACTCATAGTCTTCACCTCCATTCTTCAGTTTTTCCTTGACACTGGCCACAGGGCGAAAGCCGAGTACGAGCTTAGGCGGAACAAGTTGGCGCTTCTTGGTTGTAGGATTAACAACCACACGCTCCAAGCGCTTCTTTACCTCAAACGTACCAAAGTTGGGGATGGAGACAGCCTCACCATCCTCAAATTCAGCAATCATGGCATCTATCACCTTGCGCACCATCTTCTGGGTGTCGTCCTGTGAATAGCCAGTCTGCTGAGCAAGTTCTGCAATATACTCCTTGTTATTCATTCTGATGTCAAAATATTACCTCCCATATTACTTTACCACTTCTCCGTAGAGATCAAACTCCTCGCTCTGGGTAATCTTCACATTGTAGAAGCAACCCACGCGCAGACGCTTCTCTCCTGCCTTGATCAGCACTTCAGGATCCACCTCCGGCGAGCAGAATTCGGTTCTTCCTATATAGTAATCACCCTCCTTGCGGTCGATAATCACCTTCAGTATCTTGCCCACTTTCTCAGCCTCTACCTCTGCGCTGATTTCCTGCTGCAGAATCATCAGTTCGTCAAGACGGCGCTGCTTCACCTCGGCAGGAACATCATCCTCGTAGTTGTTGGCACTGTAGGTACCCTCCTCCTCAGAATAAGCAAAGGCACCCATACGTTCAAAGCGCTGAGTACGAACGAATTCGAGCAATTCATGGAAGTCTTCCTGAGTCTCACCAGAGAAACCTACCATCAGAGTGGTGCGGATATGAATGCCCGGCACACGCTCACGGATGGTCTTGAGCAGATCAATGGTTTCCTGCTTGCTCACGTGGCGATGCATTCTGTTGAGCATATTGTCGCTGATATGCTGCAGGGCGATGTCAAGATACTTACATACGTTTGGCTTCTCGCGCATCACATCGAGCAGATCGAGCGGGAACTGGTTAGGATAAGCATAGTGAAGACGGATCCACTTCACACCCGGAATATCCGCCATGCGGCTTATGAGTTCGGTGATGTGATGCTTGCCGTCCAGGTCCACACCGTAGTAGGTGAGCTCCTGGGCGATAATCTGGAATTCCTTCACACCATCGGCTACCAGTTGGCGTACCTCGTCGAGGATTTCATCCATCGGACGGGAAACGTGCTTGCCGGTGATGATAGGAATGGCGCAATACGCACAGCGGCGGTTGCAACCTTCAGAAATTTTGATATAGGCATAATGATGAGGAGTAGTGAGATGGCGGGTTCCACTGCAAGCAGGCACTTCTGCCTTGCCCAGTTCCTTGAGCAACTCCTTATAATTAAACTTACCATAAAACTTATCCACCTCGGGCATCTCAGCCTCCAGTTCCTTCTGGTAGCGCTGTGAGAGACAACCCATCACATAGAGTTTGCGGAGTCGTCCCTCTTCCTTAGCCTGGATGAACTCCAGAATGGTATCGATACTCTCCTGCTTGGCATCCTCGATAAAGCCGCAAGTATTGATGACGGCAATTTCACCCTGTGGGCGTTTCGGGTCATGAACGCAGTGGTAGCCATTGTCCTCGAAAAGCTTCATCAAGGTCTCACTATCCACCAGGTTCTTGGAGCAACCCATGGTTACTATATCTATCTGATTTTTCTTCATTCTTATCCTACTTATCCTATAATAATCTTAATCTAATTCTTTCCTCGTCAGTTCTTCACTCTAACTTCATCCAATTCTTTTCTCAAAAGCCTCTAAGTACTTGTATTCTAGTGTTTAAAGAGGGAATCAACAAATTCAGACTTATTGAAGAGCTGGAGATCCTCCATACCCTCGCCCAGTCCGATATACTTCACAGGCACCTTGAGCTGGTCGGAGATTCCGATTACCACGCCACCCTTAGCCGTACCATCGAGCTTGGTGATGGCGAGCGAAGAGATATTGGTAACGGCAGCAAACTGCTTAGCCTGCTCGAAGGCGTTCTGTCCGGTACTTCCATCCAGTACGAGCATCACCTCATCCGGAGCCTCAGGCATCACCTTCTTCATCACCTCCTTGATCTTCTTCAACTCATTCATCAGGTTCACCTTATTATGAAGGCGTCCGGCAGTGTCAATCAGCACCACGTCGGCACCATTTGCCTTGGCACTCTGCAGGGTATCGAAGGCAACGCTGGCAGGGTCGGAACCCATCTGCTGCTTCACCACGGGCACCCCTACTCGCTCGCCCCAAATGCAAATCTGTTCCACGGCAGCGGCACGGAAGGTATCGGCTGCACCGAGATACACCTTCTTTCCAGCCTTCTTAAACTGATATGCGAGCTTTCCGATGGTAGTAGTCTTGCCCACACCGTTCACACCCACTACCAGAATCACGTATGGTTTATGGTCGGAAGGCAAATCCCAGTTTTCATTGTCATCAGTATGATTTTCCTCCAGGAGGCTTGCAATCTCTTCCCTCAGGATTCTGTTGAGCTCTGAGGTAGAAACATACTTATCTCTTGCCACGCGTTCTTCGATACGTCGGATGATCTTCACGGTAGTCTCCACACCTACATCGGATGTGATGAGCACCTCCTCCAAATCATCGAGCACGTCATCATCTACGGTTGACTTACCAGCCACCGCACGCGCCAATTTTCCAAACACGCTCTCCTTGGTCTTTTCGAGACCTTTATCGAGAGTTTCCTTTTTTTTGTTGCTAAATAATCCGAATAATCCCATAATTATAGCTATATTTTTTGCAAAGATACGAAAATATTTGAAACTAGGAGCGTTTTTCCTAAAAAATATTGTTAACTTAGCAAAAGAATGTATAAATAATCGCTTCCTTGTAGAAATATATCAAGTTATTTTTATACCTTTGTACGTTAGAAGCGCCTCCGGGTTTCAGTGTTCGGACGAGGAGGACAAGACATTAAACATTTAAATAACAATCATGAAAAAGATATTTATCTCAATACTGATGCTGATCCCAGCTCTCACCATGCAGGCGCAGAATGTGCTTACCCCTGAGCAGCAGTTGGAAAAGGCGCAAAAAGAGTTGGAGGAAGCCAAGAAGGCCCTGGAAGCAGCCAAAGCTCAGGCAGAAGCAGCCAAGGTGAAGGCGGAAGCTGAAAAAGTAAAGGCGGAAGCCGAGAAAACGAAAGCGGAAGCTGAAAGATTGAAGGCTGAAGCTGAAAGAATGAAGCAGGAAGCAGAAAAGCTGAAGAAGAATACTGAGAATTCGGTGCCTGCTACAAAGCTGGTGCCTGCCACCAAGAAGGAGAATACTACCGAAACTTCAGAAGGTGCGGGATGGGTCGTGCCAACCATGACAGAGGAGGTAGAAGAGAAAAAGGTGGAAAAGACTGCCGAGGGCGTGGTGCTCAAGGAAGATCCGAAATACCTGGCGGGAGCCATCCAGCTCAATGCCGAGGGAAAAGTGGAATTTGTTCTCGACACCCAGGCAAGCGGAAAGAGTGCAGACGAAATCTACAACATCGTTTTCCAATATATGAGCAAGCTCATCAAGAATGAGCAAAACATCAACAGCCGCATCGCCCTGGTGAACAGAAACAACAAGAACGAGCAGATCATCGCCTGTATCATGGACGAATGGTTTGTCTTCAATCAGTCGTTCATCTCTCTCGACCGCTCTGAGACCAAGTACCAGCTGGTGGCAACCATCAGCGACAACCATCTCCGCCTCTCCATGACCCGAATCGTATTCAACTACGAGGAAGGCAGAAGTACCGGTTTCAAGGAGCCTGCAGAGAATGTGATCACCGACAAATATGCCTTGACCAAGAAGAAAAACGACTTGGCTAAGATCTACGGTAAGTTCCGCCGCGGAACCATCGACCGTAAGGACCAGATCTTCAATGATCTGACCAAACTTGTTAGAAAATAAAAATCATCTTATAAAATATGGATCAGACAAAAGATAACAATATAACAAACACCCCACAGAGCGAGGAAACCGCAAAGACTCAGCCACAGAGCGAGAGCCACGAGGCGTCTCAGACACAGCCACAAACCAGCTATGCCGTGCGCCCAAACCGTCGCCACCACAGAAGACTGGAGTATGCAGACAAGAGCAATATGCTCGTAGCCAGAAACTGGCTCAACATCGGATTCATGCTCTTCGCCATCGTAGGCGTCATCCTCTGGACACAGATGGACGACCGCACGATTGCCAATGTACTGCTGATCATCGGCGTAGTCTTGAAAATTGCCGAGGTTTGCATCCGACTATTCAAAAAATAAGAAATGAAGAAAATATTATTCTCTACAATCCTAGCTTGTGCTGCAACCCTACCAGTTGCGGCACAACGTGATTTTACAGATTTCAACAATAACGAGGACTCGCAGTTCCGCCCACAGACCGGCAACCGCATCAACACCGACTCGCTGGGCACTGACAAGGAGATTCCGAAGGGCATCAGAGTATGGACTGTGGATGAGAGATTTGGAGATACCCGGGCTGCTGTGGTCGACACCATGCAGGCAATGTACCAGAATACCACCTTCACGGAAGGACTGCGCGGAGAGTACAACACCCTGGGTAACATGGGTACCGCCCGCATCAACCGCATCTTCATCGACCGACGCAATACGCAGGGCAACTTCATCTTCACTGAGCCATACGACAACATCGTTACTCCGGTGAGTGACTTCCACTTCACCAACACCTACTCGCCTATCACCAACATCACGCTGAACAGCTGCGGTGACAGAACCAACGGTGAGGATGACTTCAAGGCTATCTTTGCGGTGAATGCCAACAAGCAGCTAGGCGGCGGATTCCGATTTGACTACAAATACGGTCGCGGCTACTACGATGCACAGAGCACGGCGCACTTCAAATATACGATGTGGACTTCTTATCTGGGCGACCGCTATCAGGCGCACTTCCTTTTCAGCACCAACCACCAGAAGGTGACGGAGAACGGAGGTATTACCAATGATGACTACATCAAGCATCCGGAGCTTTTCACCGAGAGTTTCGCCACCAACGAAATACCGACCGTGCTGCAGCAGAACTGGAATCGCAACGACAATCAACACATCTTCTTCACCCACCGCTACAATGTGGGCTTCAGCCGCAAGGTGAAGATGACCGAGGAAGAAATCAAGGCCAAGAAATTCGCCATGGAGTCAGCAAAGGACAATGCAGCCGAGGAAGCCAAGGAGGAGGCAAGAAAGAAAGCAAGGGAACAAGGCAGGGAGTTTGACGAAAAGGCTTTCGACAAAAACCAGAAGAAACAGTTCTCAGGTCGCCCTACTGATGCCAAGATTGCCGGTGATGAACCAGCCAAGAACAACAAGGCGATAGCTGCGAACAAGGCAGCTCAGGACTTCAAGGGCGACAGTACTCGAATCGCAGTAAACAGCAAGGCAATGGCAGACAGTCTGCTCGCCGTAGAGAAGAAGAAAGCGCAGGACTCACTCTTCTACAAGACAGAGTATGTTCCTGTAACCAGCTTCATCCACACCGTGCAGTTTGACAACTACAAACGCATCTACCAGGCTTACCAGACTCCACAGGACTACTATCTCAAGGAGTACTACAATGCCGGCAAGTTTACAGGCGATTCTATCTACGACCAGACCCGCCACTGGCGCATCAAGAACACCGTGGCAATGGGAACGCTCGAGGGATTCAGCAAGTGGGCAAAGGCTGGTCTGAAAGCTTTCGCCAGCTATGACCTCCGCCACTACGAACTGCCTAATACTGAAGGCGGATTTGAGAAGTTCAATGAGCATGCGCTGAGCGTAGGCGGTCAGCTGAGTAAGACTCAGGGCAAGACCCTTCACTATAATGTAGTGGGCGAGGTAGGACTCACCGGAGTGGATGCCGGCACCTTTGCCATTGATGGAAGCGCAGACATCAACCTGCCATTCCTGGGTGACACCGTACAGGTAAGAGGCGATGCTTTCATCCATCACGAAACGCCATCGTTCTACTATCGCAAGTATCATGCCCGACATCTCTGGTGGGATGATGATCTGAGCAAGATTATCCATACCCGCATCATGGGAACACTGAGATTCGGCAAGACCAACACCACGCTGCGTGTGGCTGTGGATGAAATCAAGAACTATACTTATTTCTCACAGCAATATACGATTACAGAAAATGGTCTGCGCACAGGCGTGACAGTGACACCAATGCAGAGCGGCGATGCCATCAATCTGATTACAGCGCAGCTGCAGCAGGACTTCAAGTTCGGTATTTTCAACTGGCAGAACATGATTACCTACCAGCATACCAGCAGCAAGAGTGCCCTGCCAGTGCCAGACCTCAACGTATATACCAACCTCTTCATCAAATTCAAGGTGGTAAAGGTACTGAATATCGAGTTGGGTGCTGATGCCAGATACTTCACCAGCTACGAGGCTCCAGATTATTCTCCTTACATTGGTCAATATACCGTACAGGGCAACGGCGAGAAGAACGTGAAGGTGGGCAACTACCCTATCGTCAATGCCTACGCCAATGTTCACATCAAGCACACCCGCTTCTTCGTGATGATGAGCCATCTGAATGCAGGACAAGGCGACAAGAACTACTTCTTCACCCCTCACTATCCGATGAACCAGCGAGTTTTCAGAATGGGTGTAAGCTGGAACTTCTTCAACTAGGAAGCGAATCTTTTCCACAAGAGATTCTTCTGAAATAAAATAGAAACGAATCTTTTCTTAATGAATAACAACAAGGAGCGAGGTTCCCCAAAAACCTCGCTCCTTATAATTTAAAAGCAACAATATGATGATAAAGACAAATTCTATCAAGGCGTGGTTTCTCGCCGCCCGCCCCGTCACCCTTTCGGCAGCGGCAGTACCGGTGATGCTGGGAGTAGCCCTAGCATACAAGGATTCAAGTGCCAACTGCCAATGGGTTCCTGCCCTGCTCTGTCTGCTCTTTGCTTGGATAATGCAAATAGACTCAAACCTGGTAAACGACTTCTTCGACTTCAAGCATGGCAACGACGACGAAACCCGATTGGGGCCAAAGAGAGCCTGCGCCGAAGGCTGGATTACGATGAAAGCCATGAAATGGGGCATCATCTTCACCACCCTTCTGGGATGCGCCATCGGTTTGCCCCTCGCCTTCTACGGAGGAAAGGAGATGATCATCGTGGGTATCTGCTGCGTACTCTTCTGCTTCCTCTATACCACCAAGCTGAGCTATCTGGGATTGGGCGACCTGCTGGTACTTCTCTTTTTCGGCATCGTACCGGTCTGCTGCACCTATTATCTGGTAATGCCTGAAGGAATGCAGACTGTATCAACGGAAGCCATACTTACCTCCATCGCCTGCGGACTGGTAGTAGATACGCTGCTCATTCTGAACAACTATCGCGACTACGACAACGACATCAAGGCGGGCAAGAAGACGCTGATCGTTCACATCGGCAAGAAAAACGGCGAGCGTCTCTACTGCGCACTGGGCAACATCGGCATCCTCATCATGATAGGAATCAACATCTATGGTGCACTTGCCTACGATGCAGATACTAAGTTTTTGCCTTTTGCTGCTGCATACCTCGTGCAGCACAACCGAACATTCGCCAAGATGAGGAAGATAGGAGAAGGCAGAATGCTGAACAAGGTGCTGGGCTACACGGCTCTCAACATCTTTGCCTTCGGCATCTTCTCTACCTTCATCATCCTTGGAATGATGTGGTAATCCCAGAAGATACCCCGCCCCTTTTAGAATGGCATAATAAGATTCTAGAATGAGAAGATAACATTCAGGAATAATAATTATATAATGTACGCGCGTACATTATATATAAAGAAGAAAAAGTATGAAGCAACAAGTAAATCTCGAAATCATGCAGTTTGTGGAAACACAGATCCTGCCCAAATATACAGAATTTGGCGAGAGCCACGGATTGCGCCACGTGACCCGTGTCATCAGAAACGCCCTGAAACTCGTACCTGTAACAGGTGCCGACATCGACATGGTTTATATCGTTGCCGCCTATCACGACCTGGGAATGAGCGGTCCGCGCGCCATCCACCACCTCACCAGTGGCAAAATCCTCCAGGCTGATGCCAGACTGAAGCGCTGGTTCACTCCCGAGCAGATTAAAATCATGAAAGAAGCCGTGGAGGATCACCGCGCCTCCTCCAGTCGCCAGCCCCGAAGCATCTATGGCAAGATTGTTGCCGAAGCCGACCGCGACATCGATATTCACGAAATCTTTCTTCGTGCCATCGAATACGGAGAGGAGAACTATCCCGGAAAAGGAAAGGAAGAACAATGGCAGCGGTTCGCCGACCACATGGACGAGAAATATTCTCGCAACGGCTACATCAAGCTCTGGATTCCCAACTCACCCAATGAGAAGGCTCTGAAAGAGCTGCGGAATATCATTGAAGACAAGACAGAACTCAGGAAATATTTCGAAGAAATATACGAAGAGCTCAGGAAAAAGAAGTCTTGACCCTTGAGAGAAACAAGGAAAAGGGAGTTCTGACTTTTGATAAAGAAGATTTTTCGAAAAAATCAGCAGAAAGATTTGGTAGTTTCAAAAGATTGCATTATCTTTGCAGTATAGAAAACCCAAAGACTTCTATCAATAGATGATAGCCTATGCTATGTCTATTCGACAAAGATATAAGGGTCGTGTCGGTTCGATCGGGATACTCATCAAATTACACTTATGAAACCGAGAAGACTTCTCTTGCCTATGGCGGGCCACATAAACTGACATGTCAACTAAGCTGCAAAGTCGGTGGATTACAAAAGCGGAGAGCTCTCAAATGTTTATGACATTCGGAGTTTCATCACATCATCGAGCGACCCTTTCCTACAGGAGGCAGATTTCCAATAATTGGTAAATCTGCCTCCTTTTTTGTTGACAAAGTCAGCTTATCCCCTATAATTCCTCCCAAAAACAAGAAAAATCAAGAAAATATGCATATTTCTTGAAAAAAGTTGCAGGAAAATTTGGTGGAACAAAAAAAATGTAGTATCTTTGCACCCGCATTTGAGAACGATGCTTGTTGATTTGGCAACAATATCCGATTGGAAGGTTGGGTGAGTGGCTGAAACCACCAGTTTGCTAAACTGACGTGCGGGTTACCGTACCGGGGGTTCGAATCCCCCACCTTCCGCAAGCATTATTCAAAATTGCACCGTTGGTCGATTCATCTAATGGTTAGGATACAAGATTCTCAATCTTGGCATAGGGGTTCGATTCCCCTATCGACTACATTCCCCCTTTTTACCGTATCTTTGCAAGCATGAAAAAGATATTGACTCTCCATATACTTCTCGCCCTCGCTGCTCTGCCCTCACGGGCGCAGAGACACGAGATATACTGTCAGCGCATCGCTACCCTACAGGTGGTGGCGGGCACCGACTGGCAAGCCCTTCCCATCACTTTGCTGAACGGGCAACCCATCCATATCGACTTCGATGACATGACCCACGATTATCATCGATACACCTACAGGATAGAACATTGCGATGCCGACTGGAAGGTTTCTCAGGGACTCTTCGAGACCGACTATCTGAAGGGATGGAACCACGAGCAAGCCATCGACAACATCGAGCAATCGCTCAACACCAACCATCTCTACACCCACTATCATCTCACAATCCCCAACGAGAACTGCCACATCACCATGAGCGGAAACTACAAGCTCACCATCTACGATGACAACGCAGAGACGAACAACCAAGAGGATGAAGCTACCAATAAGGACGGCAGAAAGATACTCACCGCCTGCTTTATGGTAGTAGAGCCACAGGTGCAGGTTGCCATCGGATATTCTTCGAATACTGACATCGATATCAACAAGCAGCATCAGCAGGTAAGTATGAATGTGAACTACGGAAGCCTAAGAGTAACCAATCCCTCACAACAGATTAAAACCGTGGTGCTGCAGAACGGACGTTGGAATCAGGCAGTATGGAATGCCAAACCTGATTATATCAGCTCAGAGGGGCTGCAATGGAAGCACAACCGCCATCTGATATTCGATGCAGGAAATGAATACCGAAAATTCGAACTGCTCGACATGGATCATCCTACGATGGGAATAGACGAGATAAAATGGGATGGAGAAGAATACCAGGTCTATGTAATGCCCGACATTCCTCGCCCCAACTACGTACACGATGAGAGCGCCAAAGGCTCCTTCTACGTGCGCAACAGCGATAACGAGGATAATAATTTCACCTGCGAGTATGCACCGGTACATTTCCGGCTACAGACCAATCGTCAGCCAGGCGACGTATATCTGAATGCAGACTGGACCTACGACCGCTTTTCGCCTACCTATCGGATGGAATACAACGAAGCCGACCACAGCTATCACGCCACCGTGCTGCTCAAGCAAGGTTATTATAGCTACCAGTATCTGGTGCTTAAAAGCGACGGCAGTACGCAACCCGTGAGTACGGAGGGTAACTTCTTCCAGACTACCAACCGCTATGATGCCCTCATCTATTATCGAGGCACGGGAGATAGAACCGACAGACTGGTAGGCTGGAAAAGCAGCCAATAAAAAACGCCCTGAAAGCGCAAAAGCATCAACCATATATAATGCTTTTGCCCTCTCAGGGCGTTTTAACTAACTAATACTATCTTTTTACTCCAATCCGAACAAAGCCTTCAAGCCACCATCTACACCAGAGAAGCCCATGAAGGCAAGGCTGAGGAGAGCGGCTGTAACCATGACGATGGCTACGCCCTGCATACCCTTAGGAATGCGAACCAAAGCCTGCTGCTCACGAATGCCTGCAAAGACGATGAGAGCCAGGGCAAAGCCGAGGGCTGTAGAGAACGCATAAACCACACTCTCCAAGAGATTGTAGTCCTTCTGGATAACCAGGATAGCTACACCCAGCACAGCACAGTTGGTAGTAATCAAAGGCAGGAAGATGCCGAGCGCCTGATAAAGCGCAGGAGAAACCTTCTTGAGGATAATCTCTACCATCTGAACCAAGGCAGCAATCACGAGGATGAACGCCAGGGTCTGGAGATATTGCAATCCGAACGGATCGAGTACATACTTCTGAACACACCAGGTAATGATGGTTGCCAAGGTCAAGACAAAGGCGATGGCACCACCCATACCGATGGCTGTATCAACTTTCTTCGATACGCCCAGGAACGGACAGATACCGAGGAACTGCGACAAGACGATGTTGTTGACGAATATCGCAGAGATAAATATCAATAAATATTCCATAATTTCTATTCTATTTCATGGATTGAAGCGATGCCTACGCTTACTTCTTAACCTTATTAAATATCGCAATAATGTATCCCAATGTGAGGAATGCTCCAGGAGGCAGGATGAACATCAGAATATTGGTAGTCTCTGGCAACAGAGTGATACCGAATACGCTACCTGCACCGAGAATCTCACGGGCACTACCCAGTATAGTAAGACCGAGGGTGAAACCCAAACCGCAGCCGAGACCATCAAAGAGACTGGCAATCGGTGAGCTCTTGGCAGCAAAGCTCTCTGCTCTACCCAAAATGATACAGTTAACTACAATCAATGGGATGTAGATACCCAGAGCCTGGTTGATGCTGTCAGGAGCATAGGCGCTCATCAGCATCTGAAGGATGGTTACGAAGGCTGCTATCACGACGATGAAAACAGGGATGCGAACCATATCCGGGGTAATCTTCTTGATACATGAAATCACAAAGTTGGTACAAACCAATACTGCCATGGTAGCCAATCCCATGGAAAGACCATTGATGGCACTGGTTGTTGTAGCCAAGGTAGGACACATACCGAGGAGCAACACGAAGGTAGGGTTCTCCTTGATGAGTCCGTTCATCAAAATTTTCATATTACTCATATCGGCTTATCCTTTCTTTTCGTTATGTTCAACTTTAGATGCACCGCTCTCAGCATCAGCTTTCTGAGATGCACCACTCTCGCCATCTACACTCTTACCTGCATAGGCAGCATAAGCCTGATTGATAGCCTTGAGGAAGGCACGGCTGGTAATGGTGGATGCGGTGATGGCATCTACGGCATTGCCGCTCTTATCGTCCTTGCTTACGTGGAGGTCGCCATCCTTTGGAGTCATACCAATGATGCTACCCTTTCCGTCTTTCTGGAACCAGGTAGTAGCCTTGGCACCCAGACCTGGTGTCTCTGAAGCCTGAAGGATGGTGTAACCCATAATCTTGCCCTCGGTATCGAAACCTACGAGCACCTTCAAGTCGCCGCCGAAACCGCCGGTAGTACTTTCTACGGCTGCACCCAACTCCTTACCGCTCTTGTCAGAGCACTTGTGGAGGATAAAGGTAAATTCCTTGCCGCCAAACTCCTGCTTCACCTCTTCCGGCTCAGCCACCTGGAGATCTTCAGTACCCATCACGCTCTTGATACCGGCGGCCAGACTCTGGGCAGCCTTCTCAGCGATAGGACCTGAAGTAAGGTTGTTGATACAAGCCAGTACAGCACCCACAACGAGCGCTACACCTACAAGCACCAAAACCATGTTCTTTAATGATGATTCTAATTTCTGCATGTCTCAATCCTCCTTATTTCTTAGCTGGCTTCTCACCGAAGCGCTTTGGTTTAACGTATGTGTTAATAAGAGGTGTGAACGCATTCATGATGAGAATGGCGAACGACATTCCTTCTGGATAGCTACCCCAGTTACGGATGATGACGGTGAGAAGACCGATGCAGACACCGTAGATAAGCATACCCTTGTGAATCATTGGTGATGTTACGTAATCGGTAGCCATGAAGATGGCACCGAGCATCAAACCACCACTGAAAATGACAGCCAGAGGATTGGCATAAACAGGATTAGCCAAATGCATCAAACCACTGAAAACGAATACGGTAGCGATGATGCTGACTGGAATATGCCAGGTAATAACCTTTTTCCAGAGCATGTAAGCCAAACCGAGCAACAGGGCGAATGCACAAACCTCACCGGTAGTTCCGGCACCGAAAGTATCGCCAGTAGCACCGAAGAGCAGACTCATGGAATCAGGCAACTGATTCAGGAGAGAAGCATCGCCAGTCTTGATGGCTGTCTTCATGATAGCCAGCGGTGTAGCACCAGTTGTTGCATCGGTATAGCTGAGCATCTGTCCTGCCACTGGCCATGAAGTCATCTGAGCAGGGAAGCTGACGAGCAGGAAGCAACGGCCCACCAAAGCAGGATTGAAAGGATTGTTACCCAGACCGCCGAAGCTCATCTTACCTACACCGATGGCAAACAGGGCACCGATGATGATGATCCAGAGAGGAAGGTTACTTGGCAAGTTCATGCCGAGCAGGAGACCGGTGATGATGGCAGAACCATCGAGCAAGCTGGTCTCCTCCTTCAGGAGATATTTTGTAATTGCCCACTCAAAGAAGACGCAGGCTGCCACAGAGGTGAGCAGTACGACTGCTGAACCCAAACCGAAGAAATAGAAAGATGCGAGGATGGCAGGCACGAGAGCGATGATCACTCCGTACATGTTCTTCTCCACGCTCTCATTTCCGTGGGCATGTGGCGATAATGAAACGATTAATTTTCCCATTTTACTTAATTAAGTATTTGGATTGTTTTTACTTTTATTCTTTACTTCTTGGCACTTCGTGCTCTGATGATGCCCATCACCGCTGCCTTACCATTGATGATGTTATCGAGGATAGGACGATGAGATGGACAGGTAAACTGGCATGAACCGCAGGCAATGCAGGATGTTACCTCCTCTGCCTCCAGGCGTTCATAATCCTTCACTACGCTCAGGGTAGCAAGCAAGTATGGCTCCAAGCCCATTGGGCAGGCATCCACACACTTGGCACAGCGGATACATGGCTGAGCCTTCTTGCGGTGAGCATCGGCATCGGTCAGTACGGTGATGGAGTTGGTACCCTTGGTTACAGGAACATCGAGACTAATCACAGCCTTACCCATCATCGGACCACCAGCCAGCACCTTGTTGTCGCCCTCAGGCAAACCGCCACAGTTCTCAATCATCTGAGAGAATGGGGTTCCCATACGTACGAGGAAGTTACCAGGATTCTTCACCTGCTTACCGGTAACGGTGGTATAGCGTTCGAAGAGTGGCTTATTCTTCATAACTGCCTGATAAACAGCGAAGGCAGTACCTACATTCTGAACAATTGCTCCAACGTTGACCGGGATAGCTGGAGGAGCAGGAACCTGACGGCGGATAACGGCATCCACCAGCTGCTTCTCACCACCCTGAGGATACTTCTTTGCCAGAGGAACAATCTCTATACGGGAGTCATTGGCTGTCTTTTCCTCGAAGAGTTTGATGGCAGCAGGCTTGTTGTCCTCGATACCGATGTAGCCCTTCTCTACCTTAGCCGCCTTCATCAAAAGGTTCAAGCCAACGAGAATCTCATCGGCATGCTCCATCATCAGGCGATAGTCGGCTGTGATATAAGGCTCGCACTCTACACCATTGATGATGACGCACTCAGCCTTGGCACCAGGAGGAGGACAAAGCTTGATGAAAGTTGGGAAACCGGCACCACCCATACCAGTGACACCAGCCACCTTGATACGGTTGACAATCTCTTCTGGAGTCAGCTCAGCATGAGCCTTCAGTGTCTCAAGCTTATCAGAGCGGTCGATGCTTTCCTCCCACTCGTCACCCTCTACATTAATGATAATGCAAGGCTTGCGATAACCGGTAGCATCAATAGATGTATCTACCTTGAACACGGTTCCAGAAACGGAACTGTAAATAGGAGCACTCACAAAGCCACCCGCCTCAGCGATGAGTGTACCCACCTTTACCTTGTCGCCCTTGGCAACTACAGGCTTGGCAGGAGCACCGATGTGCTGACCAAGTGGGAAAATCGCCTGCTTAGGGAGAGGAGCTACCTGAGTAGCCATCTCGGCAGTAATCTTATTCTCTTCTGGGTGAACTCCACCAATTCTAAAAGTTCTCAAATTCATGATTATTCCTCCTTTTTCTTAACTGGGAAATTTACTTTTACGAGAGCACCGGTTGGGCATTCGTCAACACACTTGGTACACATGCGGCACTTGTTGAAATCGACATAAGCCACATTGTTTTCGATGGTGATAGCATCAAACTTGCAGACTTTCTGACACTTACCGCATCCGATGCAAGCAACGCTACAAGCCTTCTTAGCCACAGCTCCCTTGTCGTGGTTCACGCACTGCACGTAAACACGGCGACCTTTAGGACCCTTCTTGCGAAGCTCGATGATATGACGTGGACAAGCCTTGGCGCAAGCACCACAACCCGCACACTTCTCCTCATCAACCTCAGGAAGCCCCGTCTCTGGATTGATAGAGATAGCACCAAACTGACAGGCAGCCACGCAATCGCCACAACCCAGACAGCCGAAACCGCAGCCGGTTTCACCAGCACCACAGGAGTTCATGGCAGCACAAGTGTGCAAACCATCATACTCGGCAATGCGAGGACGATGCTCGCAAGAACCATTACAACGAACCACTGCCACCTTAGCCTCTGTGTTAGCCACAGCCAAGCCAAGGAGATCAGCCACCTTGCCCATCACGTCGGCACCACCCACAGGACACATCAGTCCATCGATGCTACCGGCATCAGCACCCTTGACTAGCGCAGCAGCCATACCGGAACATCCGGCAAAACCGCAACCACCGCAATTGGCACCAGGAAGGAGTTCTCCCACCTGTCCCAATCGAGGATCTTCTTCAACGGCAAACTTCTTGGATACCCCGAAAAGTACCAGCGCTGCAATCAGCGCAATGGCACCGAGTACCAAGACAGCACTCAAAATTAAATCCATAATAGTTTGTATTTGTTTTGTTAATATTTCTAGTTATTTCCATATCAGCCAACATCTTGTATTCGAGCCTGAAAAGCTGGAAAATCATTCTAGCTGCAGGGTTCAAGACTAAAGCTTAATTTGTTTCGTAGTTTGTTTCTCAAGAGATAAAGCCCTATATAATAAGGTATCAATATCCCCAAGGCAGACACAGCGGCATATCCCTCTGATTGCGTAATCTTCAGTACGGCAACCAAAGCCACAACCATCAGGACCAGAGGCAGCAAATAGCCATACAAGCTGGCGCGGAAGCCAACAGCCGTATCTGCCACCACAACAACAGAGTCACCCAGCTGATACTTGACAGCATCAGCAGCCTGCACCTCGATAATCTTTTCTTTCGTTTCAGAAGCATTGCAATGAGCAGCCACCTTGCAGGCACTGCACGCAGATGACTGAAGGATGCGCACGCGCACACAGCCCTCTTCTACTCCATCCACAACTCCATTATGCTTTATTTTATTACTCATTTCCAAATCTTGTTCATAAGGTTAGCCTTTCCTCTTCTACACAAGAGCACCTATTTTAAGGTGGCCTATTGCAAAGTAGAGTTAGCAATTCTAATTTGTTTGCAAAGATAATATATTATTTATAAATGACAAACAAAATCACCAGATTATTTAATCAAAAGAAACGTAAACGTTTTCTATTTTACATTTTAGACCATAAAAACTGAGAAAAACACAGAAATAAACGGATAAAAATAGGTTTTTTATAATTTTCTCGCCATCTTCTTTGTTTATATCATTTTTTTGTGTACCTTTGCAAAAAACAAGAAAGCCAACAACACCTAGCGTGTCGAGGCACGAAAACACTAAGATTATGGAAATAACAGAGCAGATGACAATTCAGCAAGTTGAGCGCTTTATTAAAAAGATAGCTCAAAAGTTTCCAGCACAACCTTCAAATGAAGAAAACGCCGTGCTGACCGACATCCATGTAAGAGTTTCCCAAGACAGTGGTGAGCTCCTAGCCTTTGACGATGACGACACAGAGATTACTCGCTGCGTAGTTGAGCAATGGATAGACAACAAGGATGAGAACTTCTATGATGAGGTGGCAAAGATTTTGCGAGACACCTTGCGCAAGAATTCTGAGATCGTTGATAATCTCGGAATCCTGAAGCCATATAGCTTCGTGCTAGAAGATGATGACAAGGAAAACCTCGGCGAACTCTATCTTGCCGACGATGATACCATCATTCTGGGTGGTGACCTGATGGAAAACCTGGATCACGACCTCGATGAATTCCTTGACGACTTGTTAAAAGAATAAACTATAAAAGTAATGCTATTTTGGTGCTCGCAAGTATCAACAACAACACCAATAACAGTACAACTAATTATAATCTAATAGGAGGTAATCACCAAGTGTATAATCCTCAAGCCAATGTGTATAGAGGTCTTAGCTGATGAATATATTTGTTGATAAGCCAAATCAGCCTCTACCGGTAGGTACCACATGGATATTGAAGAACAAAACCTTTGTCCATGTGCGTCCAACTGCCATCATTCTGGATGAAGGGTCTATACGCCCACCTATCATCGTGGCATATAGACCCTTGTCGTTTC
>OQWE01000209.1_pt1 | contig 20129 bp, 35 predicted proteins | sample 1691591 | NCBI WGS metagenome assembly OQWE01 (sample SAMN03418265, study PRJEB22391) | human gut metagenome | biome: human-gut; feature: organic feature; material: feces | host: Homo sapiens | place: Tanzania | collected 2013-01
GTCAATGTACGGTGCGAAACCTTTACGCTCCTGTTTGCCCAATACACTTTTGACGCTCTCCATTATTATCTGATGTAGTTCATCACGCTTTATTCTCATATTATGTAAAATTTCTTTCTTATCCATAAATATTATGATGCAATCGCTTCGTCATCTACATAGTTCGCTTGCATATAGAGTTTCGCTCTCATCTGATACTCATTCTCCGCAATTAACGCTTCTTGAAATTTACCCTCTGTTGTCACAGGCACGAATGCCAATTTGTTGTTAGACACTTGGAACATTGCGCCTACCATATCGTCATTGTGATATACGATAGTACCTTTTTTGAAATTGAAATCGCTCATAGTTATAATATCTTTTAAATTAATAATTTATTTTACAATTGTCTTCAATAATGTTGGTGACACCGCCCACAACTTTTCTGTTTCGTTGTGCGTGTTCAGTTCAAGGGCAACCTTTATCGCTTCACCGATGCGCTTGAACACCTGTGCCTTGTCCTGTACGTTTGTTGTCTTGCCGTTCTTGTAGAAATTGCATACACCGTTGTATGCGTGATACACTATATATCCCATAATAGTTGTCAGTAATTAATAGTTTCCATAAAGGAGGTCTTGAACATTATACCAATCAATGGCGATGTCAATCACCTTTTGCTCAAAGTCCTCTGTTTCCTCTGTGATGTTGCCGAAAGTGTCGTCAGACAGCATTTCGCCTATTTGGAAATCACTATAACCCTCTCTTTCAAGGATTGCTCTAATCTGTTCTTTAACCATATTCTCCATAATGTCTGTTTTAGTTTATTTTTGTTCTTGTTTCAATTTGACAATGCAAAATTACAAAGAATATTTCACATAACCAAACATTTCAGCAACTTTTTTTAGTTAAAAAGAAGGGATTATTTTTAACATTTCATTTAACATTGATTAACACGATAAATTTGTCTGATTACGGCAAATGTCGTATCTTTGTAGTGCGGTAAGGAATACGCAAAAAGAAACAGGTGGTACAACCTCTATGGAAGTGCCACCCGAAAAACAAACAAAAAACTCACTATGGTTTAAGCGGTTTCCTCAACTTGTTCAAGACCATTCTCGCTTTCCGCTTTCTTGCTCTCCAAGATGTCCTTGATAGTGTTGGTCTTTGAAATTTCATTCGTTATCTCAAACACGTTGAGGTCTATTGTCAAATTTCCGTCCTCATCGCAGTACGGTTCAAGGTACTTGATAAGTAACTTCAATCCAATCTTGATTTTCTCACCGTCCTTGCGCACCTTTGCAAGCGAGGTGTCGGACAGGTCAGCGAGTGTTATTTTCTTGCGCTTGAAATTGTCCTCAACATCTTTCTTCTTCTCAAAGTTCTTCTTCATATTGAGGATTTCATTCACGGCACTCTGTTCATCGTTAGGATACTGCTGATACACTTGTCGCACAACACTACCGTCAATCTCGTTGTTCTTCAACATCGTCTGAATGCGCTCGTCACGCTCCAAGTGTTTAAGGCAGATGTCAATGCGCCAAGAGATACACTTACCCTCTGGTGTTGTCAGTCCCAAGTCTTTGGCAATTTCAGAACGATCCTTTTTGCTTTTCTCTATCATCTTGTGATAGTGCAGACCCTGTTCGTACTCGTTGAACTGCTTGCCACCGTTTCGCATAATCTGCTGAATGAGCATATCATACTCGGTGGTGCTTTTTGACAGGAACAGGGCAGGTACTCTAGCAATGTCAACCCCCTCGCCCAAGAGTTGCATAACGGCACGGTAGCGTCTTTCACCGTCAACCAAACGGTAAACCTCAACGCCATTTTCGTCAGTATAGGGTTTTACGGTCAATGGGTTCAGCACACCCGCTTCCTTGATTTGCGTAGCGAGTTCGTTAATGTCGCCAAAGTCCACACGAGAGTTGAAACCTTTCTGAACTCTGATAAGTCGGGGGTCGATATTGTAGATGTCGCCTTTCTTCTTCTGATATATTTCCTTTTCTTGCTCCATAGTAGTGTTGTCTGTTTTATTTGTTTTTAATTAACCTTGTTGTTTTGATAGTGCAAAGGTAATAAAAGTTTTTGATATATGCAAATTTATTTTGAAAATTATTTCAACTTCATTCCCTTTAAACTGAAATTCAATGATTTAATCTTTAGCACGGCATTGCCTTTACGCTTCGGTTTAGGCATTGTGCTGATTTCCTCGCTCGGAGTGCCATCATCGTACTCCAAGATGAACTTGCGCTGATAGTGGCGTTTCATCGCTTCAATTACCGACATCGCTTCCTCTCTGTCCTTGTATATGTATTGGGGCGTAGGTAATGTGTCATACCACTTGTCATCACAATAGTTGATGTATCTGTATGTGTCGGGGAACTTGTTAAGTCGTATAGTAATCATATTGTCTTATTTGTTTTCTGTTTCTTTGTAAGTTGAGGAATGACTGAATGTTAAAAGAGCAGTCAGCCAATTCCAACCATTTTCGGTGATGTCAACAGGTTCAATGTCAGTACCGCTCAAAAAGAACTCGTCCCAATTCAACTTCAACTTATCATCAAGGTCAAAAGGAAATTCCTCGTTGTAAATACGTTCGTCAATACGGTTGTCTGTGACATTTTTCATATAGAACAACAGTCCTATTGTCGAGTATTGGTCAAGGATAAACCTTTGCGCACGGTGGTCGTTCAACAGGGTTTCCTCTTGGTCTGTGCAAGATGATGCAAATTCTTCAAGCATTGCCTCTCTAACCTGTTTCGGTAGGTTATAGAACATCGCCTTTAGCGTGTAGTGTTTCAATTTGTCCATAGTAGTGTTATTTGTTTTTGTTTGATATTGCAAAGGTACAAAGACTTTTTCAATTGTGCAACACTTGAAATGTTAACAAAACCTAAAACCGTTTATATACTCAATCGAGTACATTATCACAGGCGGTTTGCGAACTCTCGGAAGTTCTCGCAAGTGCCATGCTCTTTGCAGTTATGCACTATACAACATTCACAGAAAAGCAGTCTTGCCTTTATGGTGTCAATTGTGTGCTGGTCTGCCGCACCGTTGAGGTAGGCATTCCTCTCGTCTTTGAGAGAAACGCTCTCGCCCTTTAAACTGCGTTCTGTCAACCTGTCTTGGCAATAGTCTTTCGCTCTGTTCTCAACCGTCTTTTTAAGACTTAAAATTGTAGTATTCATTTCTTGTGTGATTTATAGATGTTATTAATAAGTTCAAACCAATCACAGGACTTTATGTTGATGTCCTTGTGTTCTCTCAGATACTTCCATAGTACGCTTTGGCAAAACGCATCATCAACATCTGCAAATTTCTTGTTATAGATGTCAACTACTGCTTTTTCAATGTTACATTCGTCAACGTATTTGAACGCTTCATTGGTGTTGCCCACGACCCACTCAACCAATTTTCCCTCATCATAGAGCGTGTCAGACAATTCAGCGTAGGTGGTGATGCAGTCTTTCATCTTTGTGAGAGTGAAGAAATCATCTTCCAAGTCAATTTCGCTGTTCTTGAACAACATAAGCAACTGATACGGTGTCATACCCTGTAATTGACTATCAATGAAATCGTCTGTCAGTTCGTCAATGTAGATAGTACCGCCAATTGCGTCTTGATAGATGTTCCACAGGTACGCTTTCTCGTAATCGTCCATATAACCGATAACAGATTGGATAAACTCTTTTTTACTCTTTGCGTCCATAGTTATTTCTGTTTTGTTGTTCTTGTTTCAAATTGACGATGCAAAGATATAAAGAATTTTTGATATACGCAAATTTTACAGGGACTTTTTTATGTTAAAAATGCACAGGTGTTTTTAACATATCGCTTAACATTGATTAACACGATAAATTTGTCTGATTGGGGCAAATACCGTATCTTTGTAATGCGGTAAGGAAAGGGCAAAAAAAATGAGGGACACTCAAATGCCCCTCTGAACTTGTCCCTACTGCGCCTGTACTTCTTCTTGTTTTCTGCAACTTTGGTATAGGTGATAGGGTGTCCGTACAACTCTATTTCCGCTTCTCTTGAACCTCTCCTGTTCGCCTTGATGTAATCGTCAAGCAGAGAGGTTTTACGCTTCCTGTGCCTGTTCTTTGTCCTCTTTTTCGCCATTGAAAACTAACTTTAATTGTTGATAAATACTCTCCATATCGTTAACGGTGAGAGTAATAGTGCACCAATTCTCGCTCTCATCTTCCGTGTCTTGAAATTCCAATGTCGCATCACCGTGCCAATAGTTCACTTGGACGATGCGCTTACCGTCCTCCATAACCGTTTCGGGTATTTCTGTTGAGATACAGGTGTAGAAGTCTTCCTCTGTAACCTTATCCCAATCGCACAGGTTATAGTGGTCTTTTAACAATTGGATAATTTTGTCACTTTTTGACAACTTGTCTAATAAGACTGAACTAATCATAATGCTTGCGTGTTTTAAAAGTTAATTGAAAGGGAATGATATACATTTTAGTTTTGCATATCAATCCACAAAAATTGATTTTTATTCATTAAAGACCCAATCTCTCTCCGAGGATTGATGTAATCGCTATCATCACATCGCTGTCGGTGAAATCCTCATCGGCACATTCCTCAACGTGGCAGATAACATCGCCCTTGACCTTGTGCCACAATTGCTCCACCCAATTCATAGGGAACATTTGAAATGTCTGCTTGAAGCAACTCTCAATAAACTCAATCTTTTCTTTTTCCATAGTCATATTCGTTTTTGATTTCTGATGCAAAAGTAAGAAGAATATTTGGATTGTGCAAGTTAAAAAGTGTTAAAAAACTAAAAACGCTCATAAATCGTTTTTAAGGCGTTTTAATCCTCTCTGGTGATAACTTTATCGTTTTTGATATTAAAGTCGCTTAAAATCGCTCTTTGGTACCTTAAATCCAATTCTTTTAATTGAAGTAAGGTTGTATTTCGTAAAACAAGTGCCAAATTTCGCTTCTGACGCATTATCGTAGTTCTTTCGGGCGATATTCCTGTTATGTGCAAAAAATTGGGTGTTGAGGGCGATAATGACAATTGCAAAGGGCATTGAAGTCAAGATGTCGTTTCTCGTGCGTGCGTATATGTGCCACACGTTACGTTACGGCTACATATCCGTTATTAACACTTAGAGATACGTACTAGTAACTAGTAATATATATTAAATAAAATATTATATATATATAATAAAATTTAATTAATATATATAAATAATATAACGCGCGCGTTATATAGCACAAACGCAACAATACTTCAACGATTTAAACATCATTCGACAACTCAATAGAGGGGTTTTATTATGCTCAACCACCATTCATCTTCAATGAATGCTGTTTGAGCATGGCCATGGCAACTTTTTTCACACCATAACTTCAACGCAGTAAACAGAAATCGTGACATGTGCGAAAATGACACTACAAAATCCTCAACTTTAATGCACAAAAAACTACGACCTGTGCAAAAAAATGACCATATCAACTCCGAGAATGGCACTTTTACATGTCGAAAAATGGCAATCCTGTGATGTGGTCACTTCAATGTGTTTTATGAGATTAAAAATTAATTAATAGATATTATCTATTAATTAATTTTTAAATTTCAAGTGCGATTAACTTTCAACCATAAATTTGTCAATTTCATCAGACCAATTTACGGTGAAAAACTCGTATCGTGACTTGAAACGCTTCATAACATCATCGGGTGTAAGTCTAAGTTTTGCATATTTATAAACCAACTTACGGTAGATGTCAAGCAACTTGTCGTGAACCAAGCAATCCAAATTGGTATGGTTGACGAAGCAGTCGTAAACATATTCCACCATTCGTTCCTCCTCGTATGATGTCTTGCAAAGTGTTTCCTCAATGCTCAATTTGCCTTCCTGTGTAAAGTGGAAATAGTTGTACTGCACGGTATCGTCCTCAACAATTGCGGAGGTGATTGTTTCAACCTGTTTCTGCAATGGGAGAGATAAAATCACGTCACTCCAATTCTCTTGGTTGAGAACATAATATTTGTCAACGAATGTGCCCTCCATTTCACACAACTCGTTCCATAACTTGTTCAAGACTTCTTGGTCTTTCAACTCGGTTTCAATGTAAAGTTGAATGCCCTCGTATTTCACGTTATCATCTTCCAATGAACTTGAAATCATTTGAAAATTTGTTTTAAAAAAATTATTATTAGTTTTTTTTAAGTTATTGCAAAGGTACTACAATCTTTTGATATATGCAAGTTTCTTCAAGTTAAAGAAAGTTAAATTTATATTATTATATAATAAACTATATAATAATATAAATTTAAAAACATCTACTCAATCGAGTACAGGGATAAAAACTCACCGCCAAGAAACATCATCTTGACGGTGATGAAAATAAAAAAAATGAACGTATTTGATGCACTCACATCATTCAATTATCCAAACGATATATCAATGGAAAAAGTACCGTAATATTCGTGCAGATATTTTTCAATTTCCTTTTCGGTGTAGTCGTTGTACTGATAGTGCAATGTACGGTCTATCCAACAACCACAATCATCGTTCCACACCGACACGACCCATTGACCGTTACGCTTGTAGCAAACGACCTCAATCATCTTACTCTTTTCGTTGCCTTGTCCCATATTCCTTCCTGTTTTTGAAATTACACGGCACAAAGTTACGCATTATATCCCAAATGCGTAACAATGCCTGTGTTAAATGTTGTTAAAAAGTGTTTATGTACTCGATTGAGTAGTGCAGGTGTTTAATTTTCCACCTCACCTACATAATCATAGATGATGCGAGGGAAATAGTTCTTGGAAAATGCCTTGAGCAACTCCACGGCAGTTTCCAATAAATCTAAGTATGCTGTCGGTTTACCTATCTCAAAAGTCTTGTGATTAATAAATTCTTTACCGTTACTTGGCATATAAAACACAGAAATTTGTTCTTTGTTATCATCGCACATATCGTATGTAATACAGGCGATAACACAGTCGTTGCCGTCTATATCCACGTTATATTTATTACGCAATTTTATAAACTTTGATGCTAATATATCGTTGAAATACACCGAACACACACGCAAACTGCTAAAGCATCGCTTTATGTCATTGATATACCAATCGTTGAACGCTTGCTCAGCGATTGCACGCTTCTTGATGTACTTTTGTTCTATTTCCTTATAAGTCATATTTGTGTCAGTTTTGTTTGTTGTTAATAACTCTGTTTCAAAATCACTCCGCAAAAGGTAACACTAATTTTTCATATATGCAATACCCTATCAAAATATTTAATAATCATTAACAACTCAACTCCATACAGACTGATTTACACACACTAAACATAACGCACAAAATCGCCATAGATACCCCAAATTTCGATTGTGAGCGATTTTCTCTTTAATGTGGATAAGTTGTATATCCAAATGGAAAATATCGCCTTAAAACGCAAATTTGAAAAAAGTAATTGGCGTTAATGTTTTTTAACGTAAAATGTTTGGTTCGTAACAATAAACCCACTACCTTTGTGGGCGAGTAAGGGAATGCCATAACGTGAGAATAGGACAACGCACCGAGGTTAGTTTCGTGCGTTGTCCTATCTGCTTAATATCTTGCTCCCACTTGCGTGCGATTTGGTCTATTTAAGCACTCAAATTTCTCTTGTGAGCGATTTCCCCTATTCAGATAGGTTAGTTATCGTTTGGAACATTAAAGTGCCTTAAACCTCTTTATTTGCACTTGTGCAGCCAGGCAGACAAAAAACAAGAGAGCGAAACACCGCCATTAGTGCTTCGCTCTCTTTGTCGCTATCGGTTGAGGTTGTTTAGTCCTCTGTGTCTTCTTCTTCCTCGCTGTCCTCGGTGAACTCTATCACCTTGCGTGCGTAGTCCTCCCAATCGTCCTCCCACATAAGGTCAGCAATTGCGATACCCTCATCGCTCATTTCGTATTCCTCGCATTTCGCTTCGGAAATGTCCGCATCTTCACCGAAGATGTTCTTTGCTTCCTCAACGAGGATTTCAAGCATAGTGCTTTCATTGACCTCGCTTTTTTGGTTTGCGTCAAACCACTCCGCCATTTCCTCTGCGTCAAATGCGGTATCGTTGATGTCCCACCCACTTTCCAAGTTGCCATAGGCATTTATCCAAATATATTGGTCTAACCAATTGTTAATCTTGCCGAAGAAAGTCATTCGGACAATTTCAATTTTGTCCTTACCATCCAACAAGTCTGCTAAGGTGTATTTGTCAAAATCGTAGATTTGACTATCGCCATTGTTATCGTTTTGATATTCGTTCCAAAGTGCCACCTTGTCACTCTCTTCCAATTTGTTAATGTACTCTACAATACAAGTTGTTTTCAAATTCGCTTTCATTTTATTTTTGTTTTAGCGGTTTGGGGGTCAAACTTCGTTGCTTGATTGCCCTCGCTTTCCTTTTGGATTGCGATGCAAAATTACACATAATATTTGGATTGTGCAAGTTAAAAAGTGTTAAAAAGCAATTTAAGACTTTTAACATTTGAGTTAACGATTTTTAACTGAAAATGTTTGGAGGATAAGTGTGAGTGCCGTATCTTTGTAGGCGAGTAAAGGAATACACAAAAATGGTTGAGGGCGAACACCTAAACAAAGGTATCGCCCTCAACCTCTAATTATATGGCAGTCCTTAAAATCGTTCAATAAACACGAGTTTCGTGGTGTCGGTGTAAAGGTTAATTGATTGACATTTCAATTGTCGTTGGTTGAGCGATATGGTGTAAAGATATTCAATATCGCCCGCCAAACCATCTTCAACCTCATAACCATCATAGTCGCCCACAAGCACCTCCGAAAGTTCGCTCTTGTCGCTGAATGTGCCTTGTGCAAGCACCTTTTTCAATTCCTCGCCTACACCCTCTGGGTAACCATCGTGGTGGTGGTAAAGTATAACACTCTCGCTATTTCTTTCGCTTGCATCATTCTTGATAATCACATTGCATCTAGTTGACATATTTTTTCAAATTTAAGTTGTTAATTACTCTGTTAGTTGTTTTTTGGAGGGTGTTACAGATTGCTCCGAAAAGGTCTGTAACACCATTCAACCTATATTACTTTAAGTCTTTGACCGCTTCCCTCAACTTGTTTAAACAATCGTTTTTGGTGTCTGTTTCGGTGTGTACCGCAATTTTGCCGTTTACCTTTACTATTACCTCAACTTGGATTTCGTTGGTGTCTGCGTCATCGGTGTCCTCTTCCAATCGTACAACCTTGATTGGGTTATCAGCCAGGCACTCCGCTTCTGTCTTGTACTTCTTATATTCCTTGCCATCAATTACAAGCGGTGTGTTATAGGCGGTAATCTCAAATTCCTCTGTGAGGTGGTTGTAGGTCACGCAAATATCCTCAATATCGTTGGCGATAGGTTTTCTAATTGCTCGGTTTCCCTTGAAAATGTAGCAGTACCAATTTTCTCCGATTTTGTTGTGCTTTTGCTCTGTGCGTATTACGCACCCTTGTTTGTAAACTAAATTCTTCACCTTATCGCCCATATATGGGGTGTTATATAGTCGGTTGCCGTTTTGAAAATCCTCAATACTACTATATAAGGGGAAATGACTACCATAAGCGACTTCAAACTTTAAAACACCATTTTTAGTGCGTAACGCAAATATCGTGTCAAGTGGTTCAAAATTGTCGGTGAAAAGGGTTATACACTCGCTAATTTTGCACTCAAAAAGTTGTCTGCTTTCGTGGTCAAAGTAGTAGTAAGTGTTGTTTGCCTTGCTCTTTGAAATAAAATTCTTGTCTAAACTTGCCATATCGTTAAAAGTTTAAGCGGTTTTGGGGTCAAACTTCGTTGCTTGATTGCCCTTGCGCTCCTTATCGGATTGCGATGGCAAAATTACAACAAGTTTTTCAATTACGCAATACCCCAATGCAACATTTAACAACCTTTAGCATCTTTGTGAAAAAAACAAAACATTAACGACTTTTAACGGAAAATATTTGGAAGATATGTATAATCCCCGTACCTTTGTAGGCGAGTAAGAGAATACCCAAAAACAACGAAAGGGAATGCGCTCCGAATGGTTGTGCGTTATCCCTTTCGCTCTCTTAATACTACGCAACCTATTGCGTGCGATTTGCCCTCTTTAAGCACTCAAATTTCGCTTGTGAGCGACTTTCCATATTCGGGTATGTTAGTTATCACTTAACGCATTAAAGTGTCGTAAAAGCGGTTTATTTGCGTTCGCTCTTGTTCGGTCAGTCAGACAAGACATAAAAGAAATGGAGCGACACCATTTAACTCTCGGCATCGCTCCAAAAACCACTAAACAATAAATGTATGACTGAAAAACTTATGCGCTTATAGTAATGTAAACATATAGGGAGCAAGCAATAAGTGTAACCACACCGCCAATCACTAAACCGATAGCGAGATTATCGTACTTGCAAAGTGTTTTATACTCCATTTCGTGTGCGTATGTAAACCAAATCACAAGAAAACCGCAAAGGAGCAATTCCAAACCCAAGAAGAAAAATACATATAACATAACTCAAATTGTTTTAGTGTTGTTAGTAATACTCTGTTTCTTAATTTCTATATGCAAAGATACAAACATTTTACCAATTACGCAATAGTTGAAATGTTAATGTAATATAAAAAAAATATGCCTACTTTCACAAGCAAGCATAATGTAAAAAAAACACAAATCAATTTAAAAACCTTAATGAAAAACTTTTACAAATTATTTTCAGAAAATATCTTCTAACTTGAAGCGACCAATCATATATTCCTTAATGCCGTTGCTCATTAAAGAGTTGTAACCCTTTTTGTTGAGTGGTTTAATGATAAAGTTATTAGTACCATCGTGGTGCATCGCTTGAACACATACCCCACCATTTCCGAATTGCACTGCATAGTCCTCTCCGCTACGAATGCACTTCATTACTGCGTCCTCTAAATTGGGTTGTAGTTCGGGTTCAATCTCTCTTACACCGCACCAAGTCTGAACACTACCACTGATAACAACGCTGGTGTTATAACGTTTCGCAAATTTGCAAGTCGTTAAAATGGTTTCAAGATGGATGCTCTCAACCTCTAATGCCCAATTCATATAGTCGTCAAAACTCCACTCATCTGCTGAGTATTCGTTTTGCTCTAAAAACTCTTTATAGTCCGTTTCGGTCAAGTTTAATTCGCTTTTAGCGATTGTGAGCAGTTGAGTTGTCTTTTTTGTTGCCATAGTCTTAAATGTTTTAGTGTTGTTAGTAATAAGTTTGTTTCTCAATTACGTTGGCAAAATTACTGCTTTAGTTTGAATTACGCAAACTTTTCGGGGTCTTTAACTTTTATTTAACACTTTAGTGAAAAAACATTAACTTTAACGACTTTTAACAGAAAATGTTTGGAGGAAATGCGAGAAGGTTGTATCTTTGTAGGCGAGTTAAGGAATGCCCAAAAAAGAAGGTGGGCGAAAAACCCTATCGCCATTCGCATAGGATTTTCAGCAACCATTCAAATTTCGCTTGTGAGCGACTTTCAGTATAAAGTGGGATAGTTTATCGCTTGCAACATTAAAGTGCCTTAAAATCGATTTATGGGGTATTAAAACAAAAAAAGCGATTGGTGGTATATTTCAACTACCAATCGCTTTTCGCTTTTTAATGTGTGACCTTTAGTCTTTGTCGGGTGTATATTGTTTGACGCAGTACATTCGCAAACTTTCATTTTTGCTATTACCTATAAGCAAAAGTCCTTGCTCCTTTTTGATATGCAAAGTACAATTGCCATCGCTCTTTAATGCCATCTTCTTTACATAATTGCACGCATCATCAATCGCATATTGAAATGCCTCGTCTTTTGTTTCAAAAAGATTGCTCTCTGAAATGACTTCCGCATTTTCATACACTACATAGTAGTAAGGTGCTTTTGGGGTGATTACTCCATCTTTTACACCAACAACTGATAACACATCTTCCAAAACAGATAAAGCACATAAATAATAATTCGTGGGTTCAGCACAAACTTCGTCCACAAGTTCACCATCTATTGACTCTGTTTTAAATGTTAATTGATATTTTTCAGATTGTGTGGGGTCATATTCTACACCTAAAATAATACTCTCTCGGAATGTACCGCCATAGCACACATCAAACGAGTAGTTGCCTTGCATCGCTCTAATGTCTTCAATTAACCATTCATAATAACATGATAACTTTTTATCTGATTTGTTTGCCATTTCAGATAATTTTCGTTGGATGGTATAAATGTTAATATTCGTAATGTTATTTTCCTTGAAAATATTCACGATTGCGTTAAATGCGTTTTGTTTAACTGCTTTAAAGTCTTGCCATAATTGCTCACTTACGTTGCTTACCATAGTTGTAATGTTTTAGTGTTGTTGATACTCTGATTATTAATCACGATGCAAAATTAGGTATAATATTTGGGTTGTGCAAGTTAAAAAGTATTAAAAAATTGATTTAAGACTTTTAACAATTCAATTAATGACTTTTAACAAAAAATGCTTGGTGGATTGGTGAGAATGCCGTATCTTTGTAGTGCGGTTAGGAATACGAAAAAAGATAGGAGCGACACCATTTCTATTTTCGGTATCGCTCCACAAACCACTAAAACTATTTGAAAACTATTCGCTTGTTGTCATTTGCAACATTAAAGACAATTTTCTTTGTGCTTCCTTTGCGTCTTTCGCCTTGATAGTAACATTGAAATTAAACGAGATTTCAACATCTTTTGGCGTGTTATCCCCAAACTCAACCACTTCGGGCATTTGTGCGTCTAAACATTCTTGCTTAGACTTGTATGGGACTTTGGCATATTTAAAGTCTGAGCGAGGGTTAAACTGCGCCTTGACCTCACCTGTCAAGAGGTTATATGTGCCTATTAGGCGATTAGGTCTATATTCATTCAGTCCGATTTTATGCCCCTTTATGGTAACGGTGTCGCTTGATAATCTATCACCATTAAAGTAATAGAATTTGAGAAAACCATTTTCAATTTCAAACCCTTGTTGCTTCAATTGTTTAACGAAATGTTTCGCATAGAGATTGTCACTATTTATGCCTTGTATAATTTCCATTAAATAACAACATCTTTTGCGATTAACCAAATCTAATGGCGATGCGTAAAAGTCAAGATATGCGCAACGAAATGAACGCACACCCTTTTGTGCCACATTGATGGTGAGGGTGTAATATTCGGTTTCAATATCAAATACGATATTAAGGACTTTATATGCCATAATTTTCTTTTCGCCATCAAAGTCAAAAGACTTATAATAAATTTTGTTTGTGTCAATAGTTTCCATTTTTATTTGTTTTAGTTGCTAATACTTTGTTTCTTAATCACATTGCAAAATTACTATATCTTTTTGAAATATGCAATACCCTACCAAAACATTTAACCTTTTTTCACAATACCCTAAAAAATCTTAAACCTTAACGACTTTTAACAGAAAATGTTTGGTTCGTAACAATAAAACCACTACCTTTGTAGGCGAGTAAGGGAATGCCATAAACAGAGGAACACCACACCTACAAACGCACGGCATTCGTGGCGATAGGTTGGGTGTTCGTGTTATATAGCAGAATTGCGTTAAAACCACTCAAATTTCAATCCTAAACGACTTTATCTATAAAGTGGATAAGTTTATCACTTGGAGCATTAAAGTGCCTTACAAGCGATTTATTAAAGCAATAAAATATGCAGTACCGAAAACACGAAAAGGGCGAAACACTCATTTATAGTGCTTCGCCCCCTTGTATCATTCCGACAATCTGTTATGGTCGGTTAGTCTATTGTTTTGAGGTAATATTCCAAGTCTTCACCCTTGTAGGTGTCGTATGCCAATTTGTCCGCTTTAACCCACAAGTCGTTATATGCTCTTGCTAAAGCAGGGTTTTTCTGATAATGTTGGAATATCTTCCAATTCAAGCACATAACAAATTCGGTAAAGTACACTACATTTGTTAACCAAGAGTTAACAACTCTCTTGTAAGTTTCTTGCACTGCGTTAATGCCGTGGAATTCTGCGATTGAAAGGTCGCTGTAAAAAGTTGTTTGTCGCTTGTAACCGATTTCGGTGCATTGATTTTCAAACATTAATTCATTTCGGTATGCGTATTCAAAAACATTCATTTTCTTGCCGTTTTAGTGTTGAGGGGTCAAACTTTGGTGTTTGGTTGTCCCTTGATTTCGGTGGCAAAATTACTACAAAGTTTTGATATACGCAATACCTTGACCAAATTTTTAACAATCTTTCACAACACCACTAAAAAACCTTAACACCAATCATTTTTTATACAAAAAGTTTGGAGCAATCAAATATTATCACTACTTTTGCATCATCAAAATAATTTATTGTTCAACCACTTAAAACAAAATGGAAATGAAAAATTTTATCGTTCATCTGAACACTAACACTAACAAGCAAAAAGGTTTTGCAGTAGTAACGGCAAATAGCATAGTACAAGCAAAGGAAATCGCCCTACAACATTTATGCGTGAGTGAAGTAGGGAGCGTTGAGGAATTGACCTCGGTGCTACCACTCTCCGACACCCCAAAATATCATTACTTGATAAGGCAGTAGCGATAGGGGAAAATAGGGAGTGGGGCAGTCCTCCACCCCCTATACTTATACCCCCCTATGGAGTGCCCCCCTTTTATCCCCCCTCCGTAAACCCCCTCCCACGTAGCACCATCCCCATACCCCATTTTTAGGGCGGGGCAGTATGCCATGAATTTTTTACCTGGTTTTTTCGACCGAATCAATCTCGCCCCTACCACTTTTCCGAACCTGTACAGTTTCGACTCATTCGCCCCTATCGCTTTTCGATACTGGAGCATCAACGGTCTAAGCACTTGGTCCCTACCACTTTTCGTCACGGGAGCATCAACGTCCGAATCGCTTTGCCCTAAACAAAAACATTGTTTGATTTAAACCATCTCACTTTTCGTATTCAACAGTAGTGTATTCGATTTCAACTCCTATATTAGTTGATTTAAAACAATGTGTTTCCGCGGAGGGGTGGGGGTTGTTTTTAAAAAGGTGTGTGTTGAAAAAATTTTTCCATGAAATTTTTGCTATTGTTTAAAACTGGACCATTGTTAGAATTTGGTTGTTTCGGATATTGTTTGTACCTTTGCACTGTTGTTATTTAATTATTATTATTTCATTTAATTCTTGAGTTATGTTAAATCTTTACGGTATTCCAGATGTTAAACGGTATGACATTATTGGCGATGAGTGCTACGGTTATCGTCTTGTTCGTTCTGTTGACGGGATGTACAATTTCATTGGTGTTGACGGTGTATTGTTGAGTCCCGTATGGTTTGACGAGGCGTGTGACTTTGTTGACTACAGCAAGGTCCAGGACTGTCCTTGGGCACGTGTGTGGATTGGGGAGGATTGGTACAACCTGTTCACTGACGGTGTGCTTGTCAGTATTGAGTGAATTTATATTATTATACTTTAATTAATTTTTATTTTTTTTATATGACAAAGAAAGAATTTCAGGAAAAATTTGGTAGTGAGGATATGAAGGTGACGAGTAATTACGCCACAAAGTCTTTAAGTCGTAATTATAACATTGCTGATGCTGTTGTTGAATTTTGTGACAATGCGTATGACGCCCGTATAGACGGAAAGAGTATTGATGTCCAAATAAATATTGACGGGATGAATAACACACTGTCTATTGTTGATAACGGTTGTGGCATCAAAGATGACAGTAATCTCATCACTTTAGGTGGAACTGACAAGGAGCATTGCAATGACAAGATTGGGAAATACGGGGTTGGTGTCTCTGGTGCCTCGTCGTATATTGCGATGGAGTGTTTCCATAATGCCAATGAACTGGTTGATGTGAAATTTGTTTCACGTCATAATGGTCGTGGTTTTGAGAAACATATTGGTTTTGAGCGTAACGGTAGGCAGGTGAACGGTAAGACGTCTTATTTTGATGTTGACGACGTGTATAACAGTGGAACTGATGTTGTATTCAGCAATGTAGCGCTCAGTCCGTCTGACAGTATAGATATTCAAAAGCGTCTTGAGAAGGTTTTCGAGGAGACAATGAAGAAAGGTCTCAATATCACAATGTGTGTCAACGGTAATTCCCGTGTTCTTGGTCAGAGTACAAAACCTACATTCGTTAGTGATGAGGTTATTAAACATGTCAATGTAGGCACATTTGACATTTGGTTGAAGTATCGCATCATTGGTGGTGAGGGTAAGGATGCGCGTTGTTTTGAGGATGCTGGTATACGCTTTTATGACAAGACCAGTGGACGACTGCTTGCCCATGACAACAAATACTGGTCGTGGTTTAGTGGACGTGAGGCACAACAGACAATTTGTGGTCTTCGTGTCGCTGTTTATATAGACAGTTCTCTTGAATGCTATAACACCTTCGGCATTGTGTCGGCGAAGAATGGGATTGCCTATAGGCAGTATTATAAACAGGCAATTTTCAAAGACCTGGTTAACGAATTAGGTATGATTTACCGTCAGGCGTGCAATAGTCGCAAAAAAATCAATGACGAGAAGATTGTTATTGATGGCAATGAGTATTTGTCTTCTAATGGTAAAATGGATTCTGTATACAAGGAGATTTCCGACATGCGTGTTGTTTTCCTGAAACCGAAATCTAAACTGTCAATGAATGAGTATGCCGCGCTTGTTGCTGAGAACATTAAGTTAAAGAAGCGTTTAAGTAAAAAGAGTACCAAGAATACAGAGAAACTTGACGAGTTATGTGCGTAAGTCCTAATATCACATCGTCGTTGAATGATGACAAGTTGTTAACGAGTGCTACAGAGCGTGCTTATGAGAAGATTACATCTGACTGGTTATTCAGATTACCGAGCAATTGGAATATCATTTGTTGCGGAAAGAAACTGATGTATAGTGACATCAGAAACCGAATGCTTGAGCGTGGATATTCAGAATCCAGTGTGTTTAAGTATTATAACGGTGATGGTGGTGTTGAGTGTGATTCTCCTATTATCTATTTGACGGTTAAGCACAGTGTTTATGACAAGGTATCAAGTTACCCGCTGTTCATTGGCGAGATTAAGAAGCAGGGTACAAATGACAGGCGTGTATTAGAAGGCAAGAAGCGACAGGCGATAGGAAATGCCGCTCCAGACCGTGTAGCGAAGAACTATGAGATATTCGCGGATTTTTGTTATAACTGCGACTGTAATTTCTTCCCTTACAATGTATTTTTACATGGATGTGATTTCTCGGACGGTGAGATGACTGGCACTATGCGTGGTAAACTGTCTCCGTTTTTCGGTGATTTGAATGTATTCAACCCATATTTTGACAATGATATCGGTATGTCATTGAAGGGTGGATGCTGTTATTATCAGGAAGGCGATTTCACAGTCGAGCAGTTATATGATTATGTGTATAAATGTTGTGAGGAGGGTATTAAATATTTTCTTTGTAAATTTGTAGAAGAATAATATGATAGAAACTTTTAATATTGATGTCAAATGACTCTTTTTTGAGTGAGCAGGTGATAACCTATTTAGGAAATAAGCGAAAGTTGCTTGGTGAAATATCCATGGAGGTTGAGTCTTGTCTTGCCGAACTTGGTGTTAACAGGGCGCGGTGTTGTGACCTGTTCTCTGGCAGTGGTGTCGTGGCGCGTATGTTGAAGCGTTATTCAACGCGTCTGTATGTTAATGACCTTGAGGAGTACTCTTATGTCATCAACGACTGTTATCTTACAAACCGTTGTGATTTCAACGAGGAGTTCTATGACGGTCTGTACAATGATATTGTGTCAAGGGATTTGATTGAGGGTGTGATAACCAAGAACTACGCCCCGATTAACGATGACGCCATAAGGGAGGGTGAGCGTGTATTCTACACTCACAGGAACGCTATGATTATCGACACGATACGTACCGCTGTTGACGACGTTCCGTTTTCCTACAGGAAATACTTTCTTGGTCCATTGATTTACGAGGCGTCTGTTCACGCGAACACAAGTGGCGTGTTCAAGGGGTTCTACAAGTCGAAGAGTGAGAATGTTGGAAAGTTCGGTGGTGACGGCGCGAATGCTCTGGAGCGTATCAAGGGGGAGATTGTGCTGCGTAAACCAGTGTTCTCTATGTACGACAGTGATGTGACGCTGTTCAAGGAGGACGCGAATGTCCTTGTCAAGCATCTTCGTGATATTGACATTACTTATATCGACCCTCCATACAATCAACATCCTTATGGTTCAAACTATTTCATGTTGAACACTATCATTGATAACAGGGTAGGTGAAAATATCAGCAAGGTCGCTGGTATTCCAGAAGGATGGAACAAGTCACAGTACAACAGAAAGAGGGATGCATTGTCCGCTTTTGAGGAACTGGTTAGTGCCATAGACTCAAAGTATCTGATAATATCGTACAACAACGAGGGGTTCATATCGTTTGAGGAAATGAGTGGTATGTTGTCAAGGTATGGCGAGTTGAAGGTAAGGGAGATTGACTATATCGCTTTTAGAGGTAGCAGGAATCTGAAGGACAGGAATATTCGCACAACAGAATATCTGTTTGTATTAAGGAAGACTTGATATATGTATATGTTGTTTGATTACTCTTGCCGTCAGCGTTTGAACAACGAGTATGTTGAGGTAAATGAGACCTGCTGTGCGTTTTTTGAGGATAATGATGTCATCAATATCAATGACGCAATAGTGGAATACATCAATTCTATATACTGGTGGTGCTATATTGATGGTACTATGTTTAATGTTATCAAGGTTTGGGAAGAGGAACTTTATTTGTAATTAATTTATAATATGGAGAGTGAGAAATTAAAACTGACTGTTGTGTACCGTTATTGGTATAAGGTTTGGATGGATGACAGCGAGTCCTGGGTTTACAAGGACGGGTTTGAGGAACTGGACGTTTGCTGTTGTGAGTACGAGGTTTACGATAAGGTTCAGGAGCATTTACGCGCCACTGTGTTTGCGTATCCCGCAATAGGTCTTGGTTTCAAGTTTATTGAGGTTAATAAACGCGATGATGACCCGATTACTTATCGTGTAAGCACTATATGCTATTGTGAAAGGGACGGTTCCGTTGAGGAATGGGATGAGGTTGTCAAGGTACATTCAATGAAAGATGACATTGATAAACTTGTTAAGGAATATATGAATGACTATATCAAGACCGCTGATATGCAAAATTTCGAGTGGATAATTGAGAAGGTTGAAAATTTGAAATAAATATGAGGTTAAACTTTTATAATGAGCAAGGCAGGATGCCATATGACGAGCGTCTTGACAACTTGAACACTTATTCGTTGTATTCAATAACGATTGATGCTAAGCGAGAATCGGACAAATTACTATTTGAGTCGTGCTCGTATTTGGATGAATACAAGGATAAGGACATCGCATTCAATTGTGAAAGAATATACTGGAATGATATGAAGATGCCTGATTTAAAGATTCATAATTTGAAACTCTTTGATGTTGATGGTTTTAAAGGTCCTACTTATGCGTTGACTGACGATGTGTCCATATATAATATGGAATATGACAACGGTTTTATTCGTGTTCGTTTCTATGTCCCGAATGATTTATATAAGACAGAAATGTTATGTAAGAAAGTCTTGTTTATCGGTTAAGTTATATATGGATATAGTTATTGAGTCCGTTATGGATGACGACTCTGTCGTTTGTGAGTGTAATACATTTGTTGTTGACGTGGCGGAATGTGAAATTACTATTGTTGAAACATAGAGTTAATGATGATAAAGGACACTGAGAATAAAGATAAAAATGATGAGGTTTCTGGATATGTCCCTGTCAAGTTAAAAAGAATATTAATGGTTGGCACATCTGATTTTTTACCAAGTTCCAGAGATGGTGAATTTCCTTTTAAACGGCGACTTGAATTGCGTAATCTGGAGCAAGATTATGATGGTTCGAAATTTACTTTCTATTTCTCATGTGCGACTGATTAAGAAAATAATCCCGTAGGTTAATGGTTACCTACGGGATTTGTTATGTTTAATGGTCTTTTTAGTTAGTGAATGATATACCACTTGTCCCTAAGACAGAGTGGATTTACTATCTTGGCGTTTCATAGGGAGTTTACTAACTTTACCCTCACCGCCCGTAACCCCACTTCCCGATGGGGTTTTG
>OQWE01000213.1_pt1 | contig 19894 bp, 24 predicted proteins | sample 1691591 | NCBI WGS metagenome assembly OQWE01 (sample SAMN03418265, study PRJEB22391) | human gut metagenome | biome: human-gut; feature: organic feature; material: feces | host: Homo sapiens | place: Tanzania | collected 2013-01
CTCCTCGATGGTCATACCCATCGGCATACGGATATCGATATGCAGCTTCTTTCTTGCCGAATATTCCAGATGCAGCAGCTTTCCTTTCCAGATGCTGTCGCTGCAGTTCAGCTCGCGCGCCTTCTCCAGCGCCTGCTCCACATACTCCTCGTCATCCACATCCACGGTGGTCTGAAAAAGGAAACTCTCAGGGTCAGCATCCTCGGCAGAGCGGTGATTATTCCTGAATCTGTAGTAGTGGATGGCACGGATAGGCAACTGTTTCTTCAGTGCCTCTCTAGCCTTCTTCACCGCCTTCACGTCGCCGTCACCAACGCCAGTTATCGGCTTCTCACCACGTATCTGTTCAATCACTCCCTTCAGCCAGTTTTGGGCTGTCAGGCTGTCGTAGACCGTCAGAGGCTGGGAAGAGTTGAGTCTTCCCATATTGCCCCTGCGTGCCGGATTCAATGCCATTACTTGTACTGTTCCCATGCCACTTCCTCCTTGAAATGCTTAGCCTTGCCCTTGATCTCCAGCACCTCTTTGTAAAGATACTTCAGGATATCTGACTTATTCATGTCCTTAGGGAAGGAGAAGGAAGCGAACACACGCTGAGGGGATGTTCTCAGGGCACCATGCGAGGTATGGATAATCTCGGTATATCTCTTCTCGCCCGTCACGGCATAAGGCTTGAAGTCGAGCTTATCTCCACATTCGCCTCCACTGCAAACCATTCTGCCCGGAATCACCTTCGCCTCCTCTGCAATGGTCTCCGTATCGTTCCAAGGAGCCTTGCGGATAGCAATGTTACCACACTCGTCAGTAATCACACTGGCATCTACTCTCTGGGCGTTCAAAAGCGCCTCTGTAGCAGCCTCAGCAGCTGCCAAAAAACTTTTCTTGCTCATATATATTGAAGTTTTAGAAAGATATGTTATTAATCAAAAATCTGGTCATTGATGGTCAGAATTCTGCCATTGAAGCGGACATCGATGGGGGTGACTTCTGAATTGTCCGACAGCAGGAAGACTCCAGAAGCACAGTAACAATGAACAAACATTTCCTTCTTTGGCTCCATCACGATATGGAAGTTTCTCACTTCGCCCTCCGAATCAGCAACAAGCTGATAAAGCTCTTCGGGTGTCTTGTCAAAAACTCGCTGCAAGTCGCTCATGCAGAAGAAGGTCTTGCCTCCCGCTGTCAGCACTCTCATCTTTCCATATTGAGGATGCTCGAAATAATATGGTTTTATCACGTTCATTATTTAATATATTATTATCGTTGGGACTGCGACTATCCGCTAAATTCCGTACCAGGAAATGGTACCGGTTTTCCAGATACAGAAAAGCCCCGCAACCAGACTTTATCATCTGATTGCGAGGCAAAGGTACGGCGAATTTTTGGTTCCTGCTTGGTAGTCGGTTGGTAGGCTACCAACTGGTATTATCCAACACTTCGCTCCAATTTCTTATAATAAAGCTTTGCAGCTTGAGTATCACAATGCTTCTGATAAGCACTCTGCAAAGCACCTTTATCACAATGCCACAACTCAGCAAAAGGCTTCCACATGCACATTCTCTGTACTTTTCCAGACAGGAATGCAACAATCACGCTACGCTCAGTCCACGACTGGTTCTTCAAGGCATAGGATGCCTTCAGGATACCAGCTTCTGCAAGCTTATCCAGCAAGTCCTTCATCTCTTGAAAGTCTAAGGACTTTGGCAATACGGGCTCATCAGTACAAGTTACATTATTATCTTCACTATCAAGAGAATTCTCCATTTCTCCTACCATTCCCTCCAAGGTTTGAACCTCGGTTTTTATTCTTTTTATCTGCATTTTCAGGTTTTTGATACCTGTCAAGATTGTTTCCTTGTTGTTCATAATCGAAATTTTATATTAATAAATTCCGACTTTGATGTTTAGTTCCGCATAAGGCCTCACACCGAAATAATACATTTATATCGGGCACCCCCTTCGTAGGAATGCGCTGCAAATATACGACTATTCGGCGAAAGCATTGTTTTAGTTTTACTTGCAGAATTTGTGGGCTTTTCAAAGGTGTTCTTTAACTGTCTAACAATGAGCGCTTTATCTCATCGATAAAATCCGTAATATCTGCCAATCCCACATTTTTGGCATGCGACAACAGTTGCGCTGCATTTTTTGGTTTTTTATCATTAAACAATTTTTCAAGAATCAGTTCAATACTATCACCAATATTTGTGAGCTTGTCACCTCTATGATCTACCAGCCAGCCAGCTTTCGCCATACCTTCCAGCGCAACAACAATTCTCGTCTTCTTACCTTCACTAATATAAATATTGGAATGATTGATACGGGCATTACGACCCTCCATTTTATGGTCATCTATGATTTTTGAAATGCGTTGCTTCGGGGACTTTCTATTATATGTTTTTCTCATATAATCCTTTATTTCTACATTTTGTTGAGAACAGTACAGACGCCCCACTTTATAAATAGAACGAAAATCATCTCTTGTTAAACCATACTCATCTGGAAAATAAGGATTGTACTCGAGAGAGTCAAAAACGGCACAACTAAAATTTTCCGTAAAAGAAACATAGCTTAGTGCAATAAAAATAGTTTCAGTAGCTGCTAATATTCTAGTCTTGCATCGAATAGAGTTCTTGTCATATTTATCAGATTCATCTTTTCCCCATATCTCTTCATATAAGTTGCAAAGTTGTAAGGGTACCTTTCGCATGCAGAACACAATAGAATCCGAATTCTTTTCTCCCTTTGGTATCATACCTAATATTTTATCAATAAATTTCATGATAAAATAGAAAGCTACTTCAGAACAGTCATCTTCACTCATAGACACAGCATCTATAGATATATACCCGCTTTGGGCAATATAAGCACAACGAAGTACCTTTTCGTAGTACTTGAATATAGGGTTGACCTCAAAATACTCATTATGAATAAAGAAGAGGTCCTCCTTGCTCAGTCCCAATCTAAGCTTCTCTTCTACTTCCTCTCCAAATTCCTCCATCAATTTTTCTGCAGATTCTTCGTCGTTCAATTTATTTGTTTTCATAAGTCATTTGTTTTTATGTTAATATTTAAATTGTTAATTCTTTAATTTCGGACATAAAAAAGGTCCCGTCTCCAACAAGTGAAAACTCGTCAGAGGCGGGACCTTCATTTATCTTTTGAATGCAAAGGTATAACAAAATTCTTAAATCTCCAAATATTTTTAAGCAAAATATCAAAAAACAGCATTTCTTCTTTCTTGTTTTAAATGAATACCAGCCACTCTCCGTATTTTCTTCCGCCAACACGTTTCAGCAAGCCTTTCTTCTGCAATTTTGCTATAATGAATTTTACTCCATCCTCCGTAATATTACCTAGTGCATTTGCAGCATCTACTCTGGTTGCCTTAGGATTGTCTTTAAAGTACTCCAATACTTTCTTTTGGGTAGTATCCAAATTCTTTTGGGTAGCGATTTCTCTCTTTTGGGTAGTATCGATATCCTCAAATTGCCCCTTTTGGGTAGCAGTTTCTCTCTTTTGGGTAGCAGAGGAAGTGAGCATTTTTTGTGCTACACTTCCTCTCTTCGACTTTATGGGTGGGGTAGGTTATTCTATTGCCATTCCCACGGCTATTAGAGTTATAGCTATCGCAGATATAGACAGGTACGGGCTATGTCGCCTAACGCCCATAAACAACCTATAAAATAATAGCCTCACAAAGTTAAATTTCAACTTATGAAACTCCAATTCCTTTTGGCCTAACTTCGAAAACATTATTCACCTGCACAATTTTTCGGTGTTCTGAAGCAACGGATTCTTCAGCTATTGTATCACACAACCCTATAAAATTACTATAACATATTTTCTTATTCATTTTTACGGCATCCGTTACAATAGAACCCTTATCAATATCTAAATAAGAAACTTGTCTTTTGCATCCTTTCTCCTTAAGTATTTTACGAATATTGTCCAAAGCACCTTTTTTGTTTATAATAACAACTTCTGTATCAGAATCATGATCCGTCTCGAAGAATTCCTTAAAATAATCATAATCTATACCAACTAAACTCAGCCCAAATATAACGATTCGTTTTGACTGATTAAGAGTATCAGTAAAACTCTTTTTGGCATCATAACCAAGCTGAGATGATTTACGAAGGAAGTATAAAGCTTTAGGCATTCTCTCGTCATCATTAGTTCCAAATACAAGGCCAGGTTGGAGATTTGACCTATTCCAAAAGTCTAACGAATTATGTAGAAATACGAACATATCTGCTAAGTCATCAGCCTTTATTCCGATAGGAGGAGAACACGGACCCTTTACTTTTTTATCGATAAAAAATTGCAAATAGAAACTAATGCTAGACGGGTCATCCAAATAATTAAACGAAACAATTTTGTTATTAGGAAATTCCCATGTATCTTTTGCTTTTTTTCTTTCTAATAAAGAAGTTACCAATTCTTTTGCATTTTTACCTGAAGCCCCAAGAATGGCAGCAAAGATTCGATAAGCGGGACAAAGACTGTCAATGTCTGGCTTAGCATCACGAAGAAACTTCACTAGCTCCACTTTGAGAAGTTTTATTCCTTCTTTTACTTCAGAAACAATACCATTTGTAAAATTATCATCCGTTTTATTTAAATCTTCCAACTCTTTTAATCTCTTGCCGTTATCACTTTCAAAGGTATAATGTAGAATTATATCCTCAAAATCGTACCAATATTCTTTACTTCCCTTTTCTCCTATAAAATTTAAAAGAGAATTACCAGAATGATTTTCCCAAAAACCTTCATCTTCCAGCTTCTTGAAAAATTCTGCATAACCGGTATGTTTACCCATATTTATATCAAACCCATTTCCTATGATGAGCGTTGTATTTATTGCCTTATCCATAATTAACTATAAATTAAATTTATTTATTTTCTTTATATTGGCCTCAAAGATAAACTTTTTTATTGGAACATCCAAAATTTTAAACGTTTTTTTTATATCTGAAATTACAATCCGCACTTCTCTGCATAATACAATCTAGCTTTTAAATCCGTCTCTTACAAAGAGTTAGAGCGTAAAGTTTTATACCCAGGGCACACCCTGGGCTTGTTTTGTTGACTTTACTCACTTTAGAATCACATACGGAAGTTCTGTAGTTAAGAAACTATTCGCAGGTTATTCTTCATTGCAAGCATATTTCGTCCCTTCAGAGAAAACTCCAGGCAAAACGGTGGCAACAAATCGAAGTTTCGCATCATCCGAGATGAAAGTCTTCTCTTCGCAGAGACTGTCTATAATCTCCACACCTTTCAGCATGAGCCCTTTCTCCTCCTCGCTGAAGACATAAACATCATTTTCAGCGATTGGCAGGCCAGACTTGAATGTGTACATCTTGCCACAAATATCACATTCTTTCTCCTTGAACTTTTGATATTCCACATCAGAAAACTCTCTAAAGTCTTCTTCTTTAGGGATAAAACCTAATCGGAATATCCCCTGTATGGCTTGACCGCCACCAAACACTAAATCAAAAAAATCCATATTTCTTAATTCTAAAAATGAATAATGTGATAGAATCCAAGCATTTATAAATCCCTGATATTTCCATCGTTATCTTTAAATAATACCGCAAAATTAATAAAAAAGATCTATTTTTCATTCATATTTAACATTTATAAAGTTTAATTGATCTTTTTTGATCAAAAAGGTAAAATATTGATCTAATTGCTCATTTCTACTTTTTTTTTCGTTACTTTGTACTTTAAAAGAAGAGTATAGCATTATGTGCTTATTCAATTACTCTCAGGTAACTGCATATCCATTATAATACTATAAAGACAAGAAAGTCGCCTCTTGATAAACAAAATAATTAAAAGTAATAAAATGAGAAAAGCAAAACCATTCATCAAATGGGTTGGAGGCAAAGGCCAACTCATCGAACAACTAGAAGCGCAACTTCCAGCTGACTTTGATAATTGGGAAGACGTAACATATATCGAGCCTTTCGTTGGCGGAGGAGCAATGCTCTTCTATATGTTGCAAAAACACAGAAATATTACCAATGCCGTCATCAACGATATTAATCCGAAACTGACAGCATGTTATGAGGTGATCAGAGATTTTCCAAATCAGCTGATAGATTCTTTGAAAAATATTCAAAAAGAGTACTATCAGTTACCAGACGAAGAAGCAAAAAAAGAATTCTTTATGGCAAAAAGAAAGGCTTTTAATGGTGAATTAGATAGATTGGAAATGTGTACGTTGTTTATCTTCCTTAACAGAACATGCTTTAACGGACTATACCGGGAGAATAAAAAGGGAGAATTCAATGTTCCTTTCGGAAAGTATAGTACACCAACCATTTGCGATGAAGATACTATTTTAGAAGATAGTGAGATCTTGCAGCATGTACACATTATGACAGGCGATTACCAGGAAGTATTCAACAGGGCAGAAGGTCATACTTTGTTCTATTTTGACCCACCTTATAGACCATTAAGCAATACATCAAGCTTCAATGACTATACTAAACAGCCATTCAATGATGATGCTCAAATAAGACTTAAAGAATTCTGTGATGAAGTAAATAATGCAGGATTTTCGTTTATGTTGAGTAATTCAGACTGCTTAGGCAAAGATGGGGCGGACAGATTCTTTGATGATTTATACGCCAACTATCACATTGAACGTGTATGGGCAAAACGTAATGTAAACGCTGTTGCAAGCAAGCGTGGTAAATTGACAGAAATACTCGTCAGAAATTTCGAGAACGTAGATAATCATGGACTCTTTGATGCAGCTTATGTTGCAGAAGATAGACATCATTAACATTATAACTTATAAAGCAATAACAATCATGAGTGCACATACCGAGGAGGAGTTTAAACTCTTTATGTCACAATTAAAGGAGACAAATCAAACTTTGGATTTCTTCTGTGACTTCGATAAGATAAATGATAACGTTGAGGAAATCAAGCTAAGCTTGTGTATCCTCAACAGTATGATAGGTTCTACTGATTTACGCAAATCAGTAGAGACTATTTGGAATAGAGACAAGACTGCTTTTTCTGTTATGGATATTCTCATCGCAGTGAGAAAAAAGGATAAGAAGAAGTTTATCGACTCTATAGGAAACTGTCTCCCAATAGAGAACTTGTTTAACTCTGTAGATGGCGTGATGGAGTTTCTTGAAGGAACGGGACTGGCAGAAATCTTCACATCAAGAAAGGTGAAAGACTTGGTTGATTATGTTTTTGGTATAGAAACAGGTCTCGATACCAACGCTCGTAAAAACAGAAGTGGCGAGATTATGGAAACAACCGTACACAATATCCTGGCAGAAGCTGGTATTGAACATCGCAGTGAAGTTTATTCTAGTGAGTGGCCAGAAATTACCTCGGTTCTGGGGGATGATGAGAAGCGTTTCGATTTCGTTATAGAAACCCCATCCAAGGTGTATCTTATGGAAGTTAATTTCTATAGTGGTGGCGGTTCCAAGTTAAACGAAGTAGCACGCTCTTATTCAGATATTTCTCCTAAAATCAATTCTGTTCCTGGTTTCGAGTTTATCTGGATTACAGATGGTAAAGGCTGGAAGTCTGCGAAGAACAAGTTGCAGGAGGCTTTCAATATAATACCAGGGGTGTATAATCTGACTTCTATCCATCAATTTATAGAAAGTATAAAATAAAAGAAGAAAACATGGATGAATTAACTAAATTTAGTCGTTTCATAAAATCTCAAATCCAAGATAACGAGTCGTTGGATATCAATGATGCAAGAGAAATTGTTAAAGCCATTAATAATTTTCTCTACACTAATTATGAAGGTATCGGACAGACATCTGCATTAGGGAGCACCTATGAATATTTGTCTGATTTCCATAAATACTGGGAAAAGCATCATGCAGAAATTCTAAATTGTCAAATTGATGTGCATAAGTGCGAGCTTGTAGCAGATGCCTTACATGATATTTATCTCAAGACAAATGGAGGTGCTTTCCGAGAGATTTTTGACACATGCAACTTATCTCCTGAAGATATTTGTCGTGTTCGTTTTTTAACAGCTAATCAAGACTTCAGAGGTTCACGAGTTTTTTCACAACTCGCAGATGTTTTCAATAGCGACAATTCTATTTTTGATATAGAATCTATCAAACAAGAACCAGAAGGTTTTCTTAAAGAAATAAAAGTCGGGAATTTATCTCAAGGTGACAAACGTATCTCGTATGCTCAGAAAATTGCAGAATTTCTCATTCAACACAACTGTGTTCCTTACGAACTTATAAATAAATACAACAATGATATTTATAAACTTCGCATGGCATTAATAAATTGTAAAGGAGCAGGATACGGCAATAAAAAAACAGATATGTTTTTAAGAGACATGGTTGTTTTAGGAGTATGGAAGGATGTTGCCAATTTTGACAAAATTGATGTTGCAAGTGATGTCAATACAATAAAGGTAGCCTTGCGAACAGGCATTATTAGTACTGCAATCCCACTTGTTTCAAGCTTCCTGGACATATTCTGCCACCAATATTCTTACATAGACAAAATGAATGCACTTGCCTGGAGACGAGTATGGGAGATCTGGCAATCAAAATATCCATTAGAAACCATTAGCAGTCCCTGCTTAATGGATTACTTTGTGTATGGGGTAATCGGTAGACAATTTTGCAAAGCTTCTTTAGCAATTTATAAATGTGACTCTATGCATCATGAATTCAGATGGCACACAAGTCGCAACAGAACTTGCCAAATTTGTTTCGCAAAAACAAAAAAAAGGACTAATAAAGCTCACGTAGTAAGAACTGTTATGCCGTGTAACGACGCAGAAGGTAGCATAGCAATATTAAACACCGCCTATGTGAAATCATTGCCAACTGAGCAAAAGTTTGACAAATGTCCTTTCTCTGAAATTTGTGGTAATAACAAAAAGTTAATGCCGCCTGTATCAATTAGTATTCTAGGACAAACTGGTTGGACTAGTGCCTATACTCGAAGCGATGAAGGTGGAGGCGGAATAATGGCATAAATTATGATACATTCTTATTATAAATCTCAAAAACACGATTTCACCCTCCTCCAAGGAGACTGTATCAGGCTGATGGGCGAATTTGATTTCAAGTTCGACATGATCTTCGCCGATCCTCCTTACTTCCTATCCAACGGCGGTATCAGCGTACAGAGCGGAAAAGTGGTGTGCGTGGACAAGGGTGAATGGGATAAGGGCGGTTCGCCGGAACATATCGACCAATTCAACGAGGAGTGGATTTCGGCTTGCCGGGAACATCTGAAGGAAGATGGTACCATCTGGGTGTCGGGAACCTATCACAATATCTTCTCCGTGGCAAACAAGCTGACGCAACTGGGATTCAAAATCCTGAATGTCATTACGTGGGCAAAGACAAATCCGCCGCCTAATATCTCGTGCCGATACTTCACTTACTCCACCGAGTTCGTTATTTGGGCAAGAAAGGAGAAGAAGGTGCCGCATTATTACAACTACCAGCTGATGAAAAGGCTGAACGACGACAAGCAGATGACGGACGTATGGCGCCTGCCTGCCATCGCAAGATGGGAAAAATCGCAGGGCAAGCATCCTACCCAGAAGCCGCTCGCCCTCCTTGCTCGCATCATCCTGGCTTCTACCAAACCGGGGGCTTGGATTCTCGACCCATTCGCCGGCAGCAGTACCACCGGCATCGCTGCCAATCTGCTGGGCCGCCGCTTCCTGGGCATAGACCAGGAAAAGCAGTATCTGGAACTGAGCAGGGCAAGAAGAGAGGAACTGGAATCGCAGACGATTCTCCTCGATTACCGGCACCGCATCAAGGATATCGAGGTGATGGAGAAAATGGAGCTGCAGGAAGGTATGCTTCCCGGCTTCGTTCTCGGGGAAGAAATGCCGGGCTACGACTTGCCATTCTGAGGGAGCGCATCTTTTTCTTTGACATCAGAAGGATTCTCCTCGAAAGTGAAGATTAGAATGATGAATGAGCTTATCCCCCAAAAAAAGTGACTCAGTGACTCAGTGACTCAGTGACTCAGTTTATTTCCGACCCCCTATTGGGGTTGTTTTCTGCTTACAGATTGTAAGTATATAGATTATATATTATATATATATATAATATATATAATATATCTACTATAAAGAGGGTGGAACATACGGGCTGAAATAAACTGAGTCACTGAGTCACTGAGTCACTGAGTCACTTTTTGATGCTGATGGATATCCTGCTTAACCATCTTACAGGAAGAACTTTAGGACAAAAAACTATATTTGGGGGAACGCAACTCAACGCTTCTTTCTTCTCTATCTTACGAGTTAGGATTATTAACGCAGTTTCAAATTGAAAGCTGCTGAAAATCGGCCCTTATCGCCACCCAAAATTTGGTGGTTCCAGAAAAAAGCCGTATCTTTGCACTGTCGTTAGGAGAAAGGCGACATCGTCATTCAGAGATAAGGCGCCAATCGGATGAGTGACAAAAACTGAATGAGTAACTATTAAAAATTGAATTATTAACCCTTTAAAAACTGATTGATTATGGGACAAGGAACTAGTAAGTATCGTAAGATTACACGTACCCCTCAGACGGGTGAGAACGCAGGTAAGAAGCTCTGGTATGCTACTGCCGTGAGCGACCGTGAGATGAGTTTCGAGGACTTCGTGACTCATATCTCTGAGCACAACTCTCCATACAGCCGAGGCACCATCCACGGTGTGCTGATGGATACCCTCGACTGCCTGAAGCATCTGATTCTGGACGGCAAGAGTGTTCGTTTCTCCGACCTCGGTCTGTTCTCCATCGGTATGACATCTCGTGGCGAGGTGAGCAAGGAGAAGGTGACGGCGGCTAGCGTGCTGGGCGTTCATCTGATTGTGAGAAATACAAAAACCTGGAGCAACGCCGAGCTTAAGAAGCTCACCAAGATCGTGGCATACGATGACTATACATCGGGTGCCGATGGCGGCGGTGGCTCTGAGAATACTCCGGGTGGTGGTGATACTAGCCAGGGCGCTGGCGGGGATACCAACAAGGATAACGGCGGAACTAGCCAGGGCGGCGGTACTAACCAGGGAACTGGCGGAACCGACAGCGGCGATGACGGCAACGGCGACAACGTAAATTTGTAAATCTTGCTTGATGCGGATTGCAAATCCGCAAAGCTCAAATAAGTTAGGACGTTTTCAACGGCGGATTGCAAATCCGCCGAAACGCCTAACGGAATTAATCACTAATCACTAATCATTAATCACTAAAAAACTGCCTATGAAGAAAGAAACCTGGAAAACTGTATTTCAGATAGTTATATCTATCTTGACCGCTATCGCCGCCTCTCTGGGCGTGACGAGCTGCATGGCTTAACGCATCGAAGCAAATAAAGCAGCATGCCTTGCTGCATCAAACAAAAAAGTGCCGGTAGGATTCACCTATCGGCACTTTTGCTGTATATGAATTTCCTTGCTGAAATCCTTTTCCTAGATGCCTCTAGCCTTGTAGATTTTATCCTTGGCATCATTGATTTCCTGGAACTTTTTCTCGGCGGCACGGCGAACATCCTCGCCCAGAGCTGCTACCTTGTCGGGGTGATGCTTGAGTGCCATCTTGCGGTAGGCGGCCTTCACCTCATCGTTGGAAGCGTCGGGGGAGATGCCGAGGATGCGGTAGGCATCTTCCAGCGAAGTGGCAGATGTGGCTGAAGAGTCGCCGCCATGCATGCCCAGCATCTGATCTACATCCGATGCTTCCAGCCCCATGTGGAGGGCTACTTCCTTCAGCGCCTGAATCTCCTCAGGAGAAACCACATTGTCTGCCTGGGCTATCATCACGAGGAAGTTGAGCAACTGCAGGCGCTGCTCGTACATCATGTTGGCACGTATCTGATGACAGCTGTCCTGTATCACCGTGCGATACTGCTGCATGCCCATGCGCTTCTGCTGCTCGAAGAGCTTGAGGAGGATTTCCTCGCCCTGCTGCTTCGCTGCCATACCGAAGTTCTGGAGTAGGAACCGGCGCACCAGCTCCATCTCTGAATGCATGATCCTGCCATCTGCATTGATGATGTAAGAGGCGAGAACCAGGAGCGAGAACATAAAACTATTTCGCTCTCCCTCGTAGGCGTGCTGCTGACCGTAGCCGCCGTAACTTCCGTTTCCATATCCTCCGCTGCCATATCCGCTGTAAGCTTCGTAGGCGTTGGAGTATTCTCTGTTGTTATGTCCCTCACTGCCAGGCTTGTTGACCTCGTCTAGCCCATGGTCGAAGAGCGAGCCGAGGGCGAATCCTGCAAGGGCGCCAAGAGGTCCTGCGGTGATGAATCCCAGAAAACCTCCTATCCATTTTCCTGCTGCCATATATACTGATTTTTCTGAATGATAATCAAGTTAAAAAGCCCCCGACTTCTGCTGCCGGGCAAGAGGAAAAGACCCATGCAGCTTCGGAAGGGGGCAAGTGCTGATTATAGAGGTATAACTTTTTTAGTTCTCGAAATAGTAGAGGAACTGGGCAATACCAGAAAGTGCTGGCTTGCGCTGGCCTTCTATCTCGATGGTAAACTTGATGCTGGTCTTGCAGATACCACGGAGATTCTGAATATCATGGAGTGTTGCCACGAGGCGAACACGTGAACCGGTGATGACCGGCTGACCGAAACGCATCTCATCCATACCATAGTTTACGAGCATCTTGATGTTGTTTACCTCGATGATCTGCTGCCAGAGATAAGGCAGTACAGAGAGAGTGAGGTAGCCGTGAGCGATGGTGCTGTGGTAAGGGCTTTCTACCTTGGCGCGCTCTACATCTACGTGAATCCACTGTGGATCGAGGGTTGCGTCTGCAAACTTGTTGATACGGTCCTGGTCGATCTGCAACCAGTCTGATTCACCTAACTTCTCACCGAGGTGAGATGCAAAATCCTCATAGGAATTGATTACTAACTTTGCCATTTTTATCTTTTTTTTTTATTGTTATTTGCGATATTTTTAAAGCTTTTGCCCTTTTTAGGGCGTTAGTCTCTTCGGAAGATGTCCCGGGTATAGACTTTTTCCTTCACATCATCGAGGCATTTATCGTATCTGTTGGCGATGATTGCCTGACTCTGCTTCTTGAAATCCTCCAGGTCGTTTACCACGCGGCTGCCGAAGAAGGTGGTTCCGCTCTTCAGCGTAGGCTCATAGATGATAACCTGGGCGCCCTTCGCCTTGATGCGCTTCATCACACCCTGGATGCTGCTCTGGCGGAAATTGTCGCTGTTGCTCTTCATCGTGAGGCGATACACTCCGATGGTGCAAGGCTTCTCTTCCTCCTCGCGGTAGTTGTTCTGGTTGGCGTAATCGTAGTAGCCTGCCATGTGGAGCACTCGGTCGGCGATGAAATCCTTGCGGGTGCGGTTGCTCTCTACGATGGCCTGGATCAGATTCTCGGGCACGTCGGCATAGTTTGCCAGCAGCTGCTTGGTATCCTTCGGCAGACAGTAGCCGCCATATCCGAACGATGGATTATTGTAGAAGGTGCCGATGCGAGGGTCCAGTCCCACACCCGATATGATGGCCTGGGTGTCGAGTCCCTTCATTTCGGCGTAGGTGTCCAGCTCGTTGAAGTAGCTTACCCGGAGTGCCAGGTAGGTGTTGGCGAAGAGTTTCACCGCCTCTGCCTCTGTGAGTCCCATGAAGAGGGTGTCGATGTTCTCCTTGATGGCTCCCTCCTGCAGAAGTTCTGCGAAGAGATGCGCCGCCTGGTCGAGCCGCTCATCTCCTGCCGGTCTGCCCACGATGATGCGGCTAGGGTAGAGATTGTCGTAGAGCGCCTTGCTCTCGCGCAGGAATTCCGGGGCGAAGATGATGTTCTCGCTGCCCATCTTCCGGCGTATGTTCTCGGTGTAGCCCACTGGGATGGTGCTCTTGATAACCATGATGGCATCGGGGTTCACCTCCTTGACCAGCTGGATGACCTCTTCTACATGCGATGTATCGAAGTAGTTCTTCACGGGGTCGTAGTTGGTTGGCGTGGCGATTACCACGAAGTCGGCATCCCTGTAGGCTGCGGCTGCATCGGTAGTAGCCTTGAGATTGAGCTTTTTCTCTGCCAGGTATTTCTCGATGTATTCGTCCTGGATAGGTGAGCGGCGGTGGTTGATGAGTTCCACCTTTTCGGGAACCACGTCCACAGCCACCACCTCGTGATGCTGGCTCAGCAGCGTGGCGATGCTCAATCCTACATAGCCTGTTCCGGCTACGGCTATCTTTATGTTTTCTTTTGCCATTACCTTTTTTATATTTAAATTGCTGCAAAGGTAATAATAAATAGGTAGAATGCAAAATCTTGCGCCGATTTTTATTAAAAAATAACTGAAATGGCGGCTGAAAAAGCCCTTCAAAATTTGCGTATTTCTGATCATCTGTACGGTTGGCCGGAAATACGCAAATTTTGGAGGGGGATAAATGGGGCGTTTTGGGGGTGATGATGCTGTGATAGGAGAGAAGCCGGATGGCTGCCTTTTCGGCTGATGATTCTACATTGTCAATAAATCAGAATAGTCTGGAATCTCTTCTAGGAATAAATATTTTTTATCGTCGTAATCCATCCGGCAGATGTAGTGCTCCAGTCCGTTGCTCACCACCAGGTAATCTACGTGGAGCAGGAGATTATATACCGAAATCTGATCGAACACCTTCTGGGTGATGGGGATATGCGGCGCCTTGTATTCTATAATCATCCTGGGGCGGAGTTCGCGGCTGTAGAGTACGCTGTCGGCACGCAGCACCTTGTCGCCGCATTTCAGCTGAATCTCGTTGGCGAGCAGCGAGGCAGGGTAGCCCTTGTGCTCGATGAGATAGTGTACGAAGTGCTGGCGCACCCATTCTTCGGGCGTGATGGCTACGTATTTCCTGCGCAGCACATCCAGTATCTTGGGCTGTTGTTTCGTGCCCGAAACCTTCATTTCGAAGGTTGGTAAGTTCAAGCGAATCATTTTTTATACCTTATTATATATATAGTTCGATTTATTTTTGTACCTTTGCAAATGGATTGCAGGCTGGATTCTCTGTGCAGACAGATGGATGGCAGACTGGAATCACAGTGCAAAGATACAAAAAATAAATCAATGGCAGAAAAGAAAAATGCAATAAGTTACGAGTCGATCATGAAAGATCTCAAGGCTCGGAAGTTTGCGCCCGTGTATGTTCTGATGGGCGACGAACCTTTCTATATAGACAAGATCTGCGATTATATCGCCGAAAACGTGCTCCAGCCGGAAGAGCGGGACTTCAATCAGACCGTGCTTTTCGGGGCGGATACCACGGCGGTGCAGGTGGTGGACCAGTGTAAGGGCTATCCGATGATGGCGGAATTCAGGGTGGTGATTGTAAAAGAAGCACAGAATCTGAAGAGTCTGGATGCCCTGGAAAAGTATCTCGAGAAACCGGTGAAATCCACCGTTCTCGTCATCTGTAACAAAAACGGCAGTATCGACCGCAGAAAGAAGTTCATCCCGAGAGCCGAACAGGTGGGAGTGGTGTTCGAGAGCAAGAAGCTCTACGACCGTCAGCTTCCGGGTTTCATCGAAACCTATCTCAAGGCTCGCAAGGCAACCATCGAACCGAAGGCGGTGCAGATGGTGGCAGATCATATCGGAGCCGATCTTCATCGCCTCACCTCCGAACTTGACAAGCTGCTCATCTCTCTTCCTGACTCCGACCGACGGGTGACTCCGGATGTGGTGGAACGTGAAATAGGAGTGAGCAAGGACTTCAATGCTTTCGAACTTCGCAGCGCCATCATCCAGCGTGATGTTTTCAAGGCAAATCAGATAATAAACTATTTTGACAGCAACCCGAAGTCGGGTTCGCTCTATGCGCTCCTCCCGTTGCTCTTCAGTTATTTCCAGAATCTGATGATAGCCTATTATGCTCCGAATAAGCAGAACGAAAATGAGCTTGCAAAATTCCTCGATTTGCGCGGAACCTGGGCGGTGCGCGATTATACGATGGGAATGAGAAACTATTCCGGAGTGAAAGTGATGCAGATAATCGAGAAGCTGAAAGAGGTGGATGCGAAGAGTAAGGGCATCGATAATCCGTTTACTTCGGCAGGCGAATTGATGCGGGAACTCATCTTTTTCATCCTCCATTAGGCTGCTTTCCGGCTCCAAAAATCCGTCGATGGGAGAGGGTGGGAGAGAGGCCAATTTTTACTCCTCCTTCGCCTTGTCGGAGAAATGAAATGATCTAGAATCGGGGAGGGCGTTTAGCTTCCTGAAAGTGGTGAAAATAGCGTTCGTTATCGAGAAAACGGGCGCTATTTTTTTTGTTTTTCTCGTGGGGAATCTCTCGTTTGGATGAATTTCTCGTCTAGATGGTCATTTTCCAGTTTTCGCTGAAATCGCAGTTAACTATAATGAATATCAGATAGTTAACGAAAATAACCCCCTTCAATACTCGCATTTTTGAGCAAAACCCGACCAACGGGCTTGAAAACGCTCAAAATGGAAAAATTTGCCATTCTCAGACCCTCTTTTTTTAGTATTTTCATTTATTAAGGTTTATGTTTCTGCAATTTAGTGATGTAAATGTGTATTTTGTAAATCACTATTTATATTTATGAATCTAAACTAAAGAAAACTAAATCAGAGGAAAAAGAGGGTGAATTTACAAACGTAAATGTAAATCGGGTGGTTTTGGAATATGAATGTATAAATATACAAACGGGTTATAGAAGCGAAAACGTATTGAAAACCAGTGTTTTATAGATTTCTGTTGTTTTGGATAAGGTTGCGATTTGGCATTTGGTACAAGAAAGATGCATAAAAGTGGCTGGAATGCCTATTTATAGGGTATAAATGGCTTGAAACTCAGTGAATTAAGAGTTTTAAGTAAAGAATATCATTGTAAAAGCATTAGATTACTAAAGTTAGATTTGTAAATCTAAACAATAAAACTAAGAAGGTAAAGGATGAAAGTTTAAATTTGCAAATACAAACCTAAAGTTTAAAAAACAAAATTTTTCCCGAAAAGTTTGGTAAAACCAAATTTTTGCTTTATCTTTGTAAAATCTAAGAAAAATGGGGCAAAAACGGCCCTGTTCGGAAATAAAACATCGTAAAAAATCAAATTCAGACATAGTGATGAAAGACAGAATCAGACAGATCATGGAGGACCAACACCTCAACCAACAGAACTTCGCGCAGCTCATCGGAAAGTCGACGGCGACCCTGAGCAGCATCTTCAATGATCGCACAAAACCATCGCTCGACATCGTGGATGCAATCAAGAAAAAGTTGCCTCAGGTGAACCTTGAGTGGTTGCTTTATGGTACTCCTCCTATGTATATTAATAAGGTGGAAGGTGCCCAGGCGGGTGCTTCTGCCAGAGTTGAAAGCGGAGCGGACGAGGATTCGCTCGATATGTATGGAGGCGCTGTAGGTGTGGCTGGTACAGGCGCTTCGGCAGCAGGCATGGGCGGCGGCCATGGGAGCATAGGTGGCGCTGGCGGCGTGGTGGAGCCTACCCTGGATTTCGGGGGCAGCGAGGGATCCGACTCCCCTACTTCTCCATCGCTCTTTGACCAGCCTCAAACACACGGTGTAAAAAGGACACCTAAAAACATCGCCAATGCTGCGGTTAAATATGTGGACAAACCGCAGCGTAAGATAACCGAGATCCGCATCTTCTACGATGATCAGACCTGGGAGACTTTCGTTCCGAAGAAATAGACCGGTGCTCTGCTGCCGGGAATAAAGTAGGAATAAAGAAGGAATAAAGTAAGAGGGGGAGTTGAAAAAATCACTCTTTCTCTTTGTGAAGTTCGAATTTTGTTGTACCTTTGCACTGCCTATATATAAATAGGTATAACAGCAAGCATTAAATGTGCATTAATAACAAGCATTAACAACAAGCATTAAAATAGCAATAAGATGAAAAAATATGTTCTAGACCTTAAGGTGGTTTCTGTAGAAGCACTCAGCGATAAGCACGTATTGATTAAGCTTACCGACGAGAAACCTCTGCCGGAAATCCTGCCTGGACAATTTGTAGAAGTAAAGGTAGATCATTCGGCTACCACCATGCTTCGCCGTCCTATCTCCATCAATTTCGTGGATAGAGAAACCAACCAGCTCTGGCTGCTCGTTGCCATGGTGGGCGATGGAACCCGTCAGCTCGGAAAGCTTCAGGCTGGCGATACGCTCAACTGTATGCTGCCTCTGGGCAATGGATTCACCATGCCTACAGAGAAGAGCCAGAAGTATCTCCTCGTAGGTGGTGGCGTAGGTGTGGCTCCGCTGCTCTACTTCGGAAAACTCATCAAGGAGTTTGGTGCTGAGGTAACCTTCCTGCTGGGTGCCCGCAAGGCTTCCGACCTGCTGGAGCTGGATGAGTTTGCCAAGATAGGAAAGGTATGCATCACTACCGAGGATGGCTCTGCCGGCGAGGTGGGTTTCGTAACCAATCACTCTGTGCTGGAGAACGAGCAGTTTGACATGATCTCTACCTGCGGTCCGAAGCCGATGATGGTGAGCGTGGCTCGCTTTGCCAAGAAGGCTGGTGTGGAGTGCGAGGTTTCCCTGGAGAACAAGATGGCGTGCGGCGTAGGTGCCTGCCTCTGCTGCGTGGAGAAGACCACCGAGGGACATAAGTGCGTTTGCAAGGATGGTCCGGTCATCAACATCAAGCAGCTCACCTGGGATATCTAGTCATTCCCACACGCCCTGAAAGGGCAGAAGCTCCTAGCCCAGGGCATCGCCCTGGGTATGATTGTACCAAATAGCAAGTCGCCCTGAAAGGGCAAAAGCATTTGTAATCCAAATGTAATAGAATATTATTTGATTAAGAAAGATTATGGCTGATTTAAGTGTAAATATAAAGGATTTGAAGCTGAAGAATCCAGTGATGACTGCATCGGGAACTTTCGGCTACGGATTGGAGTTTGCTGATTTCGTTCCGCTGGAGGAAATCGGAGGTATTATCGTAAAGGGTACTACCCTGGAACCACGCGAGGGAAATGACTATCCACGCATGGCTGAAACCCCACAGGGAATGCTCAACTGCGTGGGTCTTCAGAACAAGGGTGTGGAGTACTTCTGCGAGCACATCTATCCTCAGATCAAGGACATCGATACCAATATGATCGTAAACGTGAGCGGACACTCGCCTGAGAGCTATGCGGAGTGTGCTGCACGCGTGAATGAGCTGGATAAGATTCCTGCCATCGAGCTGAATATTTCCTGCCCTAATGTAAAGGATGGCGGTATGGCTTTCGGCGTTACCTGCGAGGGTGCTGCAAGCGTGGTAAAGGCGGTGCGCAAGGTGTACGACAAGACTCTTATCGTGAAGCTTTCGCCTAATGTAACCAGCATTGCCGACATCGCCCGTGCGGTAGAGGCTGAGGGTGCCGACTCTGTTTCGCTCATCAACACCCTGATGGGTATGGCGGTGGATATTGAGAAGCGCCAGCCGCTGCTGAGCATCCGTACAGGCGGTTTGAGCGGTCCTTGCGTCAAGCCGGTGGCATTGCGCATGGTTTACGATGTGGCCCACGCCGTGAAGATTCCGGTAGTAGGACTGGGCGGTATCCAGAATGCCAAGGATGCCATCGAGTTTATGATGTGCGGTGCTACAGCCATCGAAATCGGTACTGCCAACTTCATCGATCCTGCCGTAACCAAGAAGGTGAAGGATGGTATGAACGAGTGGCTTGATGCTCACGGCTGCAAGTCGGTGACTGAAATTATCGGTGCCATCAAGTAAATGCTGGTCGCCAACAGATAAATTACACATTATTATATATAACAACAGAACTATATTATATATAACAGACAGAACTATATTATATATAACAGACAGAACTATCGCATGTGGTTCAAGAACGGGCTGAAGGCCCAAAAGCTCCTAGCCCAGGGCATCGCCCTGGGTATAATAGC
>OQWE01000216.1_pt1 | contig 19831 bp, 18 predicted proteins | sample 1691591 | NCBI WGS metagenome assembly OQWE01 (sample SAMN03418265, study PRJEB22391) | human gut metagenome | biome: human-gut; feature: organic feature; material: feces | host: Homo sapiens | place: Tanzania | collected 2013-01
CGACGAAAAGATTGCCGGTTGCACAGAATACCCCATCCCCCCCCAACCACATATCAAGTAACCGGACATCTGTAATTCACGAATCGTGGAGAGGCTGGAATGCTATAAGGAAACTATGCTATCGATTGTTTGGGACTTCACCATATCGAAAATACGGCTTGGTCATGGGGATTTCCGCAAGGCGACGGCCAAAATGTCTGGCACCGTTTCTGACAGATTTTACTCCGGCTCCGGCTCAGGAGGTTTCAGAAAAGAACTCCTTTATCAATTACAAGCTACACTGTTCCTGCGGTGGAGACCATTTTTATATTCTCGAAAAATCTCCTGAAAAGCAGCCGCAAGTTTTTCTGCGGTGCGCCCAATGTGACCGCGATACCCTGTTGTTTGATCCGCGACGTGATGGTTATGACAGCCACCTGTGTTCGCCAACACAAATTGAGAGTGCAGTTGCAGTATCGGCAACTACGGAAGCATACGCGATGATTGTCAGCTTGGAATATTCCATTTGCGATGACGAAGCAACTGCAATTCCGCACTTCTTTACAGATGCCCCGGAGCTTTTTACATGGATTCGTTTGTACGGCATAAAGAACGGCGAACCACCCAAGGTTCTTTTTGACTGGGAGTGCGCATAATGTTCTTCGACCGATTGCAAAAATATCTTCGGGATAAACTGGAATATTGGAAAGAGCATCCAGAATGGCCATTGGCTTATTTTATACTTATAATGTGCCTATTGGGAGTGATTTTTTTATTTTGTGGATTTAGAACGGTTGGAAGGATTGTATTTGGAATTGGATGGGGAGTGCCTCTCTCTATATTGGGAATCCTCCTGTGGCGGCACTTAATCCAGGAATATCTAAGCCGGACGCCAATTATAACTTTGAAATTTCTGCCGAAACGTCTTAATGTTTCCATTGCGGAGGCCGCTCATTCCAACGGCAACCCGGTAAAAGTGTTGGAAGAGGCATTACAAGAGAAATTGGAAGAATTCAGCACTTCGATGGATACGGATTGGCTGGTTCCCATGCTTCACAAGATCGATTCTGTGGGTGTTCCGGGTGATTGGGGCGCAGTAGGCAAGTACCTTGCCTGTGAATTCGAGAAATTACGTGACGGGGCGTGTCGGGCTTGGACGCTCAACGAAGGTGCGGTCATATTCCATATCGTCATGCAACGGGAAGAATCTGACACGCTTTCACTCTGGATCGCCTCGGCAAACAAAGCGATCATGGAAAAATTCAATGCCGCCACCATTGAGCAAATCGAGATTTGCGAAGCGGAGTCGATGGAAGAAGAAACATGAAGGAACAAACGGATTTCAAACGCGAATTTATCTGCCGAAATCATGATATTCATTTGCAATGTGAACAATCATGCGGTTGGATTCTCCTGAGCTGGGGAATTTTGCTCCTGATTGCGGGTTGCGGGTTCAGTCGGTTCGGATATCTGCTTTGGTTTGGCTGGACACTTCCCCTGATTGGCTGGGGCGTTTTCCGTTTTGTCAAGACGTGGAACCGGCGTTGTCCGGTCTGTCACCGGCGCTGGATACCGGAACACATTCCCGTGGTGATCGCCTCCGGGCGATGCCCCGATTGTCGCTCCATACTTTGGAATGCACCTCCGGTCATTGAAGCGGGAACCGCTCCAGAGGAACCGCCATCGGCAGAGACATTCGGTCTGGTCTGGCTCCTTTGCGGCGGAACATTTATAGTGCTGGGCAGTTTATGGATGTTTAATGACTTCTTCTTTTGGGCAATTTGTGAATTTGCCGAACGTAATTTGATTACTGAGCCGCTACAAACAGCCATTGTCTTCTACTGCTCGGCAGCACCTCTTTTGGTGTGTCTGGTCTATTATTTCTCCCGAAAGCTTACCCGCGGCTACCTCTGTCCGTTTTGTCAGGGAGAGTGGACCCGGCGCGACTGGAATCTATACCGGATCTTTGGGACGTGTTCCCATTGCGGTAACCGAATCATTGTAACTGCGGATATATCGGAGCTTCCGCCGATGCAAAAAAGCGAAAAATGCGGCAGGCAATCCTTTTCCTGCAATCTGGGCGGAATCCGTATCAATGTATTGGCAACAGCGCGTCCGATCTCTATTTTCGGTATTGTAATTATGCTCTGTATTTTTAGTGAATTCATCATGCTGGAAGCATTGGGTGACGTCTGCGCCGGAATGACTCCACCGGAAGGCACTGAACCGTATCGCCGTGATTTCGGACTTCTCGGCATATTTGTTCTGACTCCCGCGAGCATCCTCCTGCTCTGGGAATGGTGTAAATATTTTTTCTTTTCCCGTTGTTCCTGTTGCCGCAGATACCTTGATCGGGATATTGTATTATTGACCGGCCGCTGCTGTCACTGCGGTGAGAAATACATTCCCCCGCAAGAAGAAAACACATCCAAGGAGACAATGCAATGAAATGGCAAGACCTACAAACAAATAAGTTTCGCAAATTGGATTTGCGTATTGAAAAAACGGCGGATATGCGTATTCTCACCGGTGTGTTGCATGACGCTTGTTTTGATTTTTCACAAATCCGTTACACACGAAAACGGCTGACAATTCCCTTGACGCGCCATCCGACAGAATGGGAGAATGACAAATTGCGTTCGCTTAGCCTGGTGGATGGTGAATTGATTTTATATCCCGTGCTTCGTCCCTGCGACTGGCAGATCACGCTTTCCGGCGAATGGCTCAATAAGCCGCTGACAGATTTATTATATTGCAAATGAATCGGTTCGCGCGTCTCATAGTCATACGGCATGGAGACATCCCGGTAATGGATCAATGGAAAATCCTTCCAGCCGCGCAACAGCACGTCCATATAACAGGGCAGCATATTGTTACAAAATTCCTGCCGGAAATGATACCATACTTCAGGCGGGTATTCCGGCGGGAAATCGCCTTCTTGATCGACTTTTCGGGTGAGTTTTGTCCCGATGACGTCAATTCTCGCCAGACGCGGCGGCTATCGTCTGCTCTGGGGGACGATGCTGTTCTGCGGTGGCTATGCGCTGTATCGCGGCGGAGCCGCCGCCACGCTTCCCATACTGATTCTTACGGGATTTTACTTTTTCTGCGCCAAGCGGCTCTTTTGGCCAAACAGAAAACTGCAAGAGGAGGATTGCCGGAGAATTCTGTCGGCGCGTCCGTATTATTCAATGCCATATACGGTAACGCTGACCGATGACGAACTCTCGCTGGATTCTTCGGTGCATGCGTTTTCCACGGATTACCGGATGCTTGGCCCGGTGATGCAAGTCCCTTGCGGAACCGATGAACTGCTCTATTTCCCGAACACAGTGAGTCTGGTTCTGCGCCGGAGCGAACTCCCGCAACGCGAAGATTATGATGCGTTTCTCGCCAAGCTTACCGAGGTTGGCAAATCAAACCGGGGACCGTCGTCTCCCGCCACGTCTGGATTTCAAAGACGGCTGGCGCTGGTCCGGCGCACGATCTGGGTTCAGGGGTTGCCGCGTGATGCCGTACTCGCCATGGTCAATGCGCTGTTCTGCACTCTTTTGCTGTGGCAGGGGGCCAAACTGCCGTTTTTCCCGGCATTTGGCGCGGTATTTCTGTGGAGCATCTGCGGCTTCCGGCTCATCCTGATGAATCGGCAGAAACGGAAAATCAGGGAAAATCAAAGCCTGCTGCCCGCAGAATTTCACTTTCATTTCGACCGGGAACACGGGATGCTGGAGGGGCGGACGGAGCGGAGCGTCAACCGGATTGCGGTTTCATATCTCACGTCCAGCCGGGAAAAAGACGACTGCCTCATACTCAGAACCGGACTGTTTCCGTGGTGTATGTGTTTCCGGGAAGAATTTTCCTCGCCGGAAAACTGGACGGAGTTTCTGCAAACCATGGACAATCAGGCCGAAGCGGCAAAACGGGTGGCAGTGACGGACGCACCACCGGAAACTCCGCCGAAACGTGGGGTCTCCTGGGGTTGTGTCATCTGGGCGGCAATTTTCCTGTATCTCTTTTTCCGTTACTTCGGCTGTTTCGATTCCGACAGAATGACTTTTGACACAACGCCCTCCGCCCCGACGGGAGAAGTGCGTAAATGAATTCCAAGCGCTGGAAAAACTCTGCCGGTTCACGAAGAAACGCCGCGGACTGGGATCAAAACCGGCAAAAGCATTGTGACCGGTGGAAAGTTCCAGCCTCGGGATCGGAGAAGATAAAACTGAAACAGAAGGATCGAATATGATGACAATCAACGAACATCGGGCGGCGTATCTGCTGAATTTTTCCACATGGATCACGGTCTGCATTGCCGGACTGGGAATCGTCTGCAACATTTACCGATTATTTGAACACGGCATGGGTAAGCTCAATATCTGGGCCAGCCTGTTGCTGGCCGGATATTTTTTCTACAACGGGCTTTTGATTCTGAAACGGAATGACGACGGGCGAAAAAATGTCATCTTTGCCTGTTATCTGTCTGTCGGAATCCTGTTGTTTGCGATGGGAGTCACGTTTTATCAAACAGGAACATTTTTCCCGAACAGTGCCGGAAAAATTCATATGGCGGCATTTTTCTTCCCGCTTGGCTGGAATCTCTGGATGCTTTTGCTGTTGCACCATCCGGCCGTGAAACGTTGTTTTTTTCCGGAACTTGAACTGCCGGAAAAATGGAAACCATATAATCAGGCGGAAAATCTGTTTTTGTCGGACGGATATTTTCTGGATTTCTGCAAGACTGCGAAATATGATCATTATGCCAACGGAAAAACAACCCGTCCGGACGCCGTATGCCCCGGATGTCATCTGCCACTGACCCGTCATCTGCATCTGGATTTGACCGCCCCGGAACTGGCACGGCTTCGGGTTCCCCCCAACCGGAAATCGTTGGATTTCTATTACTGTATGCGCTGCGCCATTCTCGAAAGCGACTTTCAATACCGGATTGATCCGGAAACGGATGCAATCCTCATCACCGAATACAATCAGGAAGCAACTCCCGTAACCGCAGAAGAATATCTGGATGAATGGCGGGAGGCTTTCGGAAACGATGAACTGCCGCCTGGCACCCCGTTTAAACTGCGTCCGATTCCCGTGGAAGAAGCGGATGTGGAACCGGTGCCGAATGGTGATTACAGCGGGCCGAATCAGATCGGTGGGGAACTTGAATTCATTCAAAATATCGGCGTCATGACGTGTGCATATTGCAGGAAACACAGCGGCGTTATCCGTGAGATGTCCTATATCGTGACGATGGCGAATCAAAAAAGATTTTCTTTTAAAACCACTTATGACGGGGTACAGCTGGTATTTGCCTTCTGTCCGGAATGCGGCAGTATCGGAGTGACCCATTCCTGCGACTGATAAAAAAGAGGATGTTTTCATGCCCGATAGCCGCAGCCCGAAATGCCGGGCAATGCTGCGCGGAATTGAAATTGAAAAATATTGGCACCGAAACGCTGAAAAAAAAGGGTTTTTATGGAGGGTAAACTATGAACAAGGATGCAAAATCATCTGGAGCAGCAATCGCCGGAATGTATAAATTCGTCAAACCTGCCGGGCGAAATGGAATCATTGTGCGTCTGGACGCTATTTTGATGTATGTCCCACTGACGATATTGCTGTTACTTGCAGCAATCCCTTATGGATTGCTGGCATTCGTCGGAAAGCCCGTTACGATCATTCCGCCGTTTCCGCTGTGGATCTGGACGGGAATCATTTTGCTTGTGACGTTGGAGTTCATTTTATTTCTGCAGATGAATAAACCGCTGATTGACCTTGACAATCGGATCTATTGGCCCCGCCGTTTCCCCGGCGTTGGCAGGCCACACCGTGTTGAACTTCTGAAAGGGGTTTATCTGGATACCGTCGCCGAAGTGAAAGTTGAAGTGCCCATGCACGTTGCTGCACTCTTTGGAAACTGCCGGCTGCTGGTGATATTCAAAGACGGTTCGGAACGATTGCTGATGCTCGGCCCCGAAAAGCGGATGCGCCAAAATGCCCGGATCTTGTGTGAAGTCATGAATATTCAGCCGTCGACAACGTCCGCAACTCCTGCCGTGTCGGATGCTCTCCCGAACGGAAACGAGCAGTTATAATTCTGATTCTAAATGCCTACACAAGCGATACGGCAATAGTAGTTCGCTCTTTATTGTAAAAAATTCCCGAGGAGAAGACTCATGACGAACCAGCACCATCATTCTCAATGCGATAATACGGAATCCCGGTTATCCTGGGAGCCATTGCCGTGTCCGTGGTATTGGCCGTCTCTCCGGGGTTATCGCTTTAGGCTCGACCTGTTGAGAGGACGAAGCGTTGGGGAGCCTTGCGTTGTCCGGGGAGTGGAAGCGATATTTATTCTTGGCGGTATTGTGGCCATGACGGGGTTCTTTTTTCTGGAAGAGTTTACGTCCGGCGCCGTGACGGGAATTTTATTGACCTTGGCGGTGATGTGCCGATGGGTGGTTCAAATGCACTATCGGCCTTGTATTTACTGGGAAGAAACAGGGTATTTTTATCTTGGGAAAAATCCCTTGCCGTTCGATCGGATTCAACTTCTGCAAATTGTTCCCACCGGTAAAAAGAAACACTGTCAGGTGATCGCACTTCTCAAGGACGGTTCCCGGAAGTTGCTGATTCATGGGGAGTACCGCCATATTCTGGCTTTGACCTTCCTCGACAAGGACCGTAAAGTTGCAGCTTCATCTCCCTCGTCGCACTTTTTTCTCGATGCGGTAGCACCCATTCGGGACGGCGCGATGTTTCCGCCGGAATATGTTCCTCCATCTCCAAATGCGCGGTCGGTATCCTATAAACCTTCACCGGGAATATCCCTGATTGGCGCGGATGACCTTGCGACATTCAACCGGGAATATACTACTCACGGTTACAATGAGGCGATCCTTTGGGCAGATGCGTATTCCAAAGGAAGTGGATTCAAACCTCTACCACTTAACCTTTTCATCACCGTACTTGAATCATTGCCGGAACGTCTGAATAGAGCCGGAATCAAAACGGCTGTCTGTGTTGATGACTTTTACGAATGTTGTGGACGAAGCATAGACACCGGCTGCTGTTTTGACGGGCTGAATTTGACGGTTGAATTCGACGGGTATCCAGTTTGTCTTTTATGTTTTATCAAAGTCCCGTTTCCAGATTCCGGCAAGATCGAAGCATGTTTCTATTGTGAAAATGCGAAACTCCTTGAGGCTTTGAAACATGCCGGACTGGATAAGGAGAAATAAATCATGTCAATATTCATACTCGGGATGCGTTGTCCACTTTGTGAAAAAACAATGTGTGCGGAAGACGATGTCGTGGGCTTTGCTCCGATCATTGAAAATTGTGAAGATGAGCTGTTTTTTGCAAATGATGCAACATTTCATCGGAAATGTCTGGAAAAACATCCGCTGTTCCAGCTCCTTGAGAAACGGAATAATATCTATATGAGTATTGCACGTTTGCCATTTAAGAAACGATGTGAATGTGTATTTTGTCACAAGGTCGTTACTCATCCCGATGACTATGAACCGCTCGGATTTTTTACTTATGACCCGGTCAGCCCGCTTTATGCTCTGAATTATCGCGGATACCATAGAACCTGCTTACAGCCGGGAGTATTTTCTCAAGGAATAATTGTCGCTCTGCAAGCCATTCAGGACACAAAGGAAATCGCAGCGGGTAAAATTGCGGACTTACTCGCCCGAACTGCCGCTCCAAAAGCGGAGGAGGCCAATCTATGAAAATTAACAGGGAAAAACAGTTGGTGATTCAGATCGGAAAACCACCCAAGGTCAAAAGCATTGCTGAACTGTTTCAAGACAATGTAAAGTTGGTTCTATCATTCGTCACAATGCTAATTCTACTGATGCAAGTTCCGTGGATATTGTATGTGCTGGAACCGCTTTGGGTCCCACAAACGGCGTTTGATCCACTTATGACGAAACGAACCGGAGTGCTGTTTCAAATTCTTGGTAATTTTATGCCAATTTGCATTTTTTTCGGATCGGCAGCTACAATGATTCCTGTTGCCGTTTCTCAAAGCTGTTTTTTCTCAGCTCTTGCTAAAGAACGCGAGGAAATTCATTCATCTTGGAGCGAATGCGCCATCTGTGTGCCAATTCTCCGCTATTGGATACTCTATCGCCTGCTCGCCCAATCCGCCCGGGTTCCGGCATTGGTAATGATCGGGAGTTCAATGATGTTTTGGGGGATTGCTGTGGTCGTTGGTCCATTGAGTCCCTGGGTTCTGTTGTCGTTCACCGTCAGCGTCAGTGCATGGCTGGTGATTGCCAAACGGCTGGCAAACGGTGTGATGAAACGCTCTCATCGGGTGTGGAGCATTGTGCTTCTCTCTTTATTTACGGTATCGCTCTTGGCTGGATATATCACATTTATTTGGACGGAAATAGAAATCAAGGCGGAAATGCTAATGCTGCATTCAGCAGGAATTCCCACCAACCGGGAGGAATTGGAACAACATTTTTATCAAGGCCGAATACCCAATGCGGAATTCGGAAAACTCGCGGATCGCAACGCCGATTACAATATCAAAAAAGGGTCGGAATGCCTGGAATCCGCTTCCTGGTATTATAAATTACCGGAGAGCAAACGCAGGAAAATCAAAACATATCTTACCGGAGAACTCTGTCAAGAGGACTTCAAAAACATTGACGCGCTGATTGAATCCGGCGATAGTCTGAAATACAAGATGTGTTTTCCGAATGATTATCTGGCTGGAATTCGAATGCCTCATCTGAACTATTATCGTACCGTAATGAGGTATTTCTCTTCGCGGATTATTGTTGCTTTGGAGGATAAAAAGCCTTCCGAAGCCATGCGACTTTTCCGTTTGGCAGACAAATTTCAAGAAAATGTATTGCAAAGTGATTTTTTTATCGGAGCAAGGGTAGCCATCATGTATGAATATATTCGGAGTGAAACCATCGGTGCAATGCTGGGAAGCGGTCTTTTGTCTGATGACAATCTTTCAGAAATACAGGATTTGAATCACAACCGGGAGGCAAAAATACGAAATGCAATGCGATATGGTTTGCGCACTGAAGCGTATCTGGTAATTGAGACCGTTATGCGTCTGCTTGTTCCATATCCGAAAATATTGTCAGAGATCCGATATGATGGACAGTGGCAATATGAGGAGCCGTTGTTGCGTTTTCTGTTCCGCGGCAACACAACAGTTTTCCCAACACCGCCATGCCTGTGGCCAGAGACCATTCAACAGCGCTATTTGCTTTATGCCATGCGTCACCAGCGGGCGGTGATACGGTATTTCGACGATCCGACTTCACAACGCGAATTTTTGCGTACTGATCTGAAACGTGAACTTGCAACACGTGAACTCTATATTGAAAGAATGCTCCTGCCGGATTATTTCAGTGAGGAACAACGTTTACAACGCATATTGACTATGAGTAAAATGACCGACCTCGGATTGCAAATCGAACAGTTCCGCCGGAAACACGGACGCCTGCCGGAAACGCTGGACGAGCTCGGCATTCCGCTGCCGGTGAATACTTTGAGCGGCGAACCGATCCGCTTCACCCGCTTTGCCCGCCTGTTTGGAGAGGACGGCAATGGTCATACTGTTTCGCGTGATCTCCCCGGCTGGCAGCTTTCCGCGCCGGGCAGGAATCATGAAAGAGCACCGGAAGAACGGGAGGAGTTTCGGCGTGATTTCTTCACGGTCATTACCGAGTGGCCTGTCCCCGCACCGCCGGAACCACCGAAAAATAATGAAGAATCATTCGATTTCATGGGAGGAGCCGGAGCAGATGAGGAGGCTGCACCATGAACATCGCTTTTGATCTGGACAATACATTGATCTCTTCGAATTTCCCGCCGGAGGAGTGCGAATGGTTACGTAGAATGTTTCTCAAGGAAAGACTTCGCCGGGGAACCAAACGGCTCTTCCGGCATTTGAAGTCCCGAGGTCATCAGATTTGGATCTATACTACCTCCTGCCGTTCCGAGAAATATATTTCGCGTCTGTTTCATGCCTATGGACTCAACCTGGACGGCATCGTCAATCTGGATCGGCACAATCTCAAGACGCCGCCATGCAGCAAATACCTTCCCGCTTTCGGGATTGATCTCCTGATCGACGACAGTCCGGGCGTGGAACAGGAAGGCCGGACACATGTTTTTCCCGTAATCATCGTTTCGCCCGACAATCCGGATTGGGCGGAAAAACTCCTTGACGAAATAGACCATCTGACATTACAGTATGCCCGAATCGGAGAAAAAGAAGATTCTGCTCAAACAGTTCTTCCTCTCCTGATTGAGAATTATTTGACGGATCATGAGAATTCACCGCTGTATCCTTGGGTGTTAGATAAAGTATCGGGGACAGTGCGGAACCAGCTCCCGTATTGCAAAGTAAATCCTGATTTTTTAATCTTCGCCCGTCGGACTGATATGGATGATTGTGCTGCAATCAATCGTACAGGGAAAGTGATTGTTTATCACTATCAGATCGGAAATCATTCCTCTATGGAGATCTTGAGGGAATTTTCAACCGTTCAGGATTTTTTGGCATATGTAGAAGCTGAAAGCAAAGATTACAAGCAATGAATACAGGGAACTGCCATGAATAAAGAAAAACGCAAGGAAATACCGCCATTCCGACTGGTTCCGCAACCGCTGAATGACGAGGCGAGGAATCTACCAAAATTCAAATGGGCCGGGGGAGAAATAGGAACGCGTCATAAACTTGGCGGGAAACCGGATTTTATTCAAGATTCGATCATTCCCAAGTGTCCGGAATGTGGCGAAAATATGACGTACTATGCACAACTGGATTCGATCAACGATGAATTTTGCATCGCGGATTGCGGTATGATCTATGTTTTCGTCTGTTTCGAATGTAATACTGTTGAATCATTTATCGAATCATTTTAGCTTGCAATCACCGCTCCCGGGCGGTAAGTTACAGAAGATAAAAGGGATATGGGCATGGACACGCAAAGTATCTGGGGGACGAAATACAAAAAGAATTTGGTGGACGCTTTGATGGCGGCAAGAATGATTCTGCTGTGTTTTGTGTGCCTGTCTTCCGTCGCAATCATGGCGCAAGAACGGGAACTCTGCGTCGATCCGGAAGCTCCATTGCCGGAAATTTTCAAGGCGGCAGAAGTCGCGGTTTCCAGATTGGAAAAGTTGTCGTCGAAAACCTTCATTCGATCCGGACAGTCAGATTACATAAAGGTCAGTGCCGGGAGAGATATCGCCTACCTTGATGAACAGCTCCTGCGGTTCCTGATTTTACAACAAACAGAAGGACGTGACGCTTTGGAATTGAAATGGCGGCAGTATCCGACCGGTTGTCGAGAAAAACGCATTCTGATTCTGCTCTGCAACTGGAATATGCTCCCCGATAACTTCGATGGTCCTCACCCGGAAGGGCGTATTCAGTATGGGAATTTATCCGCTTGGGATTCCACCTCAAAGGAATACAAGGAGCGGCGAGAAGAAATCGAATATGTCCGCAAGAATGGTCGCGTCCTCCATGAGCGGATTCAAGCAATACTTCGCCATGGCTATGAACAAAATCAAAACCGGATTTTGCAAATTCTCGGCGGTAGTGCTGTTTGGTGGCTGTTGTGCGCGATCATTCATCCGCGATTACGAAAAAAAGAAGATGGACATAATTTCCCGACCACCGCTTCTTGCATTGTGCGCTGGCTTGGAATTCTTGTTCCGATTGCAGTAGCGATGACGTATCTTATTTATCTGTTATTTTGAAAGGACAATAAACATGGACGCGGAAACATATACTTGGGTGACGAAATACAAAAATATCGGAGAAAAGTGATGGAGAAAAAAGAACGGACCCCTATCGAAAAATTATTCAGGCGTTCTCTATGGATGGCGCTTCCGGTAGCTCTTTTGACCAACGGCATTGTACAGGATGTCGCCCGGTCAAATTATTATTTAACCGGAGGTATGATTTTATGGGGGAGCTTGGGCGCGACAGTTCTTGTCATTGCCTTGACTGTGTTGAAACGTGATGAGCTTTTGAAACAAAAACTCACCACTAAAAACCTCCTATTGACACTGGGCTGTCTGCTGGGAACGATGCTTTTGACTTTGCTCTCTCTATGGTTGGTAACTCAACTCAAAATTTCGCAGACCGAGTTGAACGCATATCGTGAATCCCTTACTCCATTCACGCCGAAAACAACACGCCCACCGGCTCCATGGGGCAAAATCGGACTGAGTTTTTTCTATATCGGCCTGTGGTTCGCCATTCCTTTTGCAACAGTTCTTGCATGGATCACAATTTTCATCAACCTGCTGACCGTGATCTGGGCCAAAGGCGTCAACTATATCGACGACTGCGAATGGCACATAGGAAGAGCGATACAGGCCTTCGCCAATTCTCCGACCGTACAGGCCAATCCGCTGAAGGAATTCATAACGAAAAGTGAAATGATCAGGATTCGTCAAACCGCATTCGGCGGAGCCGGATTCTTTGTGACATGGCTCGCTTGCCGAAACGGGATCGGTCAGATCCATTTGGATAAAACGGACGTTCTGGAGCAAATCCGTTCAGGGCAACTTTCCGGTACCAATTTTCTGATGTATCACTGCAATGCACAGCTTGCGGAACGGGATATTGCTCCGGAATATTTGGAATTTACCAAGCTGTACTACAATCATTACCTTGTCGATTATTCTCTCTGGTATCAACTTCATCGCGATCCGGGAGACTATACCTATGTGGGGCGTTGGGATGATTACCTTGAATTCAGCAAGGTCATTGACGAGAACTATTCAGCATATCTGATCTCGCGTGGCGGAATTTTTGAGAATTCAGATATTGTGGACAACTCTCCTTTCCTTGTATGGCAGGAGCGTGGCATGGGCGAAGCATTGATCGTCAAAGCATCGTGGATATACGAAAATGCGCTTCAACAGGCGCTTGCCATTGCGGAGTTACCAGCCGAAGCTAGATTATCTGCATTCAAAGCAGTCATTCATCAATTTGTCCGGAATTTCAATATTCTTGACCGTTATAACAGTTTTATTGAAACGATGGAACGTGAGGAAATCTATGGTGTTGGAGTTAATCTATTGAACCTGGCACGGGATCAATACAGTCTTGTCATGACCGATGAAGAATTTATGACTGTTTTCGATGAAAATCGGGATTGGTGAGGTATATCATGACCCTGCTTGAGAAAATAAGAACGTGGTGGCAGCCTCACTTCAGAGCAGTGAAGATTTATACTCATCTGCAGGAATTGATTGCAGACCTGCATGCAGCCGGATTGTCGCAACGTGCAAACGAGGTCGAAAAAACGTTGATAGCGGGTTCTTTCGCAGACGAACTGCTGGAAGAAGAGGCAATTCTGTTGAGGAATATTGTCAAAGAGGAAACGCTGTCGCCATCTCTTAAAAGAAAAATCCGCAGGATTCAAATTGAGTCATGGGGAATATTGAGCCGGATTTTACGTATTGATGCTTCGGAAATAGTTTCCCCTGTTCGATTTTCTCCAACGCCGAAATCCATTGTTCATCCGGAAGTGAATTATACACGTGCCCACAAATGGGTCGGTGATGATCATTGCGATGAGGATTTCTGTTTCGTCAAATGCCGGATTTGCGGAAAATTTGCGCTCATGAATGAGGAAATTGATTCCATTTATTTGAGTGCGGACAATCCCGGCAATGCACACCTGTATGGGATTGCCGCTTCGGTAAAATGTCCAAATTGCGGCTCATCCGATTCCTTTGAGGACACATCCGAAAATGATGCACAAGCCATCCGTAAAAGCGAATGGGCTGAATTCCTGCGGAACGGTACGCGCTTTTGTTTTTCCTTTGATGATCTGCCAGGCCGCCCTGTTGAAATTGTGTATGCCGATCATTGCATCCAAGTTATATTTCCCAACCGTTCGGGAAGTTCCCTCCGACGTCTCTCGGCCGACACGCTCACATTCTCGGTAATTCGAGACAGTGGTCTACTGGCAGGCATAGATGCCTATACTCCCTCGACCTGTTGGCTCCAGAATCCTGAATTGAATATGCCGGAGGTCTCTCGAACTTACCGGTGCCATATCTCCGCAGATTTTGATGCAAACGGCATTGCTCCGCTATGCGCCCCTCCAGACAAACGAATCATTTGGCAATACTCCGACAAAAATAAAGTCCTTCGTGCAGTTTTCGAAGATCGGACGGAACGTCTTTACGCAATCGCTCCGAATCTTATGATCGGTGTATGTAGTACAAACAATTTAAGTGAGGTTTTATTCGGCGGCATTTTCAAAGCCCCAAAATGAGTGAAAGGCTATGAAAATGTTTGACAAGATAAAAGACTTTTTCAAATTGAACTGCGTGGTGATTGAGCATTCTTCGGCACAGGAAGACGTTGATAAATTGAATCTACAGGGTAATCGACCGGATGATCCGGAATGGAGCTCACCGCATTGTATATTGTGGTCCGCAGACACATTTTTTCATGCCGCTGCGCTCCCGTTTCAATGCGTGGCGCCAAGCGTATCTGGACAATCAACTGCCAGATCCGGTGTCGGAACTGGCAATTCTGAATACTTTCCCGGATTCGAAAACCCATTATGATGAACTTCTGCAAAGCGGAACCGTTGATGTGGTTTTTATTCCGGCATACGGCGATTTTACTTTCGCCGCCGGAAGGGCAATCCGTGCAGGTATGCGTATTCCCGAGGACATTCGGCTGGTCTGTTTTGACAATATGGAAAAGATCGGTGAGGACATAGGAATCGTCTCATCCTACATCCGGCTTCCGCTTGAAACAATCGCGTCACGCGCCGTAGAGTACCTGTTGACCGTTGCCAGATGTAAAGATATGTCTCCAGTGCGAATGCAGTTTGAATGCTCGGTAGTCGTAACCTGTAATCGTTTCCTCATCTGATCAGTCCGGCGGCAAAGGCGGATTCAGGTGCGTGGAAAGACGGCTTTCAGCGTATCCAGATAACCGTAGCCGTGCTTCGGGTTCTGGCTCGGTCTACCCGTGCCAACAGTTGATGCTGAAGGTATGGATTTCCGATTTCAGCAGTCAGTCGCGGGCATTACACGTGCTTGCTATCACGTTTACAATCGAGGAATCAATGCTGCCTGGATTTTTCAGCATGAAACGGTTCGGAACCACTTTATCGGCATATTCCAACGCTTGGTAGCCAAACATTCTGTTTCGTCTATCACTTGTCCAACTCCGGTAAACTTGCGAAAATCCTTTTATGCTTTACGTTTCCGTTCCAACGCTTCATCCGCCATTCGTCCGAGTTCCTGTGCTGACGTGTTTTTCAGTATTTGAAAGAGCCGATTTCCTGTCTGCCGTTTCGTCTGTTGTGCGGGAGGAATACTTTTTGCCGTTTCAGATGCAGGGAGTGCCGCCGTTCCAAGACAAAGCGATTGAGTTTGGGATGGTGGTGGAATCACGGGCTGTTCCGCTGAAATTGTGTTTTTCTTTCTCAATGCCGGTGGGCGTTTCCGCTTTGAGGCTCGCTGCTCGCGGACTTTGATGAAGCGGGTGACTGTGGTTCTCGCAACATCCAAGCCTTCTGCTTTCAGTCGGCGCTGGATTTCGGCGGCAGTAAAAAGGTCGTCATACCACCAGTCCAGAATCTGATCCGTGAACGGAATCAGGCAGCTTCTGAATGCTCCGGGATGCATTCTTGCGACTTTCGTTTGATTCATTATGAGTCCCTCTCTGTTCATTCTTAATTCGTGCGTAATTTAAGCCTTATTTACGCCTGTGTCAAGTGCGTAATTTTATACCGTTATCATATTACGCACGTATTACGCATGTAGAGAGCGTAATGCGTGCGTAATCAAAAGCCTATCGGTCACGATAGGAAATTGCGTCTGCTATAAGCAGCAAAAAATCAAATTTTTTAAAAAAAATTATTTTTTTCGCAAATCAGCATTGGACTTTTTCGCGATAGCGGATTATGGTATTGCCGGGGTGTGTGGAAAGGTATTTTGTTCACCGCGGCAAAGATCAAAGCCACACATGGCAAAGGTGCGGATTTCTATCGTCAGCACCTTGCCAACAATGACTATTACAGCGAGCACGACAGAGTCGAAGGACACTGGCGGGGCAGTCTTGCGTCCGTATTCGGACTTGAAAACGAATCGGTCGCACAGGATGTTTTTTCGCTGTTTCAGCAGAATCTGAATCCATCCAGCAAACAGAAATTGACTCCCCGGAACAATCCGAATTCCGTCCGTTTTTATGATTTTCAATGCTCGGCACAGAAATCCGTTTCGGTGATGTCATTGTTCGATCAGCGCCTGATTGAAGCGCACCGGAAAGCGGTTGAAATCGGGATGCGGGAGCTGGAACGGTTTGCCGCAGTCCGCATCCGCAAAGGCGACAATTTCGCGACGAAAAACTTTGCCTATACGGGCAAGATCGTGTATGCGCAGTATCACCATGACACAAGTCGTCTGCTTGATCCGCAGCTTCACACGCATAATGTGATCGTGAATGTAACGCAGGAAGACAACGGTTCCTTCAAAGCTCTTGACGCTTCGGAAATGTATCGTGCGATCCGATATGCGGGGAAATCCTACCAGAATGCCTTGGCGCAGGAGTGCATCCGTCTTGGGTATGACATCGAAATGAAGCGGTCCGACAAGGGCGAGATTACCGGATTCGAGATCAAGGGCGTTTCGGAAGATGTCCTGAAACGCTGTTCGCGACGCCGGGAACAGATTGATAAGGAGATCGAGAAATTCGTGGCAACGAAGGGACGGCAGCCGACGCCTGATGAGGTCAAGCTCATGACGCTGCTGACGCGCGGCCGCAAGATGCTGGAAAAGACAACAGATCAGGTGATCGCGTTCAAGATGTCACTGTTCACCGAGGAGGAACGGAGCAATTTCCGGAGCATGGCTAGCGAGGCGGAACAGTTGAGTTTTCTGATGCCGCCGCGTCCGGGGCGCGAGACTCCGGAACAGCAGATTCGGAAGGTTGTCGAGCAGCTGTTCGAGCGGAATGGCGTGCTGCGCTGGGATGCGATTCTTGCCGAGGTCCAGAATCAGAATCTCGGTGAAACCGATCTGGAAACCTTCCATGCCGCGATTGAGAAAATTCCCGGTCTGGTGAATCTCGGCAAACCTGCGGTGAATCCGTATTTTACGACGGAGGAGAATATCGAACGGGAAAATTACTGCATCGACATCGTGAATCAGACCAAAGGCGTCTGCAACGATTTCGCGAGTGACTACATACCATTCAGCGAGGCGGAGGATACCTTCGATCATTCCGCGCAGATTGAGGTGATCAATCAAATTGTGCAGTCGAAAGATCCGTTCGCGGTCTTTCGCGGCGTCGCCGGAGCGGGCAAGACCTCCACCTTGCAGGAACTCTGCAAGTGCCTCAAAAAAGGCGGCGTGATCAACATCCATGTGGTTGCTCCGACCAATTCTGCTGTGGATGTGCTGCGCAGCGAGAATTTTGAATCGGCGCAGACGGTGGCAATGTTTTTACAGAACAAGGACAAGCTGCCGCCGAAAGGCTCGTATCTGATCATTGACGAATCCGGCTTGAACTCGCTCAGACAGGGAACGGAGATGATGAAACTTGCGATGGAGAACGAATACCGGGTGTTGTTTGTCGGCGACGAGCGTCAGCATTCCTCGGTGGAAGCGGGCGATTTCTTTCGTCTGCTGGAGGATCATTCCAACATCACGAAGATCTGTCTTTCGCAGATTCACCGTCAGCAGGTGCAGGAATACCGGAAAGGGATTGAGCTGATCTCGGCGGGAAGCGCTCTGGATGGCTTCGAGCATCTGGATGAGCATGGTTACATTCACGAGGACAAGGCGGCTTATCTGGAACGCGCCGCCGAGGATTTTGTGAAGCTGACCGACGGCGGCAGGCGCCCGCTGGACTGCATCGCGGTTTCGCCGACCAACAAAGAATGCGATCTTTTGACGGATATGATCCGGCAGAAAATGAAAGCCGCCGGACGGATCGTGGAGGATGAAGCCAATCCGGTGGAATCGTTCCGTTCCTGGGGCTGGACGAAGCCGCAGCTCGGCAACATCGAAAATTATCAGGTCGGCATGAAGATTTTCTTCAATACGAAAGTCCGAGACGTCGCCAAACCGGGCGAGATGGCGGAGGTCTTGAAAATTGAAGATGGCAAGCTCGTTTTGAGCAACGGCAAGACGGTGAAGCCGTCTGCAATCTGCAACAGTATTGATGCGGGGAACGCTGTTTTCCTGCCGGTCGGGAAAGGCGATATTGTCCGTTTTACGGTGAATCTGCGAACACCGGAATACCAGATCAACAACGGCAGTCTGGCGATTGCGACGGGCAGCCGAAACGAATATCTTCTGCTGGATTCCAACCGACGGGAACTGACCACGATCCGGCTTCCGGAGAATTTCCGGGGGCTGAAATACGGCTGGGTGATGACTTCCCATGCGTCGCAGGGAATGACCTCGAAAAATGTGGTTGTCGCGGCGGAAAAGATGTCGAAACAGGCGTTTTATGTCGGTTGTTCGCGCGGGAAGTTCAACCTTGCGTTGCATGTACCGGAAAAGGAGTATTTCAAAAAGAAGCTGATGGCGATTCGGACGGAACGTCTTTCCGTTCATGACCTGCTCGCTTCGGGAGAAATTACGAAGATCCCGGTTCGGAAATCCGCGGAACAAATCATGTCGGAGTGCCGTCCCGATCCGCATCAGCTGGTGCGGAAATGCTGGCAGGACAGACTCCGGAATATCCTGCGCAAAATCACGAAGAGAACCAGGGCGGCGCTTTCAAAGATGCTGTTGCTGAGCGGGTTCTACCAGAACCGCCAGGCAGTCGTCCGGCAGGAAGAGGAGGATTTGCAGAAGCGGGAGGCTTCGGCAGTCGTGCCGGAAAAAGCCCCGGTCGCGCCGGAAAAAGCCGACGTTCAAACGGAAGAAATCAACCCGAAAACAGATGTCGAACTACGTGAATTGGAAGAATTCGAGCGTCAATTCTATCAAAAATATGGAACGGAGGTAAGCAATGAAAACAGAAAACAGGAGCGAATGGAACGGCAGCGCCGGAGTAAGCCCGGACACGGAATGGGATTCGATTGACAGGGAATTAGATTCGAGCATCTGCTGGCAGAGGAGCGCCCATGTCCTGCCGCGTCTGCGGGTCGTGATGGAGCTGGAGGAATATTTGATCCCGTGGGTGCATGTGGCGCTGGTGAAATCCGATCGCTCTTTCCGGGTAATCGAGATTCATACTTCGCTTGGAGTCTCGTTCACAATCGCGGCGGCAGCTCCGCAGAAACAACTCTACGGCATGTTGCAGCTTGAGCGGGTCCGGTGCATTTATCCGGTCGATGGCGTGAATATAAAGGTATCAGCAAATCAAGAATGACTGTTGCTTTTTTCAAGTTATTATGCTCTTATATCAACCGTTATATTTCTGCGAATGTCGGAATGAGGAAAAGTCATCGAAGAATTTATCAGGGGACTGCAGGGGGATTTGCCGGTTTTGCAAGGCTTTTCTCCCAGCAATATCAAATATATGCGACAGTCTTTTGGGGAACGTGAGAATTTTCAGGGCGATAATATCCTTGCCATAAAAGGAAGTCTGCTTGGGGTAGATAAATCCTTGGTAAAAACAGGATTCGATCAATTCGCCAATTGCCGATTGGCGAATTGACCGCCGCAGATATGAATGCTTTTGGGGGGATTGGATTTATCCATCATATTCAGATATTTCCGTTCTGCCGGATACAATTTGTTGATTAACTCTTCCATCTTTATTCGCCTTCAAGCTCTTGTCGCGATTGAGGAAAGACACAGTAAATTCAAATTTGGCTTATATAGCTTATGGAAAGCGTTCCCAGTATCGTTG
>OQWE01000219.1_pt1 | contig 19701 bp, 19 predicted proteins | sample 1691591 | NCBI WGS metagenome assembly OQWE01 (sample SAMN03418265, study PRJEB22391) | human gut metagenome | biome: human-gut; feature: organic feature; material: feces | host: Homo sapiens | place: Tanzania | collected 2013-01
CTTTGAGCGGCAGACCGCGGCTTCCATCCGCTTCGATGAGCACAAAATCATACTGCTGTTTGAGCGCGTCCGGATGCTCCACTGCTTGGAGCTTTCCATGCTCTGCCGGTCGTCCAACGCAAGTCAGATTTTTCGGCAATGTCTCGCAAAACGGCATGATTCGCGTCGTGGTTGTCATCACGGTGCGCTTGCCGCGCCGCGCCAATTCCGTCCCCATCGTCAGCATGCTGCTCGTCTTTCCGCCGCCGCCCACAAAAGCCGTAATCGGCGCCGGAGCAATGGCATCCGTCAAACAGGAAATTTCTCTCAAATCCGGCAAATAGATATGTGTTCGTTTCATACTTCGTTCAAATCCGTCAGAAAAATTTTCATCTGACCGCCGCACACCATGCCTTCTTCCGCCGCAACATCGTTGTTCATATCAACGGTCACGCATTTGCTCTCTCCCGTGCCAATCAAATGAAACGCATCGCGCAGCACGGCACTTTCACTGCATCCGCCGCCGATGGTTCCTTTTGCCTGAAACATTTCGTTTACCGTCATAAACGAGCCGGACTTCACCGGCGTTGAGCCGCTGGTCTCATACACCAGCAGCAGCGCTTTTTTGAGCGGATTGTGGACAATGTCCTCCACGACATCCGCACGAAATGTCTCCTCCGTCAGGATATGTGATTTGGAACGGCGATCCAGTCCGCGCCTGCGCGTCTGCACCAGCTGCGCCGCAATGGACACCGCGATTTCCTGCACGGACAGCGCGCCAATGTCCAAGCCAATCGGTGTATGAATGCTGTCCAGCTTGTCCTGCGCAAAGCCTTCCTGCGCCAGCATGTGCAGCAGCGCAATCGTGCGCCGCTTGGAGCCGAGCATACCCAGATACAGCGGCATGGTTCCCGCGAGCAAGGAGCGCAGACAATCGGTGTCATACCGGTGTCCGCGCGTAATCACAGCGACATAATCTCCCGCATGAATTTGCAGTTGTTCAATCGCATGAGGAAATGCATCGCAGACAATGTGCTCTGCCTGCGGAAATCGCGGATGATTCGCAAACAGCGGTCTGTCATCCACGATGGTAACCGCAAATCCAAGCATGGATGCGATCTCACACAACGGCTGCGCGATGTGTCCGGCGCCCAATAAAATCAGCCGCTCCTTCGGTCGAAACACGCGCGTATAGGTCTCGTTGTCAATCACAAGATCCATCTGCGCAATCTGGTTGTTTTGTGTCTGTTTTAAGATTTCTGCAAATTGCTTCCGCATCGCATATCTCCTATATTCTCAGCGATACAATCTGTTCAAACGGAATGTGCAGTGCCGCGATTGCATCTCTGTTTTGTTCATATTGTTCCGGTGCAATGCGCCACGCCAATCCGCACCCCGCTGTAATTTCGCGCGGAATCGGAATGAGTCTGCCTGCGATGCCGCATGCGGCGCACTGTGCTTCCATTGCCATCGCATCGGTTGTCGTGCGAAACGTCAGAATCACATAGTCTCGTTTTTTACGCATCCGCATCCTCGCATTCTTCGGCAATGTCCCGCAGAGCCTGTATTGCCGCGTCAATGTCTGCTTCTGTGTTCCAATACGAAAAACTAAACCGCACAGCTCCCTGCTCGGCTGTGCCGAAGTGCTTGTGCATGAGCGGTGCGCAGTGCGCGCCTGCACGCACACAGATTTCATATTCTTCCCACAGCGCATCACTGACCGCCGCCGCATCGGCGGTGCCAAGATTCAGCGTGACAATCGGAGCGCGCAGCGGTGCATCCATATCGCCATATAGTTTCACGTGCGGAATGCCGCGGATTCCCGACAAAAAGCGCCGCATCCATGCATCTTCGCGCGCATGAATGGCTTCTACGCCGGTTTCAAGCAAGAAATCGACAGCCGCCTCCAAGCCAGCCAAGCCATGTCCATTTGCCGTTCCGGCCTCCAATGCCGTCGGCATGTCTGCCGGATGCTGTTTGTCAAAGCTGTGCACGCCGCTGCCGCCGACCAGCAAAGACGGAATCGACAGTCCCTCTCGAACATATAGGCCGCCGGTTCCCTGCGGGCCGAGCAGGCTTTTGTGTCCGGTAAAGCACAGCACATCTATGCCCATTTCCTGCACATCAATCGGAATGGCACCCGCTGTCTGTGCCGCATCTACAACGAGCACAGCGCCCGCCTGATGTGCGATGTCCGCAATTGTTTGTATTGGCACAACATTTCCCGTCACATTGGATGCATGATGCATGACAATCGCGCGGGTATTTTCGCGCATGGCGTTTTGCACGTCCTGCGGGTCAATCGTTCCGTTTTCATCCGCTGATACAATCGTCAAAAAAACACCGTTTTCTTGTTTTTTGTACAATGGACGCAAAACGGAATTGTGCTCGCAAACAGTCGTCACAACATGATCTCCGGCGTGCAGCAGTCCGTCTATTGCCATATTCAGCGACTGCGTGACGTTGGCTGTAAATGCAATGCGCGAAGCATTTTCTGCATGAAACAGCTGCGCCAGCTTGGCGCGCGTGCGGTACAGTACGCGCGATGCTTCCAGCGTCGGCGCATGCGCGCCGCGGCCCGCATTTCCAATCGTATGAAACGCGCGGCACACAGCTTGCTCCACCTGTTTCGGCTTATAAAAGGATGTCGCCGCACTGTCAAGATATATCATGGCTTTACAAGCAGAGAGGCCTGTGTCATTTTCTCTGCAATCACATACATATTGGTCACCGTGCCGACCTGTAATTGATCTGTCAGACCATAATGATTCAGGCACGTGCCGCAGGTCAGAATTTCAACGCCCTGTGCTTCCAGCTCCTTGAGATCCTCCAATGTCACAGCGCCTTCGCAGGTCAGCTTTGCGCCGCCGTTGTAGAACAGCATGGTCTTTGGCAGTTTGTCCTGCTGGGACAGCGCATAGATAAATCCCTTCATGAGCACGGCGCCCAGCGCATCGTCGCCGGTTCCCATGCATGCGGACGAGATGACAACAACGGTATTGTCCGTCTGCATCGGCGCACATACAACCGGTTGTTCTGCGGTTTCCTGTACCTGCTGTTGCGTCTGTACGCCAACCGTCATCACGACCCGATATTTGTTGCTTTCCACCTGTTCTGTCTGCACGCCATATCCCTTTTGGTTTGCCATTTTGGTTAAATTCTGCACGGCAATTTCATTGTCCACGAAGGTCTCGACAGTACCGCCTGCCGTACCCATCTCTTTGATGGCATTCTTTGTCTTTACGACTGGAATCGGGCAGGCATCGCCCATCGCGTTAACTGTTTTATTCATGATAGTTTTCTCCTCACTCAGTGTATTACAGAACCGAAATTTCCGGTTCTGTTTTATTGATAATTTCTCCGACAATGCGTGCCGGAAGTCCTGCACGCTGCAATTCTTTTTCCAGCTGCACCGCCTGTACCGGCTCTACAGCCAGCAGCAGGCCGCCGGAGGTCTGCGGGTCCAGCAGAACCTCTTCCATCGCAAACGAAACGTTTTGAAACTGCACAAAATCCTTGACATAATTGCGGTTGCGCTGTCCCGCTGCAGTCAGCAAAAATTCATCTGCATGGTGCAGTGCCTCTGTCATAACCGGCACGTGACGGGAATCAATGCGCGCAGACAGCTTTCCGTCCAACATCTCATGCAAATGCCCAAGAAAGCCAAAGCCCGTGACATCCGTGCAGGCATGTACCGCGTACGTTTTACAAATCTCCGCCGCATATTTGTTGAGCATTGTCATAGAGGCAATCGCTTCCTGCATGGCATGTTCCGATGCTTCTCCGACGCGGTTCGCCGTACACAAAATGCCGACGCCGAGTTTTTTGGTCAAAATCAGCGCATCTCCCGCTTGACCGTGGTTGTTTGCATATACGGTTTTTGGGTCTATCGTTCCCATGACCGACAGCCCATATTTTACACTGTCATCGGCAATCGAATGCCCGCCGACCAGCGAGCCACCGGCTTCCAGTACCTTCTCCGAACCGCCGCGCATAATCTCGCCCAAAACATTCAAATCCATCTTTTCCGGAAAACACACGATGTTGAGTGCGGTTTTCACCTCTCCGCCCATCGCATAAATATCACTCAGCGCGTTTGCCGCCGCAATCTGTCCAAATGTATGCGGATCGTCCACCATGGGCGGAAAGAAATCCAGCGTCTGTACAATGGCCAAATCGTCCGACACCTGATAGACCGCCGCGTCGTCTCGGCTGTCATATCCGACAAGCAGGTTTGGATCCGGCTGTCCCTTTGGCAGTGCCGACAGCACGCGGCTCAAAACGCCTGCACCCAATTTGGCTGTGCAGCCGCCGCCTTTACAAAATACGATTTCTTCTGCCATCGCGTTCTCTCCTTTGCCGTCTTTTTTCCACTTTTATCATATCATTTTCGCCGAGTTTCATCAACACCATATTGTTTCTTAGCCACGACAAAAAAGATGCAGAGCGTTTTTACACTCTGCATCTCCTTGTATTGTTCTGTGAAATTACTGCGCCTTGGTCACCTCGTCCATGTTGAGCGAGTATCCCATTACCTCACCGACATCGGTAATCTTTCCCTTGACTACCAGTGTATCGCCGATTGCCGCGCTCTTGACCGCGCTTTTCTGCTCATCGGATTGGAAGTAACATTGTACACCGATAATCGCGAATTCATCATCACTTGATACAAGAGAAATATATTTTCCATTGCTATCAATCACGCTCAGCTTACCGGTCAGTTCAACATACTGATTCTTGTATTTGTCGCTTGCGTTCATCGCATTTGTATTCAAATCATCCATCAATTCCGAAACACTGTATGCAGTGTATGTAATTTCCTGCTGTGCCGCTCTTGTGCTGTTCGCGCCATTTGTCGATGCACCGGTATTCGTCTTTTCCCCTCCAGACATTGCCGAACCGGCAATGGCAATGACGACAATCACAACAACAGCGATCACTGCAATCAGGCATCCGCTCGGCTTCTGCTTTTTCCGGCAGTGCGGGCAAATTTTCGCCTTGGCATCAATTTCCTGCTTGCAATACTTACACTGTTTGGTCTTTCCGTTTTCTTTTTCCTCAGACATTGGAAGTCTCCTTTCTACACACCCTTATACGATATTTTTGCGTCTTTCTGTGTCGAAAGCATATCAAATTTTCATTTTTGCGTCAATAAAGTCTCATGCAGTTCTCCCCAATGCAGGGGAAAAAAATATTTCTGAAAACAAGCTGCACAAAATTCAGAAATATGCCGCAGAATGATTTCCGCATGATACGAATTCTATACAATTGCGCACAAAATCAAAAGTGTAACAGAGCATAAAATCGAAAGCAAAAAGCAGTTTTTCTAGATTTATTCTGCCGCAATGGATGCTATGATAAAAGCGCAACAGGGAGATACCGTTTTGAAAGTTAACAATTTCCTCGGAAATACGGCGTGAAAAAGCGTCTGCGTGATTGTTTTGAGAGCAAGCAGCAGTCACCCGCCTCTTTGCCATCTTTGCGTTGTGATACCGAGCGTATTGTTTTTTCAAGAACGAAATCTAAAATCCTGTTGTGTGAATGATAAGAGAATAAAGTAAAGAGAAGGAGATAGGTATGCTATTTACGTTAGTTACATTTGTCGGCTTTACTGCGCTGGTCGCTCTCATCAGCTATGTAAAGACCAAAGGCTCTGATGAAACATCGGCGGATGGATATTTCCTCGGCGGACGTTCGCTGAGCGGCTTGGTCATCATGGGTTCTCTGATGATGACAAACCTTTCCGCAGAACAGCTGGTCGGCAGAAACGGACAGGGATATTCCGCAGGCATGACGGCAATGGGCTGGGAAGCCATGTGTCCAATCGCTCTGACACTGCTCGCCCTGTTCTTCATTCCGCGTTACTTAAAGCGCGGCATTACCACGATTCCGGAATTTTTAGAGGAACGCTTTGACCGCACCACCCGCGTGCTGATTTCTGCGATTTACATGGGCGCTTACATTCTGTGTTCCCTGCCGTTGGTTCTGTATTCGGGTTCCGTTGTTTTTGAAAATATTTTCAACATTTCCGCCCTGCTCAACGGCAATCGCTTCATTGCAATTGCCATCTGCTGTGTGGCTCTCGGCGTGATCGGCGGCATCTATGCCATCTTCGGCGGTCTGAAGGCCGTTGCCGTATCCGACTCCCTGAACGGCATTCTGTTTATTGCAGGCGCCGGTCTTTTGGTCCCTATCCTCGCATTTATTGCACTGGGCAGCGGCAGTCTGGCAGACGGTGCGCGCACATTCTTAACCGCAGCGCCGGATCATTTGAACACCATCTGGCCATACGATGCACAGGCGCCGTACATTCCGTGGCCGATGATTATCATTGGATGCGGCATCAACCATGTATCCTACTGGTGCACCAACCAGTCCATCATTCAGCGCACCTTGGGCGCCAAGAGCTTGGCGGAAGGTCAGAAGGGCGCTTTGCTCGCAGGCTTCCTGTGCGTATTCTGCCCGCTGTTTCTGGTGTGTCCGGGCATCATTCAGTATATTATGGACGGCGGCTCTCTGGAAATCTTTGACCAAGCATATCCGGTTCTCATCAACACCATTCTGCCGAAGCCGGTTCTGGGCTTCTTCGCAGCTGCCATGTTCGGCGCCATCTTGTCCTCCTTTAATTCCGTACTCAACTCCACAATGACACTGTTTACGCTGGACGTTTTGCCGGCAATCAGCAAAAAACAACGCAACGATGCAGAAAACGTCAAGATTGCCAAGACCTTTGGCTCCATTCTGTGTATTGCATCCATCCTCATTGCTCCGTTTGTCATGTACATTCCGGCAGGCATCGGCACGTTCCTGAATACCATGTGGGGATATTACGGTGTTCCGGGTCTGGCAATTGTCGTGATGGGCATGCTCAACTCCCGCGTACCAAACTTTGCGCCGAAGGTGATGCTCGCTCTGCACGTCATCGTATATGGTATCATGCTGAATACGATTCCGCTGCATTTCCTGTATTTTGAAACCGCCGCATTCGTTTTGGACCTGGTATTCCTGTGGGCTTGCGCAAAGATCAAGCCGCGTCCGGAGCCTTACATTATGAAGGACGAAGCGCCTGTAGATATGACTCCGTGGAAATATCGCTGGCCGGTCGTCATTGGCACCTTTGTCCTGCTGGCAGCTGTCTACCTGCTGTTCTCCCCACTCGGCGTTGGTTCCATGTAAAAAAGAAAACCAGATTGCAAGACCTGATACTCCCGCAGTATCAGGTCTTTTTCTCGTCTGCACAGCGCGGCACGGATTCTCATATTTAAAGCACATTTCCTTAATTCATTTCTTGCAAGAGCATGATATGATAACAGAAAGAGATGAAACAATGATTTTAACCCCCATTTTTTGTTGTTTCGCAGACAAATATTCCATAGTATTTCAAGATAAAATCGAAAGGAGTGCTGATTTATGGAACTGTTTGGACACGCACAGCGCATGTGCAAGAATATCACTGTGCTGACAGGACTCCCCTGTACCGTCGCAAAAGGCAATGCAAAAGCACCTTGCGGCAATCCGGCGTCCTGCACACAGACAGCCTGTCTCAGCCGCCGCAGCGGCAGACATCTATATCAATGCCCATGCGGCCGCACCTTTCTCATCACCTCGCTCCATCAGCCAAAGACACAGGACGTCTGTCACATCATCGTTGGCCCGTTCGCCATCGAGCAGACCGAGGAACCCTTACTTCCCATTGTCACACATGAGGAGCTTGCTTCCTTGGATGAAATCTTGCAGGCACTGGGCGGCTATTTGTCCGGCCGAAGATTGATGTCTCCGGAAGAATCGCTTTTCCAAAACGAAGCCTTGCAAACCATGTCTGCGCATATGGATACCGGCTGCGAATTCTTTTATCCGCTGGAACAGGAGCGCCGGCTACAGCAGCTCATTCGCTCCGGCAGCAAGCAGGAAGCCCGTCAGCTGCTCAACGAGATTCTCATCGAACTGTATTCCGCAGTCGGCACGGATTTGTCGTTGCTCAAGTTGCGTATTCGCGAGCTGATTACCTTGATGTCCCGCGCAGCCACGGACAGCGGCGCAGAAGTCAATGCCGTTTTCGCTCTGTGCGACAGCAGCGTATTCGAGCTGGAACGTTTGCAGGATTTTGAACAATTGGACACTTGGCTCGCCAATCTTCTGCACCAGTTTTTTGATCAGGTCTTTGAATTTAACGACACCAAGCATCAGGCAGTCATTTGTCAGCTGTCTGCCTATATTCAAGGGCATTTGTCGGAAAAGCTGACGCTGGATCGCGTTGCCGGTCATGTATATCTGTCCAAATCCTATCTGTGCCGCATTCTGCGCGAGGAACTGGATACAACCTTTACCGAATACACCAATCGCCTGCGCATTGAGCGCAGCAAGCTGTATTTACAGCGCAGCACCATGTCCCTGACAGAAATTGCCTGTGCAGTCGGCTTTGAAGACCAGAGCTATTTTACCCGCATCTTTAAGCGCCAAGTCGGTGTTCCCCCCGGAAAATACCGTTCTAACAATGTCAGCGCATAAAGCAGCTGCCTCTGCCAACGCAGAGGCAGTTTTTTATTTCAGTGCAAATCAAAGGACGAAAAAACAAGCTCCGCACGGCGTGCGGAGCTTGTCGGGATTTCTATGTATTATGCGCCGAAGCGTTCTTCGTTGTACTTGTGTACAGCGCTGAATGCCGCCCAGATGTTCTCCGGCTTGGTATCTCCAACGATGTTGTGAATCGTATTGAATACATAGCCGCCGCCCTTGGACAGGATGTCCAGACGCTCGATAACCTGTGCTGCAACTTCTTCCGGATTGCCGCGCGGAAGGGTGGTCTGCGTGTCAACACCGCCGCCCCAGAATACCAGCTTATCGCCGTACTTCTCCTTGAGCATATGCGGGTCCATACCCGTTGCAGACAGCTGTACCGGATTGATAATATCCAGACCCATATCTACAATATCATCCAGCAGGCGAACCAGACAGCCGCAGGTATGCGCATAGGTCTTCCAATTGGTATTCTTATGAATCCAATCACAAACGCGCTTGTAGTACGGCTTGTACAGCTCGCGGAACATATCTGCGGACATAATCTCCGAGTTCTGGGTGCCGAAGTCTGTGCCGCTAATCCAGCAAATCTGAATGCGGTCTCCGCACGCCTGCTTGTAAATCTCCAAGTTCTTCAGCATGAACTCGGTCTGCATCTCAAAGACTTCCTGTACATATTCCGGATACATGATCTGCGCCATGATCCACTCGTCAAACTTACGGATGCCCTTCGGATGTTTCTCAAACGGAGCCGGCAGTGCGCCCGGATCGCCATATCCTGCACCGGCCAGATTGCCGATGATTGCGTAATCGGTCTCCTCATACAGACGCTTGGACTCGCGCTCATAATACTTCGCTGTCTCGTCCGACATGATGGAGAAGAAATCCTTAAAATCCTCACGCGGTGTCAGATCATCCTCGTCATACTCCTCTGCGCGGTCAATGATGTCAAAGAAGTATCCGCCCTCCGGCATATATGCAGACGGAGGTGCTGTTCTGTCGCCCTGCGGATACAGCTGGCGGGCGCCATTCGGCAAAATGTCGAACTCGTTGCCTTCGTTGATGAGTGTCGGCGTGCCGTCCGGCATGATGAACCGCTTTTTCTTGCCGTTCGGATACACACCCATGCTGTCCTCCGGATGATTCATGCCAATGACATCAGACTTCATCATGCGGCGCAAATCTTCATCTACGACACCGAGCATCTGAATAATCTCGAATACATCAAGATCATGCTGCGGCAGTCCCAGATATTCTCTCAGGCGGTACTCCGCGCATACGCTGATGCCGGTCTGACCGGTTGCTCCAAAGTCAATCGGCACACGATCCGGCTGCTGGTGGTTAATCGCAGCAAGTACTCTTTCTCTCGAATTCATATACTCTCCTCCTATGTTTGTTCAGTTCTTTCGGAACGATCCTTGTCATTTCGTTACTTTGATTGTATCTCTCAAAATCCAAATTTAGAATGAGAATTTGTGCGAAAAGCTTTAGAAAACATGCTTTCAAAAATATCCGCGGCAAAATTTGACAGACCGTATCCCGCATGGTATACTTGAGCAAAAATCAGTAACAAAAACAAACATTTTTTACGAGGTGATTCCATGCTGGCCCACGAATCCGGCACTTGCTCCGGCTCTGATTTATATTTCCATACGCCGTCTGTCCAGACCCGCGAGATGCTGTTTTATATGACATCGTGCGGGTATTATTATACCGACTACGACTATCATATTACACGCGATTATGTGGAAGAATTTCTGCTTTTTTATATTTGCGACGGCAGGCTTTCCATTCGCATGGGGGATAAAACCATCGTTGCCACAGAAGGTCAGGTTTGTTTTTTAAACTGCCATCTGCCGCATGAATATTATACAATCGGGCACACAGAATTTGTCTGGATGCATATCAATGGTTCAAATATTCAGCAGCTATATGACCATATTCTGGATTTGTACGGTGCACATGTATTTCATTCCACCGTCGCTCCGCAGATCAAGAAGGACATCTTTGACTTTGTATATGTGTGCAGAAATGACCAAATGATGCCGGATTTGGAGGCTTCTCACCGCATTTACCGCATGATTTTAACACTCTTGAGCGGCATCCCGCAGCGAAAGAGCATTTTGGCTTCTTCTTCCAAAAAGTCACATCGCATCACAGACTCGGTCGTATCCTCTGCGATGCAGTTTATTGGAAATAATTACCGCCACAGTATCAGCGTCACAGACATCGCCCAAAACGTCGGCATGAGCAAAGCGCATTTTTCACGCATTTTCAAAAAGCAGTCCGGTTATGCCCCGCACGAGTATTTGATTCAAATTCGCTTGAACCGCGCCAAGCATTTATTAAAGACGACAGATATGCCAATTAAGAATGTTTCACAGGAAGTCGGATACCAAGATGTCACCACCTTCACCAGCGCGTTTACCAATCGCGTCGGCTTATCTCCGGCACAGTTTCGCAATTCTTCTTTGGGTTCCACGTAACCAACGCGCAAACCGGCACGCCGCTTTCCGCTCGGTTTTGCAAAACGCAGCGCTTAGAAATCTTGCTGTTTCGCGTCATTTTAGAAAATCTGCCGCTTGACGCCGTCCGCGCGAGATAGCACAAAATCTAAATGAATACGCAGATTTTCCCATACCGGTTTCTTTCACACAGCAACAGAAGGAGCGGGCGTTTGCCGTCCGCTCCTTCTGCATACTCACCTTAATTCACCCCACGAAGAACATACCGCAATTTCAAAACGTCTGAAAAGTACGAAAAAAGCCTTGATTCAATCGAATCAAGGCTTTGATAATGGTTGCGGGGGCAGGATTTGAACCTACGACCTTCGGGTTATGAGCCCGACGAGCTACCGAACTGCTCCACCCCGCGATATTTGTTTTTTGTTTTTGCCCTCTCGCTGAGTGCTTATATATAATACCATGCACACCCTTATCTGTCAAGCGTTTTTTCAAAAAAAATTTATGTACAGGCGATTTTTTTGAAACCGCCTGTACACACATCAGTTTATCATCTGTTGTCCCAAGAAATTTGCTGCGGTTTGCAGCAGTTTGCTCTCAATTTCTCCGGCGTCCGGGTGTGTCTCATCGCATAGCAGCGCCACACAGCCGGAGACATCGCCGCCTGTAATCACAGGTGCCGCGATGGACACCGCATACCGCGGATCTCCAGTCAGCGAGACCGTTCGTCCTTCCGGACGAAAAATGCGGCGCTGCTCCATAATATGCTCCAATTCTTCGCTGATGCTCCGGTCGCACACATCTTTTTTTGCGCTGCCGGACACCGCAATGACCGAGTCCCGATCACAGATGGCACAGCTCACGCCCGTTGTTTTGGTCACGGAATCGCACAGCTGCGACACAAACGTATTGAGTTCTCCCATCGGAGAATACTTTTTGAAAATGACTTCTCCATTTCGGTCGGTATAAATCTCAAGCGGATCACCTTCCCGAATCCGCATGGTTCTTCGGATTTCTTTCGGTATCACAACCCGCCCGAGATCATCAATCCGGCGGACGATTCCTGTTGCTTTCATAACATCTATTCCTCCTGCAACACATCCTATTTTCCATATTACGCGTCTTATGGATAGTATGTGAAATCAGGCAGATTTTATGCTTTACTAAAACAAGCAGTCGCGCATAGCACAACTGCTTGTCAATTTTTTTAGATAGATGGTGTTTTTTCGTTTACTGCAATCCAAATCTCACACGTATAATTCGGATTGGATATATCATCCGATGCGTAGACTTCAAACTCCACATTCTCTGCATATTCGTACTGAGCACTCTGTGGAAAGAACTCCGTCACAATTCGATGATAGGTCTCGATAAAGGCATCCGGCATTTTTCCCTTGCTTGTAAACACAGCATACGTGTTTGCCGGAATCGTTACCACTTCCAAATCCTCGTCAACGGTTGCGCCGTCATACTCCACACCGATGCCATACGGAAACTGCTGCGCGTTCAGCTCTGCGGAAAAACAGATGCCAAGCAGACCTTTCATAACCGGTTTGCGCGACATGCAGGCAATCAGCCGCTTCATCGTTCCGTCTGCACCATATTCCTGCCACATAGCTGTGATGTCCGGTGCCGCATTTGCTCCCTGCGGTTTCTCCATACGCTTTCTCTTGCAAACAACCTGAAACGCACCTCGTTTTTCGATTCTGTAATCCATTTTGCTGCCTCCTGTCAAGGTTAATCTTACAGAAAGCGGCGTAAATATTCTGACCTTGCCGCCGCGCTTCGCTTCTCTCGGTGCAATGCCGTGGAATCGGGTAAAGGCGCGGGTAAAGCTCTCCGGTGTATCATATCCATACTTCATTGCCATATCAATGATTTTGGCTGTTCCCTTTGACAGTTCTTCTCCTGCCAGCGAAAGCCTGCGCATCCGGATATACTCACCCAAAGAGAAACCACACAGAATATGGAACACCCTTTGAAAATGAAACGAGGAAGAATACGCCTGTCTGGCTGTTTCCTCAAAGTCTATGTTTTCTGTGATGTTTGCCTCTACATAGTCAATTGCCCGCTGTACGCCTTGTATCCAATTCATTTGCTCACGCCCTTTCTGTGATTCCAGTCTAACAAAACGCGTGCGTTATTTCTTGATATTTTATGCTTTAGGGCGTCAGGAATTTTGGTCTGTCTGTTATTTTTTTGTCATCTCATCAAGCAGTTCAATGGCTTCATAAATCATGTTGTCGCAGTGCGTCTTTTTATTTCCGCCCTGCTGCGCATTGGCCTTGAGCAGCTCTGCACAATCGGTCATGCCGTTGTGATTCTGCGCCATGCGTCTGCGAAACTCGCCGACTGCTGCCGGCGAAATGACGCCTTTGGTGCCGAGAACCATCAGTGCGCCGGTAATGGCGCCACAGGTTCCGCCGCACTTCATACCGCCGCCGAAATTACATCCGATGGCAGCTGCCTGTTCTTCGGTCAGACCCATTTCTTCCGCATAGGCGCGCATAATGGTCTGCGCACAGTTGTTGCTCTGTGGTGCGGTATCCCGCAGCTGTTTTGCTCGTTCTACATGCTTGTTCATATTATACTCCTCCTATTTCGAGCTCTCTCTATCTTTTGTACCTCCTATTGTACGCATAAATTCGTACATTTGCAATAGGCATAAAATTTGTAACACAATCTTGCCATAGCCAAATAGTATACATTTTTAGCCATTTGTGCTATGATATAAATATAAAAATTAACATAAACGAAGAAAGGGCGTCAAAAACATGACATACACATGGATCAAACGATGGCTTGCCGGTGCGCTTGCGACAGTGATGCTCTTCGCTATCTGTCCGCAGCAGCCCGCATCCGCATCCAATTTCACAGATATCTCCGGCCATTGGGCAGAGCCGTACATCAACAAGGCAGTCAATTTGGGGCTGTTCTCCGGCACAACGCCGACAACATTTTCTCCGGATGCCGTCATGACACGCGCAATGTTTGTCACGGTTCTCGCCAAATACAGCAAAGAAGATATCCAGCAATATACCACATCACAATTCCGCGATGTTCCCGCCGATGCTTGGTACGCACACGCAGTTGCTTGGGCATACAGCGGCGGCATCATCTCCGGCACTTCTGAACACCAATTTTCACCGGACAGCGCGATTACCCGAGAGCAAATGGCGACTCTCATCGTTCGATTTGCAAATTATCAGCGTTTTGCCCTCCCGCGCGTTCGCAGCGGCAAAACCTTTTCCGACAAAAAGCAGACGGCAGATTATTCTCTCGATGCCACATACACCTTGTATCGTTCCGGTATTATCAACGGTACTTCTTCCAAGACATTTTCTCCGACCGGCAAAGCGACGCGCGCGCAGTGCGCCGTGATATTCTGTCAGTATGATTCCGCCCGCAAGGACGAATCCTCTGAGGACACGCAGGTTCGTCTGGTCAATCACCGCGGATACAATTTAGAAGCTCCTGAAAATACCATGCCGGCGTATGCGCTGTCGGTTCGAAAGGGCTATGATTATGTAGAAACCGATGTGCAGTTTACCAAAGACAATGTACCGGTCTTGATTCACGACACAACCATCGACCGAACCAGCAACGGCTCAGGCAAGGTTGCCGATCTCACATACGGGCAGCTGCAAAACTTTGATTTCAGCTACAAGAGCGATTCTTCCGACCGCTGGCCGGGATACGAGGGCACCAAGATTGCAACGTTCGAGGAATTTATCTCTTTCTGCTCGCGCAATCATCTGCACCCGTATATAGAAATGAAAATTTCTATGACAAAAAGTCAGGTTAAAACACTGTACAATCTGGTCAAGCAGTACAACATGCAGTATGATGTCACATGGATCAGCTTTTATCAGAGCGACCTGCTGTATATGAAAGAAAATGACGCAGTCGCTCCGCTGTGTCTGCTGACAAACAACGTAAATTCCTCCGCCATCAACCATGCACAGGATCTAAAGAACGGAAAAAATTCTGTCACCATCGGCGCAAATACCAATTCGCTGACGGTCTCTCAGCGCGCAACCCTGCTGCGCAAAAACATCGCACTGTGTGTTTGGACGGTAGACACACTCTCACCCGTGGTGCAATACGCAAATACCTCTGCCGAGGCAGTCACGACGGACAACATCACCCCGTCCGATGTGTACGATGACAATTGATGGTCTAATCTCACGCCGCGTCTCATATGCTTCTCTCAGAACGGAGGGACGCAATGGACAATCTGGAACAAGAATGGAACCGCTGCATGCTGACCGGTCTGGTTCACGCCTTATACCGCTCCGGCATGCTGACGCAGGAACAACAATTGCATTTGCTGTGTGAGCTCAAACAAACGCCGCCTGTACGCTGAGTACAGGCGGCGTTCTGTCTGTATATCCATATTTATTCCATGCCGCAGACGGTCTGTCCGCTCAGCATATCCGACCACAGATAAATATTTGCGTTTCGCACATCATAGACATGCACAATGTTCCGCACCTCCTGCGGCTGCTCCGGACACCATGCCGCAAAGCAGTCGGGATATGTCTCCAGCAGTTGCGGCTGATAGAGCCGCGTCTTTTCCGACTCAAAAACCGCTGCATAGAAAATATCCGCCTCTACCAAGTCTTGGAACATATGACTGCCATAGGACAATTCCGGCATATAGCCCGCAGAGCTGTCCGACACTTCACAGATTACAGAAAAGTTCGCAATATCCGCGAATACAACCGGCACGCCCAATTCCGGCGAAGAAGTTCCGATGCGTCCCGGCGCCAGCAGCATGAGCGCCGCATCCTTCCCGCTCATCGCATGATTCACCGCGCTGACAGCCTGCGCAATCGCCGGTTTCTGCGTATATGGATACTGATAGTATCCCATCGGGTCAATGTGCACGATATAATCCAATTTTCGTTTGGTCGACTGTCCCATCGAGGCATCTGTGAGGGAAAACAGCGTGTGCTCCGGCGTCAAATTCGGCACATCCACATGATGTCCGCCGCTCTTTGTTGTGAGCGGGCGGCATTGCAGCAGATTGACGGAAAAATCGCCGTCTCTTCCGCAATTGACCGTAAATTCAATATCCACCGGCACGCCGTATTCTTTTTGCAGAATTGCCAGAATATCCCGCATCAAGCGCGAGAACTCTTTTTTCGCCAACAGGTGCTGACAATTTGCAAAGCACACTTCTCGATATTGTCCGCGTTCACGCAGACGGCTCTCCGCCTCATAATCATGCTCTAAAACGATATATTTATACCATTCCGGCAAATCCGGCAGCAATGTCTCCAGCTTTCGCGTGACAATTGAGTTTTCTGCGAAATCCAGCACATCCACACAGTGCTGAGAAAACCGATGCTTTTGTGCCAGTGTTGTCAGGGTAGAACTGTCCGGCCGGTCCAAGCTCGCAATGCGCGGATAATCTCCTTCTGTTCGGTCAACCGCGCGCGTTCCCAGTCCCATAACAATACGCAGCATGCCAGCAGACGGGTCCATATCCGGCCGAAACCGATATGCACTGTACGAATATCCGACACCCGCTGCGCTCGGCATAAAGAATGTACCAAAATTGGAGCCGGATACGCGCTGTACAAGAATCGCCATCTGCTCATCTTTCTTATCCAAATTTCGGCGGCGGCGATATTCCAACGCCGATGCGTCCATCGTGCTGGCATATACGCGGCGCACCGCCTGTTCGAAATCCTCCAGCCGCTGCTCCGGTGTACCGGCATTGACGCAAAATACCGATTCATATTTTCCCGCGAAGGCGTTGCCAAAGCTGTCCTCCAGCAGGCTGGAAGACCGGACAATAATCGGACTTTGTCCAAAATAATCCAGCATGGTGCGAAACTGTTCGCGGATTTTAGGCGGGAATGCACCGGACAGCAGTTTTGCTTTTAGTTGTTCCGCCACGGCGAAATATCCCGGCACGGTCTTTTGTTCTACGCGCAAATCCCAGCAATCGTTCGTCACAATATACGTGTAAAATACGTCCGAGCCGATGTAATACGAATCATGCGGTTCCAGTCTGGAGCCCAGCTCCGGCATGGCGGCGCGAATCAGCCGCCGCGCCAGCAGCATGCCGCACGCCTTGCCGCCAATCGTGCCCGTGCCAATCATCCGGCTGCGCACGCGGAAATAATCCTGCGCGCGAAAATGCTGATTGATGAGCTTTCCCATGCGCTCATCGCGCGTCATCATAAATTTACACATATCCCGATAGCCTTCGTCATCCAGCATACCCTGATTGTGCTTGAGCCGTGCCAACGAGAAAAAGCGCTCCCAGCTGTCCAAATTCTGATCTGCGGCGCGATCCTCCTCTGCGTCCAGCAGCGCATAAAACTTTCCAATGCCCACGCCGTCTGTCAGCGGTGTCATTTCTCCGTCTTTCTCCACACGATGCGGCAAAAACATGGTAGATGAAAACCGATTCCACACCTTGAGCGGCTGCATATACTGCGCATCTCCGTCATGATAAATATCCAGCATCAACTGTGTCGTATCCCGAATGCGTGCGATCGTGTCAAACGAATGCAGACCGCGGATAATCGGGAAAAATGCCACGGTATCCAACTGGAACAGATACGGGCATGTGACGCGGAAGAAATTTCCCATCATGAGATCCGCCGCCCAGACGACCTGTAGCTCTGACAGGCAGTCAAAGACGTAAAAAGCATCTCTGCCTTCCTGTTCTACAATGCGGTGCACGGCAATGGTAAACGGTTCAAAGCCATCTGCCGGTTCCAATGTATATCTCTTGACTCCCGCCTGCTCCGGCACCAGCTCCGGATGCGACGCAAAGCGGATGTAAATGAGATTGCGCTTATCTGCAATTGCCTGCCGAACATACGGTTCCACATAAAAGCGGAAATCATCGACAGCAGACACGCGCAGTACGACATTATCTCCCAAACGGATGTTGTCCAACGCTCGGTCAAGTCCGGGAATACCCGAAAGAATGCGGTCAAATGCAGCCATACAAGCACCTCATTTCCCTAATTTTTCTTTTTATATTATATCATACTTTATACATATTGTAATAAATAATATGTTATTTTCTGTGATTTTTATGCTTTATGCTTATTTGGAGTAGTTTTATACTTATAAAGAAGCAGTGTTTTGTCCTGATTCTCCCTACTTTCCAATTAGCTATTTGTCTGCTATAATAAAGAGCAGTGGATACCAATACACAGGAGGAACACGATTATGAATCTCAAGGGAAAAAACTTTCTTAAGATGCTCGACTTCACGCCGGAAGAAATCGAAGGCATGATTGACCTTGCCGCAGATCTCAAGGCAAAGAAAAAGGCTGGCATCGCTCATGATACGCTGCGCGGCAAAAACATCGCGCTGATTTTCGAAAAGACCAGCACCCGCACCCGCTGCAGCTTTGAGGTTGCCGCGCATGACCTTGGCATGCAGGTCACCTATCTTGACCCGTCCGGCTCTCAGATCGGCAAGAAGGAAAGCATTGCTGACACCGCCCGCGTGCTCGGCCGCATGTTTGACGGCATCGAATACCGCGGCTACGGCCAGGAAATTGTAGAGGAGCTGGCAAAGTACGCAGGCGTTCCGGTTTGGAACGGTCTGACCAACGAGTCTCACCCGACACAGATTTTGGCGGATTTTCTGACGATTCGCGAGCACTTCGGCAAGCTCAAGGGCATCAACTTTGTCTATCTCGGCGATGCGCGCTACAACATGGGCAACTCCCTGATGGTCGGCTGTGCAAAGATGGGCATGAACTTCACGGCAGCTGCTCCGAAGGCATATTTTCCGGATCAGGCTCTGATTGAGACCTGTGAAAAAATCGCTGCAGAAACCGGCGCAACCCTGCGCTTCTGCGAGGACCCGATGGAAGCTACCAAGAACGCCGATGTTCTGTACACCGATGTTTGGGTGTCCATGGGCGAGCCGGTCGAGGTATGGCAGGAGCGCATTGATGCCCTGTCTCCGTATCAGGTCAATCAGAAGCTGATGGACAATGCCGCAGAAAACGCAGTATTTATGCACTGCCTGCCGGCATTCCACGACCACAAAACCACCATCGGCAAGGAAATGGGCGAAAAGTTCAACCGTGACGCGATGGAAGTCACCGACGAAGTGTTTGAAGGCCCGCAGTCCATCGTCTTTGATGAGGCGGAGAACCGCATGCACACCATCAAGGCCGTCATGGTCGCCACCATCGGCAACGTGTGATTGCTGCAAAAACGATAAAAAGAATGGGAACGCCGAGCGTTCCCATTCTTTTTCATTTTTTACTTTTCAAGCTGGGACCAGTCGCGGGTCTCGCGCAGCTCGGTCCACTTTTCATACTGGGAGTTCGTCTTGAACTCGTAGTAGTGGCTGTTCGTCGCTTCCTGAACGGCGAGGTAGTACCAAGCCTTCGGGTTCGCGTTGTCCGTCCAGACCGTCATGTTCACTGGGCCAAGGACGAGATCAGCATCGCCTACAACAACGGCTGGATCACCGGCTATCCCGACGGCACGTTTGGTCCCCAGCGCGACATCACCCGTGCCGAGACCATGACGCTCGTCAACCGCGTCCTCAACCGCCAGCCCGAGACCGAGCACGGCTCATTTGGGTCGTCGCGGCGTTGTCCGCGTAAATAGTGGTCATTGAGATAAATCCTATCTTATAAGTATGTTGATATGATACACAGGAACGCCCGCTTTGTCAATGGATTTTGAGATCGTGAGGGGAGTGCAAAAAAGAAAAAAATAAATAAACCAAAAAAAAAAATAAGGAA
>OQWE01000220.1_pt1 | contig 19694 bp, 21 predicted proteins | sample 1691591 | NCBI WGS metagenome assembly OQWE01 (sample SAMN03418265, study PRJEB22391) | human gut metagenome | biome: human-gut; feature: organic feature; material: feces | host: Homo sapiens | place: Tanzania | collected 2013-01
CGATAGTTTCCCTCCTCATCCCGTTCGTCCTAGCCTACATCGTCTTCGCCTGGCGTGCCATCGACCGCAAGCGCATCACGCAGGAAGAAATAGAGCAGGGAGAAGCGTATTAAAAAAGGCAGAAAAAGTGAGTCTCTTCAACGCCATGATAGATTTCGGAGAGCGGGAAGTAACCGAGATTTTCCTACCGGATTCTGTTGAATAACCCCATTAATTCAAAAGTCCCACAGATTCCACAGATATACACAGATTCATTCTTGCCATAATCGAAAGGAAAATTCCCCAAATATCCAAACAAAAAAACTGCGTCATCTGCGAAATCTGCGTGCTTTTTTTCCAAAGGCCGAACAAGTCCAGAATCTGTGTAAATCTGTGAAATCTGTGGGACAAAACCCTCCCACGAAGAAAAATCTATAACTCGATTACCTCCAAGTCATCAGGCACCACAATCCTGCCCTTGAAAAACTCAGCAGCCTCCAGGGAATATTTCTCCTTGCGAGAGGCAAGCGTCTTCTCCTCCGTATGATAAAGAATAAGATTCTTCACGCCCAACTCAGCCGCCAACTTGCCCGCATCCAGCGCCGTACTATGACACTTCTCGTAAGGCTTGAACGTATCCCGGTCGGCATACAGACAGAAGGCCTCACACATCATCCAGTCTGCCCCCTCGATATAACTGCGGTTAAGCGGATTGTAAGGCTCATCACCCAGACAAGCCAATACCATAGGTTTGCTTTCCACCTCCCGAGAGCCATCAGAACCCATACCTTCCACCGGCAATTCCGCCCGGAAACCAAACTGCTTTTCCTTGGTAGAATGAATGTCGAAGCAAGTCAACTTCATATCCCCCACTTCGAACGCATCGCCATCCTCAAGCAGATGAAACACCACACGTTCCTCCACCTTCTGCAACTGCTTCTTAGCCAATATCATGTCGATGATCGTGCGTATCACCCTCATCACCTTGTCATGACCATAGACGTGCAACTGTCCCTCATATCCCTTGCATTGGGCCACCATGCGAATCACCCAGATGACACCTAACACATGGTCGGTATGGGCATGAGTGACGAAGAGATGATGCACCTCGGAAATCGGAAAATCCACCTTCTTCAGTTGCGAGAGAATGCCATTCCCACCACCCGCATCCACCAGCAGACGGGTGGTATCAGTAGCCAGCACAAAACAGGTATTATAAATCTGGGTAACCGTAGCGTTGCCCGTTCCCAACATCGTAATCTTATTCATATATCAGTTCTATTTTAAAGTATATCCAGTTAATAAGGAAACAGCAGCGGCAGGACGAAAGTCATCACCACGCCGATGATAATCTGCAGAGGCAGACCCACCTTCACATAGTCCATAAACGAGTAACCACCCGCCTTCATCACCAGCGCATTAGGCGGCGTGGAGAATGGAGAGGCGAAGCACATGCTGGCTCCCAAGGTGACCGCAAAGAGGAAGGAATAAGGACTCACACCCACCTGCTGGGCTGCCACTAAAGCGATAGGAGCCATCAGCACGGCCGTGGCGGTATTGCTGATAAACATCGTCATCAGAGAGGTGGTGAAATAGATGCCTGCCAAGAGAGCCGTAGGTCCCATCGAACCCAAACTGTCCACTAATGTCTGCGAAACCAGCGCCGAGGCTCCCGTCTTCTCCAGCGCCGTGGACATCGGCATCATCGCCGCTATCAGCACGATACTCTCCCAGTTGATGGTCTTGTAAGCCGCCTCCACATTACGGAAACAGCCTGCAAAGACCGTGAGCAGACCGGCTATGATGACCGCCGTAACCGGAGCCACAGGAATGAAATCAAACACCATCATCGCCACCATGAGCAGCATGATAGCCGCAGCCACAGGAGCCTTATAGTCGAGCAGCACCTTGTCGGCTGTCTTCTCAGGCTGGTCGAGCACCACCCAGTTGGAAGTGTCCGAAGTGAGATGGGCCAGATTGGTCCACTCGCCCTGCACCAGGAGCATATCGCCCACATGCAGTTTGGTAGCTATCAGATTATCCGTGATATATTCCTCCCCTCGTTTCACGCCCAACACGTTGATACCGAAACGCTTACGCAGATTAGCGTCTCCGATGCGCAGGCCAGCAAAATTGGAGGTAGGCATCACGACTATCTCCGTGAGTCCGAGGTCATAAAAGTCGATTTTCACGTCCTTCATCTTTCTCAATCCATAGTCGTGGGCAAACTTTTCTATCTTCTCCTCATCGCCTAAGATATAGAGAATATCGTGTACGGAAATCGTGCTGCTGCTCTTCGCCATGTTCTGGTTGACATCCTTCACGAGTCCGAGTTTCGACTTCTTCTCGTTTCTGATTTCGATGATGCTCACCCCGTATTTCTTCTGTATGCTGAGGTCCTTGAGCGTCTTGCCCACGATGTCCATCACCCCGCCATTTTCATCTGCCGCCCCATAGCGCTTGCTGGGTACGATGTAGCGATGCAGATTGTCGAGCAACTGGTATTCATCCACCAGGTCGTCGAGCGATTTCGCCTTGTCCTTCTTTTTCCCATTCTGCTTTTTGCTGAGGAAAATCTTGCTGAGGGGCATGAGCACGATGATGCCGATGGTGATGACGATGAGACCCACGGGGAAGAAGGAGAAGAAAGCGAGCGGCTGATATCCGGCTTCCGTGAGCACCTCGTCGATGACCAGGTTGGGCGGCGTACCGATGAGGGTGAGCATTCCTCCGAGACTGCCCGCAAAGGCCAGGGGCATGAGGAAACGGCTCGACTGCATGCCCGATGCTGCCGCTAAGCTCACGATGATAGGCATCATGAGCGCCACGGTTCCGGTATTGCTCACGAAGGCTCCGATGAAGGAGGTGACGAGCATCACCAGCAGGAAGGTAATGGTTTCGTTGCCGCGCGAAAGGGCCATGAGCTTATTGCCCGTGAGCTTGGCAAGTCCCGTCTGCATGATGGCTCCACCCACCACGAAAAGGCCTATCATCATGACGACGATGGGCGACGAGAAACCTGCCAGGGCTTCTGAAGGAGTAAGAATTCCGAATACAAGTAGTGCTGCCAAGGCGGTAAGAGCTACGATGTCGGCCCTCACTCTGCCCCAAATAAACATGGCAACCGTAATGATTAAAATGCTAAGCGTTATTGTCATGCTATAAAATTTGAATTAAAATCATGTTTTCGAAACAAAATCATGTTTCGATTGCAAAGATAAGCACTTTTTCAGAAAAAACAAAGAAATTGGTAAAAAAACTTTGCTCATATCAAAGTATTATACTAACTTTGCAGACGGAAAAGAAACATTAAAACTCCAAAATGATAAAGAAAGGTAAACATACAGTATTATTTATTTGCCTCGGCAATATCTGCCGCTCCCCTGCGGGTGAAGGCATCATGAAGAGTCTCGTAGAGAAAGCGGGACTGAGCGACGAGTTTGAAATCGATTCTGCCGGTATCGGCAACTGGCACGTAGGACAATTGCCCGACAGCCGTATGAGAAAATGTGGCGCGGAGCACGGTTATGATTTCAACAGTCACGCCCGCCAGTTTAAGAAATCAGACTTCGACCGCTTCGACACCATCGTGGTGATGGACAACGACAATTACCGTGCCATCACGTCCATGGCTTCCTGTCAGGCAGATAAGGACAAGGTGGTTCGCATGGCTGATTTTCTGACCCATCATCGCCAATATACTACCGTTCCCGATCCATACTATGGCGACTATAGCGACTTTGAACTGGTCATCACTCTCCTGGAGGATGCCTGTCAGGGATTGCTGCAGTCTCTCACGGAATAATTTCCCTTTGACCTACATCAAGCCGAAAAATGATTTGGTTGATATGAGTCAAAAAAAGTCCTCGTTTCATCATTTTGTCATGCCATTGTGACAGATTTTCAAAAAATAGGCATTACCTTTGCACTCGAAAAAGGTGAGATTGTAAAAGGATAATGTTAAACTGGAGCCTCAAATGGAGACTCCGCAAAATGAAAATGATTATGATGACAACAGTAATGATTCTCGCAGTAGTAGCAGTCATGATTGCTAAAGCTGTAAATGTAAACAACAAAATGGAAATGGGTAAGTAATTACCCGCTCCATGAGTGGTAAAAAGATTCAGGCTGAAAGAAGCCTGCAGTATTAATTAATTAAAGGATAACAAGTATGAAAACAATTTTCGAAAACATCAAGAAGGCTTTCAAAGCTTTACTTGAGAACTACATGAACGCCATGGAAATGTATGGCGAGGCATTGATTAAAGGTCGTGGTTGCTCTTGCGCTTAAGGGGTTTACCTCTGGTGCATCAGAACCTACGGAAAGGATGCTGCTTTAAGCAAGTATCCTGAATGAAAAGAATGCTGCTTCTATAAGCTAACTCCAGAAATGAAGTTGCTTCTTCAAGCGGGCATTCATTTGATAAAGAAAGTAATTACGTTTGTAATATATGGAAGAAGCGTGCAAGTCTTTAAAGCTTGTACGCTTCTTTATTTTTTCTCCGCTGAGTTTTTCTTCTCGCAGATTTTTCTTCGTGGGAAGGTTTTGTCCCACAGATTTCACAGATTTACACAGATTTTCTTCATCATGATTTTTCTTCATCGGATTTCACGGATGAATCGGAAGGCATTCTTGCTTGCCGGATTGCTCACGGATTTTCGCGGAATTTTGGCCGCTGGCCAATGGCTCGCGCCCTATATATGCTCCTGTTGTTTTGGTCACGCAGATTTCGCAGATGACGCAGATTTTTCTTCGTGGGGATTATTTTTTCCCACAGATTTCACAGATTTTCTATGGAATCTCTGGTGAATCTCTTTGTCCAGTCTCAGGGGGTATCTGCAACGACCGGACAGGTCGCATCTGCGAAAATCCGTGAGTAATCGCCACAGCAAGAAATCTCCGAATAAATTCCGTGGCATCCGATGAAAAAAAATCCCATGAGAAAAAATCTGCGTCATCTGCGAAATCTGCGTGACAAAAAAAAACGTCCCAAGAAAAATCTGTGTAAATCTGTGGGACAAAAAACTCCGATGAAAAAATCTGTGTAAATCTGTGAAATCTGTGGGACTTTTTCCAACCTCAGGGGGTATCTGCAACGACCGGACAGGTCGCATCTGCGAAATCTGCGTGACTAAAAAACAGATCTACACAGATGATTCTCCCCGATTTTATACTTTTTATTTGGTCATTTCATTATTTAATCATACCTTTGCAAGCAAGTATAAAGTGGTACACTTTTAAATTAGAATATAAAAGAAAATGGAGCAGCAAGATATTATCAGCAAGTTAGAAGCTAAGGGAATCAAACCTACAGCCAACCGCATCCTCGTTCTCAAGACTTTAGCGAGCGAGCAACACCCCCAGAGCCTCAGCAGTCTGGAACACAAGATGCTGACCATGGACAAATCCAGCATCTTCAGAGTGCTCACCCTCTTCCTCGAACACGACGTGGTGCACGCCTTCGAAGATGGACGAGGTATCCTCAACTACGAACTCTGCGAGGAAGAAGGAAAATGCGACCATCATGACGGTCATATCCACTTCTACTGCGAGGCTTGCCAACGCTCCTTCTGCATGGAAGACATCCACATTCCAAGCTTCGAATTACCAGCAGGATTCTATCCCCACTCCGTTTCCTTTGTCATCAAGGGAGAATGCCCGGAATGTAGAAAAAAGCACAAGTACTTGCCATAATAACGGCATTAACCTGCCTGACAACGGCACAAATGTGCCATATAATCAGCAAAAAATTGCCCTAAAATCAACAAAAGAAGCATCCTTAGCTTAACATACATTTAACTATTCATCTTTTTTAGTTGCATATTTATAACTAACTTTTTCTTACAAAGTATATAAGATTTGTAAATTTAGGGCTTTTCAAATTTAAGAGCCGTTAAAGTGTTAAATTCAAATGTTAAAACGGGATAAAAAACAAGACGGAATGATTGCTTTCTCATTTTTTGCTCCTATATTTGCAACCGGTTAGACGAAGCAACCGTTTTTCCAAGACAGTCAAATCTGCCAGGAATCAAGAATCCCCTCACAAGGAGTTCCGGGAATAAGAAAACCAAAGCAGAGGTTCTAGAATCAAGAATCCCCTCGCAAGGACTTCTGAAAAAAAACGAGGCTGCCGCAAACCAATTAGAGTAATAAAAAAGAAAAGTAATAATTAAAAGCAATAGACATGAAAAAGGTAACAAATTACGTGATGGCTCTGTTGTGCGTAGGTTCACTCGCATTCTCAGCCGGTGCATTCATGAAAGTAAACGCAGCTCCAGCTACAACTTCAGCTCCAGCTGGTCAACCAGTAGATCTCACTTATGCAGCAGAAAAAGCTCTGCCAGCAGTAGTTCACATCAAATACGTACAGAACTCCAAGACAACAACCGTTGACGTGCAGGACGATCCATTCGGTGGATTCTTCGACCCATTCGGCTTCTTCGGAAACCCTGGCAACGGCGGCACACGCAAGCAGAGAGTGCAGACCCCTAAGAAAGAAGCTACAGGTTCGGGAGTCATCATCAGTAGCGACGGATATATCGTGACCAACAACCACGTGGTGGAAGGTGCTGACGAACTGACCGTCACACTCAACGACAACCGCGAATACTCAGCCCGCATCATCGGTACCGACAAGACTACCGACCTCGCACTCATCAAGGTGGACGGCAAGAACCTGCCTACTCTCCCTATAGCAGATAGCGACAAAGTAAGAGTCGGAGAATGGGTCATCGCAGTAGGCAACCCATTCGGTCTCAATAATACCGTGACTGCCGGTATCATCTCTGCCAAGGCACGTTCACTCGGAGCCAACGGCGTAGAGAGCTTCATCCAGACCGATGCCGCCATCAATGCAGGTAACTCTGGTGGCGCACTCGTCAACACCCAGGGCGAACTCGTAGGTATCAACGCCATGCTCTACTCACAGACCGGTTCTTACGCAGGATATGGTTTCGCCATCCCTACATCCATCATGAACAAGGTGGTAGATGACATCAAGAAATATGGAAGCGTACAGCGCGTAATGCTCAGCATACAGGGTTCAGACGTGCTCAACTATATCAACAACCAGAAGGAGAACGGCAAGGAAGTGAACCTCGGAACCAACGAGGGTGTTTACATCGCCAAGGTGGATGAAGACGGAAATGGTGCTGCTGCCGACCTGAAGGAAGGTGACGTAATCACCAAGGTGGATGGCAAGAAGGTGACCAAGATGGCTGAACTCCAGGAATTACTCAACGGCAAGCGCCCTGGCGACAAGATGACCATCACCTATCTGCGCAACAAGAAGGCTATCACCAAGACCATCACGCTGAAGAATGCTCAGGGCACAACCTCTGTCATCAAGTCAGCCGACCTCGATGTGCTGGGCGGCAACTTCCGCCAGATTACCGCTTCACAGAAGGAGCAGCTCAACATCAAGTATGGTGTAGAGGTGATGAAGGTTAACAGCGGAGCCTTGAAGGAAGCCGGAATCTCTCGCGGATTCATCATCCAGAAGATCAACGACAACAATATCACTTCTCTCGACGACCTGCAGAAAGCCGTCAAGAGCGCTTCTACCAGCAAGGACCCTGTACTCTACATCCAGGGTATGTGGCCTACAGGCAAGAAGGCTTACTTCGCAGTTCCTCTGCAGAAAGACTAAACCAGTCGCCCCGAAAGGAGAATTAGTAAACTTAAGCTCCAACAAGCATTTAGTCAGAAAAAATTCTCCAATTAGGCGTCAGAATATGGTTTTGAAAATATAAAAAACGACAAAATAGCAGGTATTTTTTAAAATATCTGCTATTTTTTTGCTATTTTTTTTGTCAATTCGAACAAAAAGTGTATTTTTGCAGAACTTTTAAAAAATAAGGCTACCATGAGACAACTAAAAATTTCAAAATCAATCACTAATCGTGAAAGTGCGTCACTCGACAAATATCTGCAGGAGATAGGACATGAAGAACTACTCTCGGTAGATGAAGAAGTAGAGTTGGCACAGAAAATCAAGAAAGGTGATCGCCGAGCCTTAGAGAGATTAACAAGAGCAAACTTACGCTTCGTTGTCTCCGTGGCAAAGCAATATCAGAATCAGGGACTCAGCCTCCCCGACCTCATTAATGAGGGAAATGTTGGACTCATCAAAGCAGCAGAGAAATTCGATGAAACACGTGGATTCAAATTCATCTCATACGCTGTTTGGTGGATTCGCCAGAGCATTCTGCAAGCCATCGCTGAGCAGAGTAGAATCGTGCGCCTGCCACTCAATCAGGTGGGAAGCGTCAACAAGATAAACCGTGAGCTCAACAAGTTTGAGCAGGAACACGAGCGCCGTCCAAGCGTAGATGAGATTGCCGACCGCATAGACTTGCCTGAAGACAAAATCGAGGAAGCCATGAAGGTCAACAACAGACACGTGAGCATGGATGCTCCTTTCGTGGATGGAGAGGACAACAGCCTGCTGGACGTACTTGCCGACAATGATATGCCGATGGCTGACAAGGCACTCGTACAGGAATCGCTACGCAAAGAAATCGACAGAGCAATCGAACTGCTCAACGATAGAGAGCAAAAGGTGGTAAGGGCCTTCTTCGGCATCGGGTCACCTGAAATGACGCTCGAGGAAATAGGCGAAAAATACAATCTCACCCGTGAGAGAGTGCGCCAGATCAAGGAGAAAGCCATACGCAGACTCCGACATAATACGAAGAATAAACTGCTGAAAACCTATCTGGGGCAGTAGGCTATCAGAAAGATAGTCTGTAGGCTATCCAGAAAGAAGGTCAGTAGGCTATCAAATAACTTAAGAATAGAAATGAAATTATCAAAAATCGGACTCACAGCTATTGCAGCTACACTCCTCATCTCGCTTGCAGCACAGGCTAAAAACGAGATGAGAAAAGCATACGTCTTTGGATTTGCTTCTTCTTTCAACGACTCCACAGTCTATATCACAGACATTCAGGAGTTAGACTCTGTATGGTTTACCAGCAAGCATCATTTCCTGGTAAGCCGAGAGAACTACTCATACCAGTTGCGCGACTATCTGGCAAACATCGGAGAGCAGCACCGCACATGCATGGTGGAATATAATACCGATCCGAAGAAACTGGAGAAAGCGTGGAACAAGCTCTACTCACGCTATGCGCACAACCAGAAGAAGAAAAACAACCAGAAGCAGAAGAGCGAACTTCCTCCTTTCCAGATCAAAAAACTGACCAGGGAGCAATTCCAGTTCCAGTCTGTTGCTCCTATGGATGAAGCTATAGAAGTAGAGGAACCTGTAAAGAAAGTGAAGGCTAAGAAAGCCCTGAAAAAGCAACGCAAGAACAAATGATAGAATCACATGATTTTAATATCGCAGAGTTGAACGTGAGAATCTGTTTTGCAGAGTCTCCATTCAACAGCATGCGACTCCTGACCTCATTCGAACCCTTCAGAGTCAACACTTTGGAGGGTCATCTTTTTTTTAGCCTGCTTGTAGATGATTCCCTCAAACCCTATCCCAAGGATAAGCGCAAGAGAATCAGGGCTTTCGATACGGGAAACGGAGATACCATCGTGGATAGACTCGACAACGGAGGCTACCAGTATATCATCAAGGACATCAACGGGGCCAGCTGCTGCCTGCTGCAAACCAACAAGGACTTCAGCGACTGCCGATGCGCCCTGAACGGCAACTACAACATGCGTTGCTTCGGACTGAACAACGCCCTGATGCTCATCTTCGCCTTTGCCGGCAGCAGACTGCAGACTCTCCTCATCCACGCATCCTTAGTAAGACAGAACGGATACGGATACGCATTCATCGCCAAAAGCGGAACCGGAAAGAGTACACAGGTAAGCATGTGGCTGAGATATCTGAAGGGATGCGACCTCATGAACGACGACAATCCTATCATAAGATTCATCGACGGAGAGCCTTACATCTACGGCAGTCCGTGGAGCGGCAAAACCCCTTGCTATCGCAACGTGAAAGCCAAGTTGGGAGCCATCACACGCATCGACCGCGACAGTTCCAACTGGGTGGAGCGCCTTTCGCCTATCGAAGCCTTCGCCTCTCTCCTTCCCTCCTGTTCGAGCATGAAATGGGATCAGGATATTTTCAACGACATCTGCAATACGATTACCCGACTGGTGGAGACCTCCAACATCTACACTCTCCATTGCCTGCCCAACCGGGAGGCTGCCGAAGTTTGTAATCAGGCGATTGCCATCAAAGAAGGTGAAGGAAAATCCGCATGACAAAAAAAATAATAAAAAACGATGCAAGATAATCATTCCATAAAGACTGTAGAAATACAGTTTGCCAACGCCCAACTACTCCCAGAAATCGTAAAACTGCTGGAAGAAGGTCATACCGTAACCCTGCTGCTGCGCGGTTACTCCATGCGTCCGTTCCTGGAAGACAATAGAGACAAGGCCTTGCTGACCAAGGCTAAGGACATCAAAGTGGGCGATGCAGTACTGGCAGAAATCAGCTACAGACATTACGTGCTTCATCGCATCATCAAGATTCAGGACCAGGAAGTAATACTGCGAGGAGATGGAAACTTAGGCATAGAAAAATGCAGAATAGAAGACGTGAAAGCATCCGTGATTGGATTTTACCGCAAGGGCAGAAAGAAGCTGGACAGAACAGACAGCAAAAAGTGGAAAATTTATTCGGCTCTCTGGATGCACCTCTTCCCTATCCGCAGATATCTTCTTGCCGCTTACAGAAGAATCTGGATTCCGATTCTCGGACCGATGTAGGATATAGAGAATACGAGGAATATCAGGTATTAAAATATTAGGTATATATAGAATATGATATATATAACAATATGTTAGAATAAAAAGCGGGGTTATCTTCAGTTTCCAAAAGATAATCCCGCTTTTTTATTATTTATAATTCTAAGCCTTTATGCTTCAAAACTTGAACTTCTATCAAAGCAGAAGCGCTCGATTTAAAATCCAAAACTAAACCGAAGCAGAAACGCTTGATTTATGCTTCAATAATTCCAGCCTGCAACCATAATTCGGTAAGAGCCTTCACGTCTTTCAACGCCGTAGCCTCATCCACCTCATACTCCTGAGTCAGCAGACCGACCAAGTCTTCATGAGTAAACTCCTTGCCCTGGATATTCTGCCATAAATAAGCAGAACTCTCATTCATACTAATGATATTGCTGAAATCAATATTCTCCTCTCCCTCTGCCACGATGATGTTCTCACCACAAACCACACGGAGATTGAAACCTGGTTTTGCTTTCATCTTTCCTTATTTTTTTTATTCTTATTCTTTTATATTACCAATTTCTTTCCGAAGAATTTCCCCTCGAAAGGAACCAATTTCCAACCGAAGAATTCCCCCCGGAGAAACCGATTTCCCCGAAGGAAATTTCCTTTTTATTTCATGTGACTCTTAAACCAATCTGCAATCTGTCTCAACAGATGATTGCGCGTATTGCCACCATAAATACCATGGTTTCTGTTAGTATAAAACAGCTCCTTGAAATCCTTGTCTGCCTGAACCAGCGCCTCTGAATATTCGAAGGTATTCTGAGGATGCACATTATCATCAGCCACACCATGACAAATCAGCAGGGCACCATGCAAGCGGTCTGCACGCTCGATAGGATTCACCTTGTAACCATCCTCATTCTCCTGAGGAGTACGCATATAGCGCTCGGTATAAACCGTATCATAGAAACGGTAGCAGGTAGGCGGTGCCACAGCCACACCAGCCTTGAACACAGGACGGCCTTCGCTCATACTCATCAACGTATTGAAACCACCATAACTCCAGCCCCAGATGCCGATATTATCCTTATCAACATATGGCAGACTACTCATGTAGAGAGCCGTCTCCACCTGGTCCTTAGACTCCAGATCGCCCAGTCTGAGATAAGTAGATTTCTCAAATTCTGCACCACGGCCACCCGTTCCGCGACCATCTACACAAACCACGATGAAACCCTCCTGAGCCAGATAATAGTCGAAAGCACCACCCTGGCCCATACTGCCTGTATTCCAGGCATTCAGAACCTGCTGGTTGCCCGGACCGGAATACTGGAACAGGATGACAGGATACTTCTTGTTGGCATCAAAGTCAACAGGTTTCACCATCCAACCGTCGAGTTTCACACCCTCGGAAGTAGTAAACGAGAATGTCTCACGCTTGCCCCAGTTGTATTTCTGAGTCTTCTCCAAAAGTTCCTTGTTGTCCTCCAGCATCTTGATAACCTTACCCTTGTTGCTGCGCACGGTAAACACCTGTGGATGGCAGTAAGAGCTCCAGGTATTGACGAAATATCTGAAATCGCCTGAGAAATTGGCAGCATTTGAACCCTCCGCATCTGTGAGTCGCTCCACCTTACCATTCTTGTGAGCCACATATACCTGTCGGTCGTGCGGATTGATCATCGCAGCCTGGAAGTACACATCCCCGGCCTTCTCGTCCATTCCGTAAATCTCGGTCACATCATAATTTCCCTTCTCTACCTGGCGAATCAGCTTGCCGTTCATATCATAGAGATAAAGATGCATATAGCCGTCGCGGTCGCTTGGCATGAGGATATATTTCTTGCCCACGATGCTGTTCTCCATCACCTCCTCTTTCACAAACTTAGGCACGCTCTCCTTGATGAGCATCTTGCTGGCACCCGTGAATGGATTGACCGAATAGAGTCGCATATCGTCCTGATGGCGGTTCATCGTATAGACAATCAGACTATTGCGGTCTGGCGAAGTCTTGATGCGAGGATAATAGCCGTCTGCATCTACCGGAACATCAAGGCGGATGGTCTTGCCTGCCTTCAGATCATAACTCCAGAGACTCACCTTGGAATTATCCTGACCCGCCTTAGGATACTTGTAGGAATACTCGCCCGGATAATCGTGGAACTCAGGATGTGCTGGCTTGGCCCCCTCGAAAAGCTGGAGAGAGTAAGTCTTCACATGCGACTCATCGAAGCGGATCCAGCCGATGGAAGTACCGTCAGCATTCCATGCAAACGCCCTATTGAAAGCAAATTCCTCCTCGTAAACCCAGTCAGGAATTCCGTTGATGATTTCATTAAACTTGCCATCGGAAGTAATCTGCGTTTCCTTTTCGCCATCAAAGACAAAGAGATTATTATCCTTTACGAAAGCGATGTGCTTGGAATCAGGCGACCATGTAGCCACCTGCTGGTTTTCGCCTTCAGAAAGTTTGCGGAGCTTCTTGCTGGCGATATTGTAGATGAAATACTCGGCCTTGAAAGATCTGCGGTACACAGCCTTGCTCTTGGTGATTACCAGGAGTTGCTTGCCGTCAGGGCTCATCACATATCCATCAATAGACTCGAAAGGAGCCTGAGTCTTATGAATATCAAAGAGGACAGCCACCTGCTTGCCCGACTTGAAGGAATAGCTGACAATCTGCTTGCCGTCATTACTGATTGAAGCATACAAATCAGTACCTTCGATAGGATTGATTCCCGTCACATAACTGGCAGAGAATTCGCCCGAAGTAATGCTCTTCAGATCCAGTTTCTCTGCAGCTTCCATTGCCGTTACCATCATGATAGTTGCAATAAAAATAGAAAATTTCTTCATAGTTTTCTTTATATAAAAAGCTTCAATATTATCTGTTTATTTTTCCTGTTTGAAATCTGCCACCCTTTTTTCTTTAGCAGACTTCACCTTCCTCCCTTCTCCTTCCTCATTTCTCATTTGTCATTTAAAACAAATGAAGGACGAATTCATCCCCTATACATCAAGGATAAATTCATCCCAACTCAGAATGTTCCTGCTAATCTTTGTGCAAAGCCTTGATAGCAGAATAGTCTTCATCTTCCAGTAATTGCTTGACCGTAATTCTCGGATTTCGCTTCACGAAATCGTTGATTGTCTTTACATATCGGGTATTGAAGACTTCCCTGTTCATCGCTCTATTGACCGTCCACATGATTTTTCCCATGTGCAGGTCGCGGTCCAACTGCGGTCTGTTGTCAAAATCATCCATCGGATAGATACTCAGCAGATAAAAAGTGAGACAGTCTGGCACGATGTTGTTTCGGTTCATGGTGCTACGCTGCTGGGCATTATAATATTTCTTGTAGAGCGGATATTTAGACCCCATGTACTTATCGAGTGAAATACCGACCGAAGACTCGCCTATCACGATACTCTGGTCCAAAGCTCCTATCTGCGCATAGAAAACAGGCTGCTTGATTTCCGGCAGCCAATCCTGCAATCGACCAAACGATTTCTTCAAGTCCTTATTGATATCGTCCATATTGGCATATTCAGCCTCTGCATCTGCTATGAGAGCCTGGAGCGTAGAGTCCTGGAAGAACATCAGGAAGCGATTGCTGATGTTGGCATCGGTAATCGTACCCAACTGGAGCATTTTCTCTATCAGAGTACGGGTTTCAATAGGATAATCGGTATTCATCTGCTGCAGGGCAGAAAAATCTCCGGTAGTAAGATAGCGGCTTTCCAAACGATCATAACGCTGTACGCAAAGAGGTTCAGCAACAAACTCCTCATTCGGCTTGAATTTAAATTCACAAGCCGAAGAAAGCAAGACAAGTGCCGCAATTATGATAATATGATATAAATTCTTCACGTAATTATAATTTTGTATTAATACGAGTGCAAAAATACTAAAAAATATTTTAAATTCCAAGTTTCTAAGCTAAAAAAGCACAAATTATGTGCAAAAAAGATGAATCTATTCTATAAATATTCACATTTGCAGAGATTTGAGCAACAAAATGAGAAATGACAAATGAGAAAGGGAGAAGAGAGATGGGAGAAGAGAGATGGGAAAAAGAAAAGAAAAAGAAAAAGAAAAGACTTCCCGCCTGGAATGACCATAGCGGGAAGTCTCTCTCCTATTGTTGCTTAAAATACTTTGACCAGTAAAGGCTGAGTCTGAAGTTTCTTCCATTCCGCCAACCACTTATACCACTCCTTTTCTCCGGAAAAACCATAGGTTTCATTGGCGCTCGTATAAGCCAATTTATAGGTCAGTTTCTTTCCTACAGGGCGCACCAGCATCGTATATACATCCTTGTTGGCCTCCTCCTGGCTTACGAAATGAGATTGAGGCACATAAATACCTAAGCCAACTGTCTCCAACTTATGTTTGCCATCATCCTTGCCCGTAGGCCAGTCGCTACCATAACAGCCTCTCAATCCCTTGCCGTCAGACATTTCTGTAGAACCCTTCACGTTGATAAGTCCTGTAGAGAACACGTAATCATCCGCATTCTTATTGAAGAATACCTCCACATCAAAATCCCTATGACCCGCATAAATCGTATAGCGGATGGTGGCATTTACTGGCTTTAATCCCGGAGCCGGAACCCAACCGTTGTCCACCACTTCTACCACGGCACGCAAAGGACCTTCGGAAATAACACGCTGCTCCTGATATTTCACATCTGTAAGCAACAGGGATTTCGTGCCGTCCCAACCGCGCAGGGCACCCAAACCATAGGTATTGCCTACCCACAGACAGTCGTCGCCGGAACCTGCTGCCAACTGTTCTTCGGAAGGATAAAACTGAGTATCCTCTACCACCAGTCCCTTATTGATTTTGCCATAAAGGTCGATGGTCTGCCGATTGTCGAAATAAACACGCATCGCCACGAGGTCGCTCTCGAAACAGACGCCATGAGAATGCACAAAATGATAGACATCCTTGGTCTTCTTGTCGAAGGCAATACTGCGCAAGTAAATATCCTGCTTGTTCTTGGCCAACTTCTTGTTCTTGCTTGGCACAACCAGTTCTGCAAATGTACGGGCAGGATAGGCAGACTGCTCACCCTCGGAGAACAACTGAATCTGATAAGTCTTCGATTCCCTCTTGCCAAGATTGGCCAGAAAACAAAGTTCATCATTCACGCAGTCACGATTCAGATCATCCAACTGGGATGGAATTTCCTTGCCATCTACCGTAACGACGGCCTTGGAAACCTCGCCATACTTGCTCAAATCCAAGACAACCGGTTCGTCGTTTCTCTCTACTTTGGAAGGATTAGTCACCTGCACCTTCACCATCGTTTGCGCTTCCATTCCTAATGCCAGGAAGAAAGCAAAAAATGATAAATAAATACGTCTCATTTTATAGTCAGTTTCTAAGTTATTTCTATTTTTTTAAGCCTACTCGTTTTCAAAGGAAGCCATCTGGCTTTATTGAAAGCTTCCATCAGACTTCATTCAAGAAGAATCATCAGACTTCATTCAAGTCGTTTTCAAATCTTTGAAATTCTTCACTCCCTTGGCGTAATATTGCCACAATATGGAAGTCTGGAAAATCTGCGGAATCTCCTCCTCCACTCTTTGTGACTGAATACGCTTTCTCTCCTCATCAAAAGAGGAACGCCATTCCTTGAATGCCTTGCGAGCTTTGAACACAGCCTTGAAATCACCCCAATTCCGCTGAAGCAGCAACATCTCAAAGGCAGCCAGATAATCGAGGAACCATCTCACTCTCATCACATGCGATAACTCCTTGTCCGACAGATTTTTATAAAGCATCGTTAGATTATTTCTAAAATTCAGGAAAGTCTTCATCGGATTGCTCTTAGGCAAAGTTCCTCCACCCACATGATACACTTCACTCTCAGGAATGCAATAGATTTTTCGCCCCATCAGGCGCAAACGCCAGCAAAGGTCTATCTCCTCATTATGAGCGAAAAAGCGGCCGTCAAGTCCACCAGCCTTCCAATAATCCGCAGAACGGATCATCATGCACGCACCCGTAGCCCACAATATCTCCTGCTGGTAATCATACTGGCCATTATCACGTTCTACCGTACCGAAAATCCTGCCACGACAGAACGGATAACCATATTTATCCAGAAAACCTCCACAGGCGCCGGCATACTCAAAACAGTCCTTGTCATATTCTGCCAGCAATTTCGGCTGACAGGCTGCCACCTGAGGATGGGAATCCATAAACTCTATAAGCGGAGTAAGCCAATGATGACTCACCTCTACATCACTATTCAAAAGCACATAGTAGTCGGCCTCTATCTGGCGTAACGCCCGATTATACCCTTCGGCAAAGCCAAAATTCTGCTCCAGTACGATAGTCTTAACCTGAGGAAATTGAGTCTCCAGAAGGTGCATGGAACCATCTGACGAACTGTTGTCCGCCACCCAGATTTCAGCATCCTGTCGGGAATACTCTATCACATTCGGAAGAAACTTGGCCAGCATCTTCTGACCATTCCAATTTAGTATTACAATTGCTACTTTTGCCATCTTGTATTGCTACTTTTGCATATTGACTGCAAAAATACAAAGAATAATTCAATTATGCCCCGATTTGAGGCATAATTAAGAATTTATAATGATAAAAAAATGCTTTAACGGCTCTTAAGCCTATTGTTCAGCAAATTAGTAAACTCATAATTCTTCAATCCCCATTTCGGAGCCACGAGCAATTCCTTAGGCGATTGACTTACAAACCTTTCGAGCACCAGATCCGGGCGCAGCAAACGAATAAACCTGACGATGACGTCAATATACTCCTCTACCGAATAGACATGAAAAGGATGTTCAGCATATTCCTGCGCCAAACGGGTTCCCTTGATAATCTGCATCTGATGAATCTTCAGAATATCAAGAGGAAGCGAAGAAATGATAGGAGCCTGACGGAGACTCTCCTCCGCATCTTCTCCTGGCAGCCCGATGATAATATGACCGCCAGTCAGGATGCCGCGAGCATGCGTACGCTCTACCGCATCACGGCTGCAGGCAAAATCATGTCCGCGATTGATGCGACGCAAAGTATCATCATTCGCACTTTCTATTCCATACTCCACCAATAAGAACGTGCGCTTGTTGAGTTTCTCCAGATAATCCAGCAATTCATCGCTCATACAGTCCGGGCGAGTACCAATCACAATGCCCACCACATCTTCCACACGAAGGGCTTCCTCATACATCTCCCGGAGCTGTTCTACCTTAGCATAAGTATTGGTATAAGCCTGGAAATAAGCAAGATACTTCATGTCCGGATACTTACGGGAAAAGAATGCCTTTCCCTCTTCCAACTGTTCGGAGATAGACTTCTTGCGATCGCAATAGCTGGGATTGAACGTGCGGTTGTCACAATAAGTACAGCCGCCGCTGGAAATTTTCCCATCCCGGTTGGGACAGGAAAATCCTGCATCTATAGAAATCTTCTGAACCCGGAAATCAGGAAACTGTTTCCGGATCCAAGTACCAAAATCATTATAATACATCATAATACATCACCATAAAATAAACACATCACCCGAACCTTACGAGACATTATTCGAACGATATGATTCGAGCGATATCATCATCACAACTCTTAGAGCAGTTCTGCCTTCAAAGCCGTTTTGTCGTGATTGAAATCGCCCAGGCGAACACGGAGCAACTGATTGTCATATTCTTCCTTGGCAAGCGCAGGAGAAAGTTCTACTCTCACATAGTTCTTGGTAAAACCATGCATGGCCTTGCCGCGAGGCGCCTTCTCAAACAGCACCTCTGCTTCCGTACCAATATACTGGGCATAAAACTCTTGCGTTTTCTGGTCGCTCAACTCCAGGAGTCGCTTGGAGCGCAACTTCTTCTCCTTGTCACTCACCACATAAGGAATCTTAAGCGCAGCCGTACCCGGGCGTTCAGAATAAGGGAAAACATGAAGTTGGGTAACAGGCAAGGACTTCAGGAACTCATAACATTCCTCAAAGCATTCTGGCGTTTCACCATGACAGCCTACCATCACGTCAACCCCGATGAAAGCATCCGGCATCTTCTCCTTGATCAGTTGAACCTTATGAGCAAACAGAGCCTTATCATAACGACGATGCATCAACTTGAGCACCTCGTCGCTACCGCTTTGCAGAGGTATGTGGAAATGAGGCATGAAAGCCCGGCTCTGGGCACAATATTCGATGAGATCATCATCACAGAGGTCTGGCTCCAGACTGGAAATTCTATATCGCTTGATGCCCTCTACTCCATCAAGAGCCTTTACCAGATCCAAAAAGCGCTCATGAGTTGTCTGACCGAAATCTCCGATATTCACGCCAGTAATAACGATTTCCTTACCTCCCTCACGGGCTGCCTGCTCCGACTGTTCTACAAGAGAGGCAATACTTGGATTGCGGGAATTGCCACGGGCAAAAGGTATTGTACAATAGGTACAATAATAATTGCAACCATCCTGTACCTTCAGGAAATAACGGGTGCGGTTGCCACGGGAACAAGACGGCTGGAAAGTCTTGATTTCCTTGGTCTTCACACTATGATGCAGATGAAGCGCTTCTGAATACTTCTGCGCCCAAGCATCACTCAGATATTGTATCAAATGAGCTTTCTCATTGGCACCAAGCACCAGGTCAACACCCTCTATCTTGCTCACATTCTCTGATTCCAACTGAGCATAGCAACCAGTAACAATCACAAAGGCTCCAGGATTCTGGCGTACCATACGATGAATGGCCTGACGACATTTGTGATCAGCCACTTCTGTTACAGAACATGTATTTATCAAACAAATATCTGCTTGTTCACCCTTTTGAGCTGTAACAACCCCCATGTCTTCCAGCATCTTTCCGAAAGTGGAAGTTTCTGAGAAATTGAGTTTACAACCCAGAGTATAATAAGCAGCTTTCTTGCCTTGAAAGGCACTTGTATCTATCATAATTATCCTATTTACATTATTAAATTAATCGGCCAAAACCGAAAAGGTTCTCCTTTCTGCGTTCAAGCA
>OQWE01000222.1_pt1 | contig 19674 bp, 19 predicted proteins | sample 1691591 | NCBI WGS metagenome assembly OQWE01 (sample SAMN03418265, study PRJEB22391) | human gut metagenome | biome: human-gut; feature: organic feature; material: feces | host: Homo sapiens | place: Tanzania | collected 2013-01
TTCAGGCCGCCACGCAGAACTCCGGCGAAGACAACCTCGCCTGCACGGTAATAAAGCTGGCCCTCACGCATATGGACAATGCCCTTGCGCAGCTGCTCTGTAGTTTTTTCCAGGTCGGCAACCTCACTCGTCAGCTGCTGCTTGGAATTCGTCAGCGAATCAACCTCGCTCTGCGCCCTGGCATACATACTATTGAGCTGAGCAAGCTTGGCTTCCATAGCATCATTAGCGTCCTCTGCTTCCTTGATTTTCGCATCAAGCAGAGAGATTTTTTTATTCTGCTCATCAACCTTACCCTTAGCCTGCGCCAGCTCTGCTCCAGCCACAGCCTTCTCCTCATTGAGAAGCTTAAGCTCCTTTTGCAGCTTATCCATACCGAAGAGAGCGACACGCGCACTTTGGGAAGAAGCGACCATAACGCTGATTGTCAGTACAGCGATAATCGTACCGCTGAGCACTGTCAGCAGAATCGAAGTATGCTTCGGACGCAAACCGAAGACAGACATTCTCTTCTTACCAATTTTACTGCCCATTTTATCGGCAAGAAAGGCAATAAAACCGCCAACTATGGCCATAATAATAATTAATCTGATACCTACCACGTACTCACCTCCAGCTTTTGTACACCTTACTTAGGCGTTTTTCTTCTTCAGCAGGTATAAGCCTACACCAAGACAAAGGATATTCGGCAGTGTGCAAGCCAGCAGCGGCGGCATAACGCCACCCTTGCCTAAGCCTGTGGTAAAGGTCATAATCGCGTAGTAGATAAAAATAACGATAATACTGATGCCAAGGCCGATAGAAGAGCTTGTACGCTGCTTCTGTGTACCCAGGCAGGCACCAATCATCGCAAAGAAGAAGCTTGCCAGCGGAATGTTGATGCGCATGAAAATCTCGCACCATTGGCGGTCAGCACGCGTATCCTGCGCCTCCAGCATACCGATATATTCGCGCAGCTCGCGAATCGTCATTTCCTCAGGATCCTTCTGTTCCCAGGAAATCTGCTTCGGCGAAAAGTTCAGAGGAATAATCTGTTCATTGAACTTAGCACTGCTTTGCACGCCATCCTCGTCATCTAAGGCGAAAACATTGCCATTGACAATACGCCAGCTGCCGTTTTCCCAGAAGCCTTCCTTAGCAGTCTGGATGCGGGAAATTTTCCCCTTATGGAACTCCTCAATGGTAATATCCGTCATCTTGCCCTGCTTTTCATCAAAGCGATTAGCATAGGTCACGCGCTGTGTATCACCACTGATGGTTTTGATGATAATATGGTCCTGAGTCGTCGGACGCATATTGTGGCGTATCTCTTCGTTAAGAATCCGTGACGCCGTCGCCTTCGACGTAGGCACAACCTTCTCAGCCCAAACTACAGAGAACATGCTGACAATGAAGCCGACAACCAGCACCGGCGCTACAATACGGTAGTAGCTGATGCCGCCAGCCTTCATTGCTGTGATTTCACTGGAGCCGGACAGCTTGCCAAAGGCCATGAGTGCTGCCAGCAGCATGGACATCGGGAAGGTGTAGTTGATAATCTCCGGCATATTATACATAAATAAACGAGCTATGGTCTCCAGCGGAGCGCCATATTTAGTCATGTATTGCGTAATTTTAAAGAGCATCGTGCTGGCAATAAAAATACTGGAGAAAGCAGCGATACCGAAAACGAAGGGATACAGCAGCTCCTTCAATACATAACGGTCTAATAATCGTAAGCGCACTTTTCTTCCTCCTGTTACATGCTAAAATTATCGCCCAGATAATACTTGCGGGCGATGGGGTCGTTGGCAATAGTGTCGCTATCGCCATGCAGCAAAATCTTGCCCTCGGCCAGGATATAGGCCTTGTCAACGATGCTCAGCGTTTCGCGGACGTTATGGTCCGTAATCAGCACGCCGATGCCACGCTGCGCCAGATGCGCAATCATACCCTGGATATCGGCAACAGCGATAGGGTCGATACCGGCAAAAGGCTCATCCAGCAGAATGAAGGCCGGGTCCGTAGCCAGCGCACGCGCAATCTCTACGCGGCGGCGTTCGCCGCCGGAAAGGGCCTTGCCCTCGCTCTTGCGTACATGATTGAGACGGAATTCATCAAGCAGAGCGTTCATCTTCGCTTCACGCTCGCTGGCATTCATATCCGTCGTTTCCAAAATCGCCATGATGTTGTCCTCTACCGTCATTTTGCTGAAGATAGAAGCCTCCTGCGGCAGATAGCCGATGCCGGCACGCGCGCGCTCATACATCGGCATTGCGGTAATATCTCTGTCATCAAGATATACTCTGCCTTCATTCGGACGCTCAATGCCGACAATCATATAGAAGGTCGTCGTCTTGCCGGCACCGTTCGGTCCCAGCAGACCGACAACGCTGCCCTGCTCAACGGTAATGCTGACGCCGTCGACTACATGGCGTGTGTTATAACTTTTTACCAGATGGTCTGTTTTTATAATCAAGGCTGTGTCCTCCACATATCAGGCCAGCGCCTGCTCAGCGCCCTGCTTTTCCTTGCCGAGAACTGCAGGCTGCTTTTCGGGGATATAAATAATCTTCACATCGCCGTCAGCAATAGCCACATTCGTATTCGTCAGGCGCAGCTTATCACCGGCAACGCTGTTGCCGTTCTGCGTAGCCTTGGCATTGCCGAGCAGCTCAACATAGCCGCTGTTATCAGTCTTATAAACAGCGCTATCAGCAGAAGCCGTCAGGTTGCGCGCAGGACTGTTGATATCTACCCCGCCATAAGCATTAGCAACGCCTGCTGCCATATTATAATCAATCTTCGCCGCATTAAGCACGCTGCCGTCGCTATCGGTCAGACGAGCCCAGCCGCCAATCGTCTCAGCAAACTCGCGCGCCTTGTAATAATCCACACGGTCTGCGTTCAGGCGCTTGCCTGCCTTGCTGATGGAAGCACCGCCGACTGCAGACAGGTCATTTTCATTATGCACGATGAACTCGTTGCAAGTGATATGCATATCTTCTCGGTCAGCGACTACATTACCGGTCAGCACACCGCTTTTCGTTTTGCTGTTGAAGCGTGCATAGTTGGCCGTAGCCACGCCGCCGTCCTGCTTCAGCACAACACTGCCCTTAGCCACTGCCTCGCCGCTGCCCAGGTCATACTCCAGCTCATCAGCCTGCACGCTGAAATTAGAAGGAGCAGCCAAGGCTGTCGTCGCCAGTCCCAGGCTTAAAAGAGCAGCAGCTGCTGCCAGCACAAATCTATTTTTATAAGCCATTTTATTCGCCGCCTTTCTCTACCTTAGCGTTGCCCTTGAGCTTCACATGCTTAAAGGCACTCGTGGTTTCTGCGCTTGCCGCAGTTGCTGTATAGCTGTCCTTATGCAGCTTGAAATTACCCTCAGCCCTAATGATATCCTTCTCCTGGTTCCAGGTAATCTTATCTGCATACAGCTCGCCGCCGGTATTCAGCACTGCCTTGATATTGCCCTCCAGAGCAAAATCGTTTGACTTCAGCCCGGCAGAGCCCTTATCCGCAGTCATTTCGATAAAGCTGCCATCGCTGCGATACAGCTTGCCCTTGAGTCCCTTAAGATAAGCCTCGTTCTTAGCCTTGTCATTGACAACCTCCGCTACGGTAAACTCCCACAGCAGCTTGCCGTCCTTCTCGCGCTTTACCACGCTGTTTTTCAGGGAAGCATTAATCTGGGCAGTGACACCGTCACCAGGTTTAATCGTTATAGGCTTGTCTCCGCCCAGCATCAGCCAGGCGATGATGCCGCCGGCAATCACTATTCCGGCAATAATCGACAGGATTACTTTATTATTTTTCATCTGCCTGCTTTTCCTCCTCCGGGGGTGTATAAGGCGTATTCCAGCGATGCTGGAACCACAGCCAGTTATCGGGGTATTGCTTGATAATCTTCTCGACCTCTTGCGTCATCTTCAAGGTTACATTGTAATCATCCAGCTTTGTATCGCCTGTAAACTCATAATGGATAGGGTCATTCACGATAGCAGTGTGACCATAGCCATCAGGCTTACGCACGATGAAAATCGGAATAATCGGCGCCTTGAACTTACGCGCAAAATACGCAGGACCGTTCGGCGTAGAAGCCATCTTGCCCAAAAAAGGAACGAAGATGCCGTCATAGCCGCCATCCTGGTCAGCAATCAGGCCCAGCATACGTCCCTTCTTCATCGCTCTGGCACAGCCAAGGATTTCGCTCGTGCCGCGAGAGAAAATCTCCTGCCCCACGCCCTTGCGCAGCTCATTCATAAAATCGCTGTAAACACGGTTCGGCTGCGGCTTTTCCACCGCACTAAGCGGGAAGCCGTTAAGCGCCAGCGCCGCACCCAGCCATTCCCAGTTATCCATATGGCAGGCCAGCATAACAACGCCATGCTTTTCCTCCAGCGCCTCCCACAGTACTTCAGGACGGTCAAAGGTAACCAGCCCGCGGATATTATCCTTGTTCAGCGCAGGCATGTACATAATCTCCATGAAGGTTATGCCCAGCTTGACGAAAAGCGATTTAATCGTCGCCTTCGCCTGCTCCTCGCTGTAGTCAAGACGCTCGCGGATAGTTTGCTCAGCACGGATACGCTGCTTCTTCGCGATTTTATAATACAAGTGGCCCAAACCCTTGCCAATAACCACAATGGCCTTATAGGGCAGCCACGAGATTACCGTACTCATTGTTTTTAATAAATAGTAAAGCCACATTATTGTTTATCTCCTTGTCCGGCATCAATGTAAGAGTCGATGATGCCATCCAGCTTATCCTGCGCTATTAAAAGTAAATCAATAGCCTCTCTTACAGCACCTCTGCCGCCAGCATTATCCAATACATAATCACACAAATCAAGCACTGCATCAGCCGCATCAGCAGGAGCAAAGGACAGGCCGCAGTTATGCATCGGCGCCAGGTCATTAAGGTCATCGCCGATATAAGCAATCTCCTCTAGCTCCAGCTTATAATCCTCAGCTATTTGTGCTAAAGCCGCCGCTTTATCTCGCACGCCCTCGCGCACACAGGTAATGCCTAATTCAGCAGCTCTTCTGCGGACGATTTCACTTGTGCGTCCGGTAATAATGCAGACCTCAATGCCGTTACGCAGAGCATAGCTGATGCCCATGCCATCCTTCGCATTAAAGCCCTTAAACATTTCGCCGTCATTGCCCATGTAAATCGTGCCGTCTGTCAGCACACCATCTACATCAAGCACCAGCATGCGGATAGCTTGCGCGCTATCACCGAAATCCTCGATGAACTCCTCGCCGACCTCATAAAAAAAGCTATCAAGCATATCATCTACTAAAGACTGCTCTTTATGTTTAGCCTTCTTATCCGCAGAAAATTCCAGTACCTTTTTCATTATACCACTCCCTGTCTTACCAGGTCGGTCATATGCAGCAGGCCTATAACCTTATTATCTTTGTCAATAACAGGCAATACGGTAATCGGTTTCGGTTTGTTGCTTTCCATAAGATGCAGAGCCTGCGCTGCCAGCTTATCCTCAGTAATCGTCTTCGGTGCCTTCGTCATCAGCTCGCTGACAGGACGCTGCAGGAAGTCTACACCCTTGCTAAGGCCGCGGCGGATATCGCCATCGGTCAGCACGCCCTGCATCACGCCGTTCGCATCCACAACAGACACAGCGCCCAGGCCCTTGTCCGTGATAACGAACAGTGCATCCTGCACCTTCATATCTGCATAAACGGTCGGATTTTCCTCACCCTTATGCATAATGCTGCCTACAGTCAGCAGCAGCTTGCGGCCCAGACTTCCGCCCGGATGGAAAATAGCGAACTGGCTTGCCGTAAAGTTATGCTTCTGGAGCAGAGCCAGCGCCAGCGCATCGCCATAGGCCAGAGCAGCCGTCGTACTGCTCGTCGGTGCCAGACCAAGGGGGCAGGCCTCCTTGCTTACGCCCACGTTCAAAACTACGTCAGCGTTCTTGCCTAAGGTCGAATCAGGCTTGCCGACCATAGCAATAATCTTTGCTCCGATGCGGCGCAGTGACGGCAGAATGTTCAAAACCTCTCCCGTTTCACCGCTATTGGAAAGCGCGATAACAACATCGCTCTCTGTTACCATGCCCAGGTCGCCGTGAATGCCCTCTGCCGGATGCAGATAAAAGGACGGCGTACCTGTGCTTGCCAGCGTTGCCGCCATCTTGCGGCCAATAATGCCGGACTTGCCCATGCCGGTGATAACTGTACGGCCGGAGCAGTCCAGAATCATCTGTACAGCACTCGCGAAGCTTTCATCTACGCGCGGAACCAGCTCTAAAACAGCTTCAGCCTCCATACGCAGAACGTCCTGCGCATGCTTTAGCATTGCTTCCATGTTCTCACCCTACCTTTAGCCACGTACAATCTTGTCAATGGCAATTACATCAGTCAATAATTTTTCCAGATTATCTAATTTCACCATGTTCGGACCATCGCTCAGTGCCTCTGCCGGATTGTCATGCACCTCCAGGAACAGTGCATCAATGCCTACAGCCGCAGCAGCGCGTGCCATATGCGGTACGTATTGGCTCTGTCCGCCGCTGGAGGTACCTTGACCGCCAGGGATCTGCACGCTGTGCGTTGCGTCCATAACTACAGGATAGCCAAGCTCACGCATAACTGCCAGGCCGCGCATATCCGTAACCAGCGTGTTGTAGCCAAAGCTTGCACCGCGCTCGGTCAGCATAAGATTATGATTGCCTGCTTCCTCAACCTTTTTGATAACATTCTTCATGTCCCAAGGTGCTAGGAACTGGCCTTTTTTCACATTGACAGTCTTGCCGGTTTTTGCAGCTGCATAAACAAGATCCGTCTGACGGCACAGAAAGGCCGGGATTTGCAGAATATCAACAACCTCAGCAGCCTTCTCTGCCTGCCACGGCTCATGAATATCTGTTACAACAGGAACGCCCAGATCCTTTTTAATCTGTGTCAGAATCTTTAAGCCCTCTTCGATGCCAGGTCCGCGGAAGGACGCATAAGAGGAACGGTTTGCTTTATCAAAGGAAGCCTTGAAAACATAGGGAATGCCAAGCTTTTCGCAGATAGCCTTCGTGCGCTGACCAATCATCAGGCTGCGCTCATAGCCCTCGAGCACGCAGGGGCCTGCCATCAGCATCAGGGGATGGCCCTGACCTACTTCATAATTACCAACTTTAACGATTTGCATAAGTCGCCTCCAGCTTATTTATTCATTTTAGCAAACAGCTCATTGACTGCTGCCAGATCCTCAGGTGTATCAACACCGATACCCTGGAAATCGCTTTCCAGAACCTTAATTTTATAACCATTCTCCAGCGCACGCAGCTGCTCTAAGCTTTCCGCCTTTTCCAGCGGCGTCGGCTGCAGCGCTGCATATTTCAGCAGGAAGCTGCGGCGATAAGCATAGATGCCGACATGCTTATAAACCTTGAAGCCCTCCGGCTTATTGCGCGGATACGGCATCAGGCTGCGAGAGAAATAAAGAGCATAGCCATTGAGGTCAGTAACAACCTTAACAGCAGCAGGATTATTATAATCCTCCTCATCCATAACAACCTTCAGTGTTGCCATCTGCAGCTCAGCATCGCTGGTGAAGCATTCAGCCAGACGGTCAATAACCTCAGGCGGAATCATCGGCTCATCACCCTGTACGTTAACGATAACATCAACATCAGGATAATTCAGCGCTACCTCAGCCAGACGGTCAGTGCCGCTCGGATGGTCAGGAGATGTCATCATTGCCTTGCCGCCAAAGCCGTCTACGGCTTTTTTGACAAGCTCATTATCAGTAGCTACAACTACCTCGTCCGGCAGCTTCGCTTGGCAGGCACGCTCATAAACGTGCTGAATCATCGGCTTGCCGGCGATTAAGGACAGCGGTTTGCCCGGCAGACGGGTAGAAGCATATCGTGCAGGAATTACGCATAAAACTTTCATTTTTTATCAAGCTCCTTTTTAATGGCATGGTCAATATATTCTTTGAACTTATCCATACCCTCGGTAATGCAGATATCCATATTCAGGATATACAGAGGAATCTCGCGGGCAGAATAAATAAATTCAGTCGGGATTTTAACAGCATCCTTCGCCGTCGTCACCATCGCCACAGCCTTCAGACTGCTGGCACGCTCGTTGATGTACTGCATCTCCAGCATACCGTAATCATGATGGTCAGGATAGCGTACAGCCTCCATAATGTTCAGGCCAATGCTCGACAAGGTCTGTTCGAACGAGGACGGATTGCCGATAGCAGAAAAGACCATAACGTTCTTATCCTTCAGCTCCTCCAGATCCTTGATGTTTTCGGAAATGCCCTTATACCAATCAGCAATTTCCACAAAGTTTTTCGGATGGTGAATACTTTCTATCACCGGAGCCTTGTCGTTATACTTGGCAATCGTATGACGCAGCTGGATACGGCTCAGCTTGCTGCTTTGGTCCGTCTTCGTCAGCAGGAACAAATCACCGCGGCTCAGGTTCTCCAGCGGCTCACGCAGCGTACCGCGCGGCAGCACGCAGCCATTGCCGAACATGTTCAGCGTATCTACGAGCACAACGTCGAGGTCACGCTCGAGCTGCCAATGCTGATAGCCGTCGTCCATGATGATAACCTCGGCATGAAGCTTGTCAACAGCATAGCGGCCGGTAACAGCACGATTCTTGCCAATGATAACAGGAATTCCCGGCAGCGTTTTCGCCATCAGATAGGCCTCATCACCAGCCTCATAGGCCGTCATGAAAATTTTATTGCCGTCGGAAACTACGCCCAGCTCCTTGCCCCAATGCGAACGATAGCCGCGGTTCAGGATAACTACGCGGTAGCCCATAGCCTTAATGATTGCTGCCATCTTCTGTGCGGTAGGCGTTTTGCCTGTGCCGCCTACGGTGATATTACCGATAGAAATAACGCAGCAGTTGAGCTTCTCTTTTTTGATAATCCCCGAATTATACATTGACAGCTTGCAGCTGACGCCAAACTCATAGAGATAAGACATCGCACGCAGCACAGCCAGCAGCAGCCAGCCGGTAAACGGCGTATCAGGTCCATAAGCAACCTGCATCACATATTGGATAATCGCATCACCATGACGCAGACGGCCGCCGCCCTCATCCGTCAGGTTACGCGTATTAATCGGATAGCTCTTGTATTCGCGAGCAGGCACAGCAGTTAAATCAAGCAGCTCCTTGAGATAACGGATACTGCGCACGTCTGCACCGCGGTTTTCCTTGATAACCTGCAAAGAAGCCTTGCCCATCTGCTCACGACGTTCGTCGTTAGCGAGAATGTCGAGCATTTCCTTTGTCAGCTCATCATTATTGTTCACCATCTTGCAGGCCTTAACCTTGCTCAAGAGGGCATAAGAATCCTTAAAGTTCTGCATGCTCGGACCGACGAGAATCGGTTTAGCATGAGCAGCAGGCTCCAGCACGTTATGACCGCCCGTATTGCTGAAGGAGCCGCCGACGAAAACAACATCGCCCACAGCATAAATGCGTCCCAGCTCACCGATGGTATCAATGATAAGCAGCGGATATTCCTTACGCTCGCCTTCTTCATGAAGCATTTTGGAGCGGAAGCCAGTCTCATAACCGTAATGCGCTGCCAGCTTTGCAATTTCATCAGCACGGGCAGTTTTGCGCGGTGCGATAATCAGACGTGCATGAGGATATTTTTCACGCACATGCTTGAAGGATTCAAACAGAACCTTTTCCTCACCGGGATGCGTAGAGCCAGCCACGATAATAGGATAATCCTGCTTCAGGCCCAGCTCCAGACGATACTTGTCCAAATCCTCAGGCGTAACCTCGGCATAGGTCTGGTCAAATTTCGTGTTGCCGGTAACAAAGATTTTGCTGCGGTCTGCGCCGAGATGCGCAATATAATCGGCATCAATGCTCGACTGCATGCAAAAACGCGTAACGGTATTGAGCATGTCGTCCCAGATACCGTAGAGATATTTATAGCTTTTCACGGATTTTTCCGAGATACGGCCATTAACCATCATTACAGGGATATGACGTTCACGGATAGCACGCAGAAAGTTCGGCCACAGCTCCGTTTCTACAGGCATGAACACGCCGGGGTGAATACGCTTGACCAGAGATTCTGCTACAAACGGCAGGTCCAGCGGGAAGTATATAATCGCATCTGCCTCGGGGATAATCTGCTTCGCCATGTTATAGCCGCCGACAGTGAAGGCGGAAACCAGCACGGGACGGTCAGGCATTTCCTTGCGAATCTGCTTAACAAGAGGACTTGTTGCCACAATCTCGCCTACGGACGCGCCATGAATCCAGATGCAGTCCTTGCCGACAACCTTGGCGATTTCCTTTTCATCTACGCAGCCTAAGCTCTGCTTAAAGCGCAGGCCGAAGCCCTTTTCTGTAAACAGACGATAGGTATAATACGGGACTATGAAAAGCACCAGCACTATTAAAATAAGAATATTATAGAGTAAATACATGTACTAACCTCTTTTCGCCTTACTTGGCTTCCTTGCTGCGATACTGAATCTTATACAGATGTGCGTACAGCCCGTCCATAGCCATCAGCTCATCATGTGTACCCTGCTCAATAAGCTGGCCCTTTTCCAGTACCATAATCTTATCGGCATTTTTAATCGTCGACAGACGATGCGCAATAACGAAGGAGGTTCTGCCGACCATCAAGCGGTCCAATGCCTCCTGTACTACACGCTCGCTCTCCGTATCGAGAGCAGAGGTTGCCTCGTCGAGAATCAGAATCTGCGGGTTTTTCAGTATTGCCCGGGCAATGGAAATGCGCTGACGCTGACCGCCGGAAATATTCATACCACGGTCACCCAGCATCGTTTCGTAGCCCTTAGGCAGCTGCATAATAAAGTCATGGGCATTCGCAGCCTTCGCTGCTGCCTCCACCTCTTCGCGGGTAGCATCAAGGCGGCCATAAAGAATATTATCATAAACAGAGCCGTTGAACAGCACTGTTTCCTGCGGTACAATGCCCACCTGCTCACGCAGGGAGTTCAGCGTAACCTTGCGGATATCCTCGCCATCAATCGTAATGCTGCCAGTCGTCACATCATAAAAGCGCGGCAAAAGGCTGGCTACAGTCGACTTGCCTGCACCGGAGGGGCCGACGAAAGCAATCATTTCGCCCGGCTTAACCTCGAAGGAAACATTGCTCAGCACCTCTTCGCTCTCATTATAAGCAAAGCTCACGTTCTTGAAGCGAACATCGCCCTTCACCGGCGGCAGCGCCTTGGCATCAGGAGCGTTTTGGATTTTCTCCGGCAGATCCAGCACATCAAAAACACGCTGTGCTGCAGCCAAAGCCTTCTGGATATTGCCGATAACACGGCTTAAGCGCTTAATAGGATTAGAAATATTAACAGCATAGGTCAAAAAGGCTACCAGAGAGCCTGCGGTAATGCTGCCATTGATAACGCTGTTGCCGCCGTACCAGAGAATAACAGATACGCCAACAGCTGCAACAAATTCAATCGTCGGAGTAAGCGTAGAGGAAAGCTGCGCATACTTCATGTTGGCGCGGAAGTTGTTCATGTTTTCCTTATCGAAGCGCTCCACCTCATAGCTTTCGCGTACAAAGGATTTGATTACGCGCGGAGAGGAGGCAACCTCCTGCAGCACAGAAGTAATATCTGCTGCGGCCTCCTGAATACGGCTGCCGGATTTACGGATACGCTTGCCAAAGCTGTCAATGAAAAACAGTACCACAGGGAAGGTCGCAAAGGTTACGAGAAACAGCTTCCAGTCGAGATACAGCATCATCGCAATCGAAACGATGAGAATAACGGCCTCGGTAAACATTTCTACGACATTTTCTACCATCGCCGACTGCAAAGCGCTGACGTCGTTGGTAACATAGCTCATAATCGTACCGGTTTTATGCTTATCATAAAAGCTCATGCTCAAGCGCTGCAGCTTTTCAAAAACAGCCTTGCGGATATCAATAATCACGCGCTGGCCGACATAGTTCATCAGATAGCTTTGTCCATAATAAGAAATACCACGGATAATAAAGACAATAATAATGCTGATAACGATGTAATTCAGCATAGCAGTATCCTTATCACGCAGAACCTGGTCTACCATGTCCTTGATAACCCAGGGCAGATAAGCAGTGCAGCCGGAAGCAATGCCTGTGCAGACAAGCGCTGCCAGCGCACGCACCCAGTAGGCTTTAACATATTTTAGTGCTCGAAGGTATAGATTCATTTTTTCTCCTCAGTTATTTTCAAGATTAATTGGGCAACACGGTCCACAGCGCCAGGCTCGCCCAGACGCTTTTTCATATACTCCAGGTCGCTCTGCAGCTGCGCCTGCCGCTCAGGCTGCAAAAGCTCAGCAGCAGTTTTCGCTAATTTTTCCGGAGTGAAATCCTCCTGCAAAAGCTCCGGCATAATCGTTTTACCGGCAACGATGTTCGGCAGGCCGATGTTAGGAATATTGATGACCAGACGCGCAATAAAGGCATTCAAAGCAGAGGTGCGGTAAACAATCACGCTCGGCAGACCGCATAAGGCCGCCTCCAGCGTTACCGTGCCGCTCGTCGCCAAGGCCAGGTCTGCTGCGCTGAACAAATCGTAGTTATGGCCTTCGGTGATTCTTACATCTAAGCCTGAAGCAGCAATTTTTTCCTTAAGCATGGTCAAAGGAATCGTGCCTGCACGCGGCATAGCAAACTGCACATCAGGCAGCTGCTGCTTGAGCAGCTTCGCTCCGGCCAGCAGCGTCGGCAGCATCTTGTCAATTTCCATCAGGCGGCTGCCAGGCATCAGCAGCACCAGCTTTTTGCCTTGCTCCTTGCCTGCCCAGGCCTGCGCCTCCTCCTTGCTCATCGACGGATGCACAATGTCGAGCAGCGGATGACCGACGAACTCTACAGGCGCACCAGCCTCCTTGTACACATCGTACTCAAAGGGGAAGATGCACGCCACCTTATCAACAATTTTTGCGACCTTCTTGGCTCTGCCCTTGTTCCAGGCCCAAGCCGAGGGTGCAATATAAGAAACAACAGGAATGCCCTTGTCATGTGCCAGCTTCGCCAGCTTCATATTAAATCCGGGGTAATCGACAACCACCAGGCAGTCAGGCTTGCGCTCATCCATAACGCGCGCAAAATCACTGCGCAGTCGGAATAAATCCGGCAGCTTTTTGATGACCTCAACAAAGCCCATTACGCCATGGTCCTTAATATCCCACAGCACCTCGCCGCCGGCGGCACGCAAATTGTCACCGCCCATGCCAAAAACCTCGGTCTTGCTATCAAATTTTTTTATGGCAGCTGTTACTGCAGCTGCGTGGATATCGCCAGAAGCCTCTCCGGCAGATATGAGTATTTTCGCCATGATTTCTCCTTGCTACAAGCTATACATATTCAGTATATATTATAACACAAAAAGCGACTGACATAAGCCGTCAGCCGCAAAGAAATGCGAAATTTTTACGATATTTTATTTCACAACGATGGTAATGTTGTGTTCATCAGCAAGCGCAATCGTTTTTTCACGCTCGGTAATCAGCGTATTGCCTGCTTCGATGATAATTCCCGTCGCTCCGGCATAAATCATCGACTCCAAGGTCTTGGTGCCAAAGCCAGGAATATCAAAGCGCTGATCCTGCGCAGGCTTAGCAGCCTTCGCTACAATAACGCCGCCCTTGCCCAGATAGCCGCCGCGCAGAATGCAGGCATCAGTGCCTTCAATCGCTTCGACTGCCATCACAGCGCGGTTCTTGACTACGACCGTCTGACCGATATCCAGTCCGCCAATAGCCTTCGCCATCTCAAAGCCAAACTCCATATCTGCCAGCTCAGCCTCTGTCGGCTTACGCTTCGTGAGCACGCCAGGCTGCGGCAGCAGCGGCTTAATCAGCAGCGTCTGATCCATAACCTCAATGCCCTCGCCCTCAAGCTCCTTGACGATAGCGTTCATAATTGTATCGTCCTTGCGGTCAGGCACAGAAGCCAGAATTTTAATTGCACGCAAATCAGGCACAATCGCCCCGGCCTTGTACAGAACCTCTTTCGTGACCTTGCCGATCATCGTAACCTTCGTTACTTTATTCTTTTTCAGCGTAGAAATAATCTTGCCAATCTTGCCGATGTTGATGTCATAATAAACATCTACGCTCGTCGGCAGCTCCTCGTCGATACCGGGAACAACGCCCACAGCAACAACCTTATAGCCCTGCTGCTTCGCAGAACGGGCAACATCGACCGGCAGATGGCCCACGCCGGAAAGTACGCCTAAAACTTCCATAGCTTAGCCTCTGCGAGTACGGATGATACCGCGTTCAACATTGCGCAGGAAACGCAGCAGATGCTCAAGCGGCTCGCTGCTGGTAAGGTCCTGCTCCATAGTGCTGATAGCGTCCTGCAGAGACAGGCCGCTGCGATAGAGGATGCGGAAAGCCTTTTTCAGCTCGCTGCGCTCTTCGACAGCCATACCTGCACGGGACAGGCCGACGCTGTTCAGACCAGAAACAAAGGCCGGATCGCCGGAGCAGATCATGAACGGCGGAACATCCTGATTTACGCGTGCCATGCCGCCAATCATAACATTACGGCCAATCTTGCAGAACTGATGCACTGCAGACAGACCGCCGATAACAGCACGATCCTCAACAATAACATGGCCTGCAAGCGTAGCCACGTTAGACATAATAACATTGTTGCCTACGATGCAGTTATGTGCTACATGAGTGTAGGCCATCATGAGAATATTATTGCCGATGCGGGTTTCATTGCCCTCGCCGCATGCACGGTGAACAGTGCAGCATTCGCGGAAGGTGCCGCCGTCGCCAATAATCGTATAGGTTTTTTCACCTACAAATTTCAAATCCTGCGGATCTGCACCAATAGAGCAGCCCGGGAAAAACTGGCAATTCTTGCCGATTTTAGTGTATGGATGGATAGTCACATGTGCGCCAATTACGCAGCCTTCACCAATCTCCGTTTCCTCATCAATAACAGCAAAAGGACCAACGCTTACGTTCTTGCCAAGCTTCGCAGACGGATGAATGATGGCAGTTTCATGGATACCATTAGTTGGCATAATAACCGAACTCATTATTTTCACTCCCCAAATAAGATGTTAATCAAGCATTTAAATACAAATATAATACTATAATCATGGGTACCCACAATTTTTCACACGGCAAAAATCACAGTCAGATGAATTTAGCATTAATTTGGGCTGTTTTTCTCGCTTATACTATCGTTTACAGCCTTTTTATATTTTTTCTTGCTTAATTTTTGGGGTCCATAATAGCAAAGGTGCAGTCGCATTCGCAGGCTACCTTGCCGTCAACCTTGCCTTCGCAATGGATAATGCCCATGTTGCCGCGCATAATCTTTGTTACCTCGGCAGTAGTCACAACCTGGTCACCAGGCACAACCTGCTTGCGGAAGCGTACATTGTCGATTTTTGCAAAGACAGCAATCTTGCCACGGTTTTCTTCCGGATACAGCATAGCAACGCCGCCAACCTGCGCCATAGCCTCAATCAGCAGTACGCCAGGCATAATCGGCTCGTTCGGGAAATGGCCTAAGAATTGCATTTCGTTAGCCGTAATATTTTTTATGCCTACGGCACGCTTCATCGGTTCAACTTCCAAAATACGGTCTACCAGCAGCATAGGATAACGATGCGGCAGAATTTTTTTAATTTCATTGATATCTAAAACTGTCATTTATTTCTCCTCCTTTGTTCTGTAGGCCTGAATCTGCTTAGCAATTGCAGAGTTAAAGGCATGACCTGTTTTTACACAGATAACATGTGCCTTGATAGGACCTAATAAGTACAGATCGCCTACGGCGTCAAGAATTTTATGTCTGATCAGCTCATTATCAAAGCGCGGTACAGACAGAATTTTTTCCTCGTCAAAAACTACTACGTTTTCCAAGGAGCCGCCCAGGCCCAAGCCCATTTTGCGCAGCATCTCCAGCTCCGAGGTAAAGGCTACGGTTCTTGCAGCCATGATTTTCTTCTTAAAGCTTTCCTTGTCCAGCTCAATATCGAAATACTGAGTGCCCAGCATCGGATGACTGTTGATAGAGGTGAAGGAAACACGGTAGCCGTCATAAGGCAGCACAACCATGAAACGGTCGCCATCATAAACTGAGAACGATTTGCTGACAGCGTAAACCTTACGCTCTGCCTCCTGTGCAACAGGCTCAGCCTGCTCTAAAAGCTCGCAGAACACCTTCGCGCTGCCGTCGGTAACGGGCGGCTCCGGTGAAGACATTTCAATACGGATATTATCAATTGCCATCATGGACAAGGCGCCCATGAGATGCTCAACGGTGAATACCTCTGCACCATTGGCACTTAAAGTTGTTGCTTTTACTGTGGAGCTGACATTTTCTGCCAAAGCCTTGATTTCCGGTCTGCCTGGTAAATCCGTGCGGATAAAAACAATACCTGTATCAGCCTCAGCAGGCTTCAAGGTCATCAGCACATCCTTGCCGGAATGCAGACCAATACCAGAATAAGACACTTCCTTAGCGATTGTATGCTGGTACTCTTTTACTTGCTCGGTCATTTTGCTCCTCCTTTATCATAAATTTTATTTTTTCTTGCCAAAACGCTGTCTGCCATCCTTCCAGCGGTCATGTACCCAGAACCACATCTCCGGATGAGCAATAATCTCCTGCTCCAGAATTGTTACCAGCTTACGCGTAACCTCGTAGCAATCCTGCTCTCTGTCCTTCGTTTTCGGCGTATAGAGCGGCGGATAAATTTTCGCCGTGCAGGTGCCATCAGCGTTGTTATGCAAAAAGATAGGCAGAATCGGTGAGCCGTACATGCGCGACAGCGCCGCAGCACCCAGCGGAATAACCGAGTCCTTGCCAAACAGGTCAATTTTCACGCCGTCATCATTAGTATCCTGGTCATAGAGCACGCCCAAAAGATGTTTTTCCTTGAGCATGCGGCTGATAGCCAAAAGACCGTGCTTGCCGCGGTTATAAGTAACCTTCTGGCCGACCATCTGACGGAACTCATTGATGAGCTTATCCATATGACCGTTGTTCTGCTTACGGGTAATAGAAAGCATCGGGTAGCCGTGCAGTGCTACGGTAGCGCCCAAAAGCTCCCAGTTGCCGTAGTGGCCTGTAGCCATAATGACGCCCTTGCCCTGGGCATAGGCAGCCTCCAGATATTCCAGGCCCTCTACCTTTACCTTCTTGTCGATATTATCCTTATTCAGCAGCGGGAAGCGCATAACCTCAACGACCATGCGGCCGAAGCGGTGCAGACTGTCTGCAGCGATTTCCGCAGCTCTTGCTTCATCAACCCCCAGGCATTCGCGGATGTTAGCCTCTGCCATCTGCATACGCCAACGCGGTACAACCATTACTGCTACACTGCCCAGGAATTTTGCTACCAGCTTACGCAGCCACATGGGTGAAACACACATAAATTTACTAAAAAGCTTGACTATATAATAACCTAACAAGCCTTCACCACCTACTTATTTTTTCAGCTCTGCCAGTTCCTTTTCCAGATCTGCCAGATGCTGCAGTTTGTCAAGGAAGAAGCGGTCGATGCGGGTGATTTCGTTGATTTTTTCGGGGGTGACGCCGTGCTTCAGTGCTTCAAATACCGTGAAAAGCCGGCGGTCGACCCGGTCGGCAAGGCGATCCTCCTCCATGATGTCCTGCAGCTTGTGGTAGGGCATACAGATGATAGCCTTGTCGCTGATTTTCAGGTTGTCCGGCGTGATGGCGATGCCCTTCTCGCGCAGGTGCGTCACCTCCCCCACCAGATGCTCCAGATCAATGACCATGCCGTTACCCATAACGTTGACGGTGGTCTCGCGCAGGATGCCGGACGGGAGCAGATTCAGGATGAACTTGCCCTTGTCGTTGACGACGGTGTGCCCCGCGTTGTTGCCGCCCTGATAGCGGCAGATGATGTCATAGTCGGACGAGAGCAGATCGACCATACGGCCCTTGCCTTCATCGCCCCAGTTGATACCTACGATCGCGCAATTTGCCATTGTATTGATCCTCCGATCCGGAGCGGGCCCGCTCTGCGAGTCCTGCTCAAATTTTTCAACCGAGTTATTATAGTCACATTTTCCGCCCATGAAAAGAGTTAATTTTGCATAGCTATCATTAGCATTACTTATGTCTTGTTGATTTTTGCGTCAAATTGAAATAATGTGCTATTCCGCTTCATTCAAGGTGTTTCGTCAATAGTGTCCAAAGTTGGGACTCTGATATTGTTTCCTTTTTTCAGCACTTAGGACTTGCAATGTTGAGTCTCATGTGCAATAATTAGTTTGCTGTTATGAAGATCACCACAAGATGTAGTGTTGCGTTATGTAAAGGACATACCAAAAGAAGAGGAGACGGGAATACATGAGAGTTATCAAGCGCAACGGCGCAGAAGTAGAATTTGATATCGTCAAGATCATCGCCGCAGTGACTAAGGCTAACGACGTTGTGGACGAGGAGGCTCGCATGACGCCCGTCCAGATCCAGCGCATCGCCGAGAGCGTGGAGTTCTCCTGCCAGAGTCTGGGCCGCGCACCCACGGTCGAGGAGATCCAGGACTTTGTCGAGCACCAGATCATGGCGCACGGCGCGTTCGAGGTCGCTAAGCGCTACATCACTTATCGCTACAACCGCTCGCTCGTGCGCAAGAGCAACACGACGGATGACAAGATCCTCTCGCTCATCGAGTGCAACAACGAAGAGGCCAAGCAGGAGAATTCCAACAAGAACCCCGTCGTCAACTCCACATTGTTGGCCTTGGTGACCGCCGCGATGATCTTGATGATGTCGAATTCCACTTCCGCGCCGTTGCGCTTGATGACCTTCATATCAACCCTCTCCTTTTCTCTCCTAAAAGTAGTGATTTCGTATCCTACACAATATCTTGTGGTGTATTTCTGTTCAGCAACCCAATTATGGCACATCAAGGCCGTGAATGCAAGGAAAAAGTATGTGCAAATACCCGAGAGCGTGGAGATCGCCTGCCAGGGCCTTGGCCGCGCGCCCACGGTCGAAGAGATTCAGGACTTTGTTGAGCACCAGATCATGGCGAACGAATGGGGGCGCTCGATGAGGGTTCCCGTGATGACGGTGCCGTTTTGCAGCATGTCCTCCAGGTTCACCAGGTCGCAGTTGTGCATGTGCTGGGCATAGTAGTCCGAATCATGGAAGTGGATGATACCGGCTTCGTGGGCCTGTACCACCTCTTCAAACTACATTTTGTGTTTTCTTCTTGACAAAACCACAAGATATAGTATAATACTCCTGAAAGCAAACCAATGGCAACACTGACCAAGGAGGTACCCAGATGAAGATTATTAAACGAAACGGTGCAGAAGTCACCTTTGATATTGACAAAATCATCATGGCCGTAACCAAGGCCAACGAAGCGGTGGACGAAAAGGTTCGTATGACCCCGCTGCAGATCCAGCGCATTTCCCAGAGTGTCCAGATCTCCTGCGAGGAAATGGGCAGCAGCCCTTCGGTGGAGGAAATCCAGGATCTGGTGGAAAAGGCCATTATGGCCCACGGCGCTTTTGAGGTGGCAAAGGAATATATCACCTACCGCTACGTCCGCAGTCTGCTGCGGCAGTCCAACACCACCGATGACCGCATTCTCACCCTGATCGAATGCAACAACGAAGAGGTCAAGCAGGAGAATGCCAACAAGAACCCCACCATCAATGCCGTTCAGCGTGACTATA
>OQWE01000225.1_pt1 | contig 19492 bp, 13 predicted proteins | sample 1691591 | NCBI WGS metagenome assembly OQWE01 (sample SAMN03418265, study PRJEB22391) | human gut metagenome | biome: human-gut; feature: organic feature; material: feces | host: Homo sapiens | place: Tanzania | collected 2013-01
GGTGTCACGCCTGGTCGATTCGGCAGAGACCGCCATGTACGAAGGCAACGGCACCTGCGTATTGGTATTCATACCGTCCAACTTGTCCTACGAGTTCTCCACAAGATTCGAGGCCGACGGCATAACCTTCGAAGAGCCCAATGACAATATGTTCTCCTTCAACTCTCCTGTAGGCGCCTGCCCTACCTGCGAGGGCTTTGGAAGCATCATCGGCATCGACGAGAAACTGGTTATCCCCAATTCTACGCTGAGTGTCTATGAGGGATGCGTCAAATGCTGGCATGGAGAGAAGATGAAGGCTTGGAAGGAAGAGTTCTGCCGACGCGCACAGAAAGACAACTTCCCCATCTTCACCCCCTACAATGCCCTGACCCAAGCCGAGAAGGATATGCTGTGGCATGGGCTGCCATCCGAGCAACACATGAATATTCATGACAAGGTTTGCATCGACTCTTTCTTCCAGATGGTCAAAGACAACCAGTATAAGATACAATATCGTGTGATGCTGAGTTGCTATCGTGGACGCACCACGTGTCCTGATTGTCGTGGCGGACGTCTGAAGAAGGAGGCCAACTGGGTAAAGATTAATGGGCGAAGCATAACCGACCTCGTACAGATGCCCATAGGCAACCTGCTGGAATGGTTCAGGAATCTACAACTGTCCGAGTACGAGCAGAAAGTAAGCAAACGCCTGTTGACAGAGATTACCAATCGCCTGGATTACCTGTGTCAGGTTGGGCTGCAATACCTCACGCTGAACCGCCAGTCCAACAGTCTGTCTGGAGGCGAGTCTCAACGCATCAGCCTTACCACCGCCATCGGCAGTTCGCTTGTGGGTTCTCTTTATATCCTTGACGAACCGTCCATAGGACTTCACAGTCGCGACACCCAACGGTTAATAAAAGTTCTGAGAGAACTGCAGCAGTTGGGCAATACCGTGATAGTGGTAGAGCACGACGAAGAAATCATGCGTGCCGCCGACTACCTGATAGATGTCGGCCCCGATGCAGGCCAGCATGGAGGAAGCATCGTCTTCGAAGGCGATATGGCCCAGCTGTCTAAGGCTACCGTCAAGGACTATCCGCAGTCTTATACCGTGAAATATCTTACCGGTGAAGAGACAATAGCCATACCCGCATCGCGCCGTCCATGGAATCGCTCCCTGACGGTCAAGGGCGCCCGCATGAACAACCTCAGAGGCATAGACGTACAGATACCGCTCAATGTCATGACCGTCGTCACCGGTGTGTCGGGGTCGGGCAAGAGCTCTCTCATCAAGGGTATACTCTATCCCGCACTGAAGCGCAGACTCGATGAGGTTGCCGATTTGCCAGGTGAGTATCTGTCCCTCGAGGGCGACGTGGATTCCATCAAGCACGTCGAGTTTGTCGACCAGAATCCTATTGGCAAATCCACCAGGTCCAATCCTGCCACCTACGTCAAGGCATACGATGCCATCCGGCAGTTGTTTGCCGACCAGCCCCTTTCGCGCCAGATGGGGTATACTGCCCAATACTTCTCGTTCAACGCCGAGGGCGGACGATGCGAGGAATGTAAGGGAGCAGGCGTCATCACGGTAGAGATGCAGTTCATGGCCGACCTGGTGCTCGAGTGTGAAGCCTGCCACGGCCGGCGGTTCCAAAAGGACATCCTCGATGTTACCTTCCACGACAAGAACATCTACGATGTACTCTGCATGACCATATCCGAAGCCATTGACTTCTTTACCCAGTACAACCAACCAGTCATTGTCAACCGCCTGAAGCCTCTTCTGGATGTCGGACTTGGCTATATCAAGTTGGGGCAGAGCTCTTCAACACTGTCGGGAGGCGAAAACCAGCGTGTCAAATTGGCTTACTTTATTGGGCAAGAGAAAGCCGACCCCACCCTGTTTATCTTTGACGAGCCTACGACCGGTTTGCATTTCCACGACATCCAGAAACTGCTCCACTCGTTTGACTCCCTTATCAAGCGAGGTCATTCCATACTGATTATCGAGCACAATATGGAGATCATCAAGTGTGCCGACTGGGTCATCGACCTCGGCCCCGATGGCGGAGACAAAGGGATAATGATTTCGCGCTCTTCTGTACCACAACTGCTATCCTCATTGGTCTTTGGATTCAAAGCAAGTACTGCGATACGTGGATTACTGATATAGAAATCACGCTTGAGAGTCTGCTGCATCAGGGTTACTTTTTCTACGATTGCCTCCAGACTGATAGCTGCAGGTACATCTTTCAGAGGTGTCTTTTCTGTGACCGATGCGATACGGAGATCACCGCCAATCAGCATAGACAATCCCTTCTTGCCTTCACCAAGACAGGTCTCAATATAATTTCTATGACCAGGGAAAGGATAATTATCCATCTGCGCATTGGCATTGTTGATAGGTCCGGTAACCAGCACGTCGTAGAGACCGGCACGATAATCAGTCATGGCACGATCGAGCGCCTTTACTGCAGCCAGTCCAGAGTCAGCTGTAGGCATACCCATATCTACTTTCACCTCGTCATCTACAGCAGCCAGAAGATTGATTCTTCCATCCTGTACATCCTCAGCCTGCTGAATGATAGAGAACTGACCTGGCAAGTTCATGGCCTTGCGATAATAGGCAGCTACTTTTGGCGAGCCATATATAATAGGTGTACAGAGTTCCAGCATTTCTGGCTCTGCAAAGGTTTTAAAAATGAGTTCATATCCGATACCATTGGTATCTCCGTGGGTGATAGCCACCCTTACTTTCTGATTGTCCATATATTATATTTTGATGTATTTATTTGAAACTTATGATATTTATCTGAAACTTGCGATGGTGATAAGCTGAAACTTGCGATATTTTCAACTTCAGCTTACGAAGTTTTCATCTGCAGCTTACGAAATTTTTACCTGATAGTTGTCAGCACAGCTTCCAACTGCTTGATTAAATTTCTTTTCTTCATTTCGGGCGCATAGACGAAACCAATGATGACTAATGCATTATATTTTCCAAGGACGTTCCGCCCTTGTGTGAAGTCGGCATCAGACATCAGCTTCATCACATAGGGTCCACCCATGGCATCCCCCTTCATTTCCCAGCATCCATTTAAATATTCCCTGATATAGGCAAGTTGCATGTACATGCCATCCTCCTCACCTGGCACGTTGACACGTAGTACGCTGTCAACTTTCGGTTTGAGAGCAGATGGAAGATAGGGATTCCCTCGCCAAAAATCTCTCAACTTAAATATGAGGAGGCTCTGCATACCCGAGTTTGCATTATTTGACAGCCACAGGAAATCCTTACCACGCTTACTTGACTGCATGTCAGCAGGAATCTTCATGTCGATGCCAAAGAGCCGCTTTACCTCTTTCTGCTTCTCTACATTCTGCCGGATGACAGACGCCAGATGCTTCAGTTCCGATTCGTCCAGTATCTGGCGGAGTCTCTTTCCATCCAAGCGGCTTTTCAACTGTTCTACGGTCTGCGCCTTGATACGGATAATGACTTGCGGAGCAGCATTGACATCTTGGCTGATTTTCACTTCAAAGTCACGATTTCTCTTATCCACATCCACGACGACCCGGTTTCTTACCGTCTGATACAGGCTTGTCAGTTTTCCTTTTCTCACCTGTATGATATTGAACATGGGTTCCGGCTGAGGCATATCTGGCACACTCTCCTGCAAGATAGCAGTTACGATGCGATTCGTATCTCCTTCAAGCACCACCTCATAGGGCTGACCGATACTTTCAGGAAGCCGATTGCTCTTTCCGTCTTTGCAACAAGCCAGCATGAATACAAAGCAGATTGCAAGAAATAATCTCAGATATTTCCAATTCATCATTATTCTATCATCGTTTTGTCGCTTATCTTCAAAAGAAAGGTCTTCAGCTCAGGAGAAATACATTCATTCACAGAGTAAAGTCTTTGAACTATTTGATCAAAAGGACAACACCTGTCGAGAAGAAAAGCTCCTATCAAGAATACTCTCGGCAAGAGCCCCCTACCGCGAGAAAAGACTTTCTATCGAAGAAGAAACGGGATTATCGCGAAGAGCGTTCTTCGTCCTCGTGCTCTCTGATTTCTCCGATTTTCTTGGATGTACTGAGCAAGCCACAAGCTGCATAGATATCCTGTCCGCGACTGGCACGGATGGTGGTAAAGACACCGTGAGAAGTGAGATAATCACGGAACTGTTCCATTTTCTCATCATTGACGCCCTGCAATGGGATGTCCGGAATCTGATGGAAACGAATCAGATTGAAACGGCAGTCGAGGCCCTTCACCAACTTGATGATTGCCTTGGCGTGCTGCATACTGTCGTTCACTCCCTTGAACACGATATATTCGAAAGACAGGCGACGCTGGTGAGAGAAATCATAATTGCGGAGCAGCTCCACAACCTGTTCTATACCCATACCCTTCTCGGCAGGCATCAGTTCTGCTCGCTCAGAAGGTATCGGATCGTGCATCGAGATAGCCACATGGCACTCGCTCTCTTCGAGGAATCGCTTCAACTTGTTTTTGACGCCCACCGAACTTACTGTGATACGTTTCGGACTCCATGCCCAACCATAGTCAGCGGTCAGGATTTCCGTGGCACGCAACACATTATCCAGATTGTCCATCGGCTCGCCCTGTCCCATAAACACGATATTGGTAAGTTTGTCCACCTCTGGCAGGGAGTAGATCTGGTTGAGGATATCGCCAGCAGGCAAACTTCCTTCAAACCCCTGCTTACCAGTCTGACAGAAGAGGCAGTTCATCTTGCATCCCACCTGTGATGAGACACAGAGCGTGGCACGGTCTTTGTCGGGGATATAGACCGTCTCTACAAACTTTCCGCTGCGCGTAGGGAACAGATACTTGATGGTACCATCTACGGAATGCTGTGCATCGGTATATCCGGCACATCCTATCTCATATTCTGCGGCCAGCTTGGCACGGTTAGCTTTCGAGATATTAGTCATCTCATCGATGCTCTTCACATGCTGTTCATAGAGCCATTTAGCCATCTGCCCACCCGTGAAGGCAGGCATACCCAAGTCCTTAGCCACTTGCTTCAATTCAGCAAGGGTAAGCCCCAAAAGATATTTTTTTTCATCATTCATAGTGCAAAGATAGTATTTTTTGGCGAAAAATTGTTATCTTTGCCACATATTTTAATATAATAAGCTAAAATATAGATAAAAAATACCGTTTTGACCTCCGGAAAGGGAGTCGAAACGCAAAAACATAACACAAAGAAATGAGAGAAAAAATAGACCTTTTCTTACCTTGTGAAGACATTGAAGTAGCCCAAAGCGCACTTCTGGAACTTCATGACAACAAGACGGTTCAGCATATCAATCTCCTGGTGAGCGCTGATTTTGCAGCCCATCACCAAGTGCCTGATGGATGCACCTTCGTAGTCATTGACCGATTGGAAAGCAGCAACACGGTAGAAAGCATTGCTGAAAACACCGATGCCGACTATGTGATGATCTGCACCAAGACGACTCCGATCAGATGGGGACTCTATGCCCTGGAAAGATTCCTACGCACGGCAGACGATACAGGTGCCGTCATGGTTTACTCCGACTATTATTCCTTGATCAAAGAAGATAATGAGGCTGCAAAAGTTGGAGGAAAAGAAGAAAAAGATGGAGCTGAAACTCATGAAGCAAAAGCGGATGGAGCAGAAACTCATAAACTGAAAGCTGAACAAGAAGCGAATACCGGCAAGCTGATGAAACATCCGGTTATTGATTACCAGTCTGGTAGCCTTCGCGACGACTTCGATTTCGGAAGCCTCTGGTTCATCAAGGCGCAAGCCCTCCGTGACTTCATCGCCCAGCAGGACAGAGCTGACTATCAATATGCGGGTCTCTACGACCTCCGTCTCTACCTGAGCCGCGTTGGAGAGATTTTCCATCTCAATGAATTCCTCTATACAGAAGATGAACTCGACAACCGAAAGAGCGGCGAGAAGCAATTCGACTATGTGAACCCTCGCAACAGAGAGGTGCAGATAGAAATGGAAAAGGCTTGCACCCAGCACCTCAACAAGGTGGGAGCCCTCATCGATACCAGCTTTTATCGCCAGCCGGATTTCGGCGAACAGGAATTCTTCTACGAGGCTTCTGTGATCATCCCAGTTTTCAACAGGGAGAAGACCATCGCGGATGCCGTGAAGAGTGCGCTGAGCCAGAAAGCCAATTTCAAGTTCAACGTCATCGTGGTCAACAACCATTCTACCGACCGCACTGGCGAGATTCTTGATGAAATCGCTCGCGAGATGGAAGCCAGAAACGACAAGCAGGCGGGACGTCTCGTACAGATTGTGCCTGTGAGAAACGATCTCGGCATCGGTGGCTGCTGGAATGTAGCCATCAATAGCGAGTACTGCGGCAAGTTTGCAGTCCAGTTGGACAGCGACGACCTCTATTCGTCTCCGAAGACTCTCCAGAAAATCGTAGATGCCTTTCACAACCAGAAGGCAGCGATGATGATCGGCTCGTACCGCATGTGCGACTTCGACCTCAACACCCTGCCTCCAGGACTGATAGACCATAAGGAATGGACCGAGGAAAACGGTTGCAACAACGCACTGCGCATCAATGGATTGGGTGCTCCGAGAGCATTCTTCACACCGCTCGTCAGACAGATACAGTTCCCTAACACGTCTTATGGCGAAGACTACGCCTTAGGACTTGCCTTCTCTCGCCGATACAGAATCGGAAGAATCTATGATGAACTGTACCTCTGCCGCCGCTGGGGAGGCAACAGTGATGCCGCTCTGAGTATCGAAAAGGTGAATGCCAACAATCTCTATAAAGACCGTCTGCGCACGATGGAACTGAAGGCACGCCAGCAGATGCTGCAGGGCAAGGCCGACATTATGGAAGACAGCAGTATCTCACGCTTCTTCAACCGCCAGTTGGAGAGATGGGAGGATGCCCGCCATCGCTACCGCGACCTGAAGCACGTGGAGAGCCAGACTCTCTCCGACCTTCTCAAACTGCAATGGAACCCTGCCCGCATCGTGAGCACAGGTGCCAAGATAGACAAGAAGACCCTCGATGAGCGCCCATGCTTCCTCTGCGAGAAGAACCGTCCGAAGGTACAGATGTCCAAGCAGATAGACGAACGTTTCTACCTGCTGGTCAATCCGTTCCCTATCCTTCCGGTACATTTCACGATTCCGGCACGCAAGCATCAGCCGCAGGCCATCGTCAAGAACTATGGCGAGATGCACCGATTCCTGAGTCTGCACAGCGAACTGATGGTATTCTACAACGGTCCGAAGTGCGGTGCCTCGGCTCCAGACCATCTGCATTTCCAGGCAGGAACCAGCGGCATACTTCCCCTGCAGAACAACTGGCAGCGCCTCTCACGCAACCTGACAGATATCATCTGCCTGAACGACGAGGAGAAGATAGCAGCCATCTGCGACTATACCGTTCCAGCCTTCGTGATCATCTCCAAGAGCGAGGAATGCGACGAGATGCTCTTCAAGCGCCTCTACAGTGCGATGCCTCAGCGCGGCGACGAGACTGAGCCGATGATGAACATCGTGGCCTGGCGCAAGGGTGATGAATATATCAGTATCGTGATTCCAAGAGAGAAGCACCGCCCGGAAGCCTACTTTGCCGAGGGCGATGCCCAGATCATGGTTTCTCCGGGAGCTCTCGATATGTCGGGACTCATCATCACGCCACGCGAAGAGGATTTCCGCAAGCTCACCGAGGAGAAGGCTGAGGCTATCCTGAAGGAATGCGGCATTTCCAGCGAGAAGATGGAAAGCATCATCCATAAGCTGAAGGTTGCCAAGGAGGCTGAGGAAAGCACCATCACTACTTCCACCTTATATAATAATGGTAAGCAGCCGGATGTCTCTGTGGGTATCGTGAGCGGTCAGAAGATTCATTTCTCGCTCAACAAGCCTTACCTTGCCAAGGGCGAGGTGGTTACGGGCGAACAGGAAGTGGAATTCTCCGAGGGAGGTGTGCTCTGGAACGGCAATCAGTACAGTTCTCTTACCTTCCATCCACAGAGCTGCGATGCCTCCTTCTCACTGAGCGATGTCACTATCGGCGTCAACTTCCACTGGGAACGCAAGGAAACACAGACCTTCTTAGGTACGCTCCATTTCGTGGTAGAATCAGACAAGATCTGCGCCATCAACGAGCTTCCTGTAGAGAAGTATCTGGAGAGCGTGATATCCAGCGAGATGAGTGCCACCTCCAGTCTTGAACTCCTCAAGGCGCATGCCGTGATCTCCCGTTCATGGCTCCTGGCACAGATGAAAAAGCGCAGAGACGTGGCTAAGAGCGGAAACAATTTCTTCTCTTTTGTCAAGAAAGACGACATGCTCATCCGCTGGTACGACCGCGAAGACCACACCATCTTTGATGTCTGCGCCGACGACCACTGCCAGCGCTACCAGGGCATCACCAAGGAGACTTCTCCGCATGTGGCAGAAGCTATCCGCCAGACCAAGGGACAGATTCTGATGGATGGAGAGGAAATCTGCGATGCCCGGTTCTCTAAGTGCTGCGGCGGTATCACCGAGGAATTCCAGTATTGCTGGGAGAACACGCCTAAGAGCTATCTCTCTGCAGTGAGGGATATTGCTTTGGGAATCAAGCCGAAAGGACTGAAGAGTTCTATGAATGCCGAGTGCTTGAAGGACGCAAGTGATGCAGAGGGATTGAAGGACGCAAGAGATGCAGAGGGACTGAAGGATGGAGATACTGAGAACTTGAAGGGTTCAAAGGTTCTGATGGATTCTGAATACAGACTTCCGGATCTGACTCAGGAGGAAGAGGCTGACCGCTGGATTCGCTCCAACCCGCCTGCTTTCTGCAATACTACAGACAGAAAAGTGCTCTCGGAAGTATTAAACGACTATGACCAGGAGACTGCCGATTTCTACCGCTGGAAGGTGACGCTGACCCAGGAGAAACTGCAGCAGCTGCTCGAAGAGAAACTGAAGATGAACTTCGGCGACATCCTCGACATGAAGGCTGTGGAACGCGGTACAAGCGGACGCATCAGCAAACTGCAGATTATCGGTACCGAAAAGACTTTCACCATCGGCAAGGAACTGGAAATACGCAGAGCCTTGAGCGATAGCCATCTCTACAGTTCGGCTTTCGTGGTAGATAAGTTTGATCTGGACGAGAACCAGGTTCCTCAGCGCTTCGAACTGATCGGAGCCGGATGGGGACACGGAGTGGGTCTCTGCCAGATAGGTGCTGCCGTGATGGGCAACGAAGGATACTCCTACGATGATATCCTGCTGAGATACTATCAGGGAGCAGAAATCAAGAAAATCTACAAGTAAGCTCTAAGGATAGAGTCCTTTCTGATCTACAAGTAAGGTCTAAGGAATAGAGTCCTTTCTGATCAACGAGTAAGGTCTAAATTCTGATAGACAAGCGATGTCTAAGAAACAGGACGATATCTAATGGACAAAAGATAAGTAATATCTAATGGATAAAATGGTAACAAAGAAGAATAGCAGGAATCCATGGGCATGGATCCCTACCCTATATTTTGCAGAGGGACTGCCCAACGTGATCGTGACAGTTCTCTCTGTAGTGATGTACATGCAGTTGGGACTCACGGATGCCGAAGTGGGTCTCTATACAGGATGGCTGGCGCTTCCCTGGGTAATCAAACCCTTGTGGAGCCCGTTCATCGACCTGCTGAAGACGAAGCGCTGGTGGGTACTTACGATGCAGGCGCTCATCGGAGCAGCACTGGCAGGCATTGCGTTCTCGCTGCCTACGGCTTTCTGGTTTCAGGCCACCATGTGCTTCTTCTTCCTCATCGCCTTCTGCAGCGCCACCCACGACATCTCTGCCGACGGCTTCTATATGATAGAGCTGGATGAGCATAACCAGACGAAGTTTGTGGGTCTGCGCAACACCTTCTACCGCCTCGCCATCATCTTTGTGAATGGTTTCTTAGTGATGCTGGCTGGTGTGCTGCAGGTGATGTTCCGCAATCAGATACGCTTCTCGTGGGCACTGATTTTCTACGGATTAGCTGGCATCTTCATCGGTCTGTGGCTCTACCATAGCCGCCTGATGCCTACGCCGAAAGAAGATGTGCAGACGGAGAGAACTGTGGGTGAAGTGACTCACGAACTGAAGAATATGTTCCGCACTTTCTTTACGAAATTCGGAGTGAGAGAGACGGTCATCGTGATGCTCTTCCTGCTGTTCTACCGCTTCCCGGAGGCTTTGCTCAATACAATGACCAAGACTTTCATCCTTCGCCCTAACTCGCAGGGTGGTCTGGGCATGTCACCGCAGGAATACGGACTTGCCAATGTCCGTGTATGGTAGAGCCACAGACCGATGTTGCCAATGGTACGGTTGGTCTCATCGGTCTCCTTCTGGGTGGCATCATCGGAGGTATCTTAGTGAGCCGCGACGGTATGAAGAAGTGGCTGTGGCCGATGGTTTGCGCCATCACCCTGCCGGATGCCGTCTATATCTATCTCAGCTATTCGCTCAATTCTGATATCGTGATGGTGTCCTCCTGCCTGTTCGTAGAGCAGTTCGGTTATGGGTTAGGCTTCACGGTGCTTACGCTCTACATGCTATTCTACAGTCAGGGCAAGTTCAAGACCTCTCACTACTCCATCTGTACCGGTATTTCCTATCTCGGCCTGATGCTTCCGGGCATGGTTTCGGGTTATCTGAAAGACATCTTGGGATACCGCCATTTCTTCATCGTCGTGATGGCATGCTGCGTAATCACCTTCCTGGTTACCGTCTACCTCAAAATAGATCCTAACTTCGGAAAAAAGGAAAAGGAGGAGGAAGATGAAGGGGAAATGTTGGACGAAGAAGTGACGAATGAAGAGGACATATTGGAAAAAGAGATAACGGAAGAAGATGATATATGGGAAGAAGAGATAACGGAAGAAGAATATCTGGAAAATGAGGATTCTTCGGGAAAGCAGGATTTACAGAACGAAAACGAAAAGGGAAACCGAAAGTAAAGGGATTCCCGAAAAAAATAAATATTTAATAGAAAAGAGAGGGTGTGTCATAAGTTTACAACACATCCTCTTTTCGTTTCTTTGAAGATTAACTTTATCGGATAATCGTCACCTCTCCATTCTTGGCTATCTTCACGATGCTGGATGGAGTGTGAGGCTTATGCTCCTGGCGACGGGTCCAGCAAACATAATCTACTTGTTCCAACAATGTCGGGTCGATATCACGATAGTTCTGCGCTGCAGGCTCACCACTAACATTGGCACTGGTGCTCACAATAGGCTTCTGGAAGCGATAACAGAGTTCCTTGCTGAAAGACTCGAAAGTTACTCGCATAGCAAGACTGCCATCCTCTGCCACCAGATTGTTGGCTACACCCGTAGCATCATCGAGGATGATGGTAGTTGGCTTCACAGGCATGGCTACATCGATGAAATCCCAAGCCACCTGAGGCACATTGCGGAAATAACGCGCCATACGGTCTGCACTATCCACCAGACAGATAAGCGCCTTACTGTCATCGCGCTGCTTTATTTTGTAAACCTTTGCCACTGCCTCTGGGTTAGTAGCGTCGCAACCTAAACCCCAAACGGTATCTGTAGGATAGAGAATCACTCCACCCTTGCGCATGCATTCTATTGCATTCTTAATATCTTCCTGTTGAGTCATTTTTTATTCTCCTTTATTATTTTTTTCCTTATATATGAAGGATTTGATTCGTCCTTTGTTTCTCAAAAACCAATTTTCTATTTACAAGAAATTCTTTGCACCTCAAAAACCAATTCTTGATTTCCATGAAGTCCTTCGTTTCTCAAAAACCAATTTTCTATTTACAAGAAATTCTTTGCACCTCAAAACCGATTCTTGATTATATATTAAGGTGAAAGTACTTCCTTATTAAATACTTCTGTACTGCTCGATATCTCTCATTCCGTTGAGGAAATCACGGGCTTCCATTCTCTTTTTGCCGCTAATCTGTATTGTGTCGAGCTGGAGCCATTCGTCTGCACAGGCTATTTGCAGGCTCTTGCCTTCCACGCGCAAGGTTCCTACTTCAGAAGAAGCAGCATTCTCAGAAGAAGCAACATTCTCTGAAGAAGCAGCAACTGCCTTTCCTGTTTTGGAAGTCTTGAATACTTTCAGCACCTGCGCCTTACCGCCTTCCTTCTGAATCTCAGTCCAGGCGCCTGGATATGGCGAAAGACCGCGAATGAAGTCATACACCTTCTTGGCAGGCTGATTGAAATCGATACGGCAGGTATCCTTGAAAATTTTCGGAGCAGAATGAAGCACGGTGTCTGTCGTGATCATCTCATCCTGCGGCATTGAGTCGATATTTCCGTCGGATGCTATCAGTCGGTCGATGGTCTCTACAGCTATCTCAGCGCCTAAGTGCATCAGTCCGTCATAAACATACTCAACATCAGCATCGTCAGGGATGGCAAATGGCTTCTGCATGATGATGCGACCGGTATCGATGTCGTGGTCGAGGAAGAAGGTGGTGACGCCTGTCTCCGTCTCACCATTGATGACAGCCCAGTTGATAGGGGCAGCACCGCGGTACTGAGGAAGAAGGGCTGCATGCACATTGAAGGTGCCGAAGCGAGGCATATCCCATACTACTTCTGGCAGCATTCGGAAAGCTACCACCACCTGCAGGTCGGCCTGATAACTGCGCAACTGCTCTACAAATTCAGGATCCTTCATCTTCGCCGGCTGCAATACAGGCAAGCCCTTCGACAGGGCATATTGCTTGACCTGCGAAGGCTGAAGAGTGTCCTGATGGCGACCCACCGGTTTGTCGGGCTGGGTTACTACAGCCACCACATTATATCCGCCTTCTACAAGGCTCTTGAGGGATTCCACCGCAAACTCCGGGGTTCCCATAAATACGATTCTTAAATCTTTTTTCTCCATAAACTAATATTTTGAAGTTAAAAACAGTAAAGCCGTAGAATTCTTCACTCTTCCCTCTTCACTCTTCACTTAACCTACTCGGCCGACATATCCGCCACAATCTGGCGATAAGTCGAATAAAGGCGGGTACGGCTGATATATCCCTTCAGCACGCCGTTCACATCCACTACAGGCAACTGGGCGGCATCAGTTTCGTCAAATTTCTTCATCACTTCCTGCATCGGTTCGTGATCGCTGAGCACGGCTGAAGGCTGGAGCATCAGCTGCTTTACCTTGAAGCGCGTGTAGAGTTCCGAACGGAAGATGATGTGACGGATGCGGGTGATATCGATGATGCCCAGCAAGACGCCAGCCTGATTGACTACCGGAAGGAAATTATTGTTGCTGCGACTGATTTCTGACACCAACTTACCCATCGGCAGGTCGGGACTTACCGGATGATAGTCCTTCTCCACCACGCTCTGCATACCCATCAGCGTGAGGGCTGCCTTGTCGATATGGTGGGTAAGCAACTTGCCTTCCCTTGCCAGTCGGAGCGCATAGATACTGTGGCTCTCGAAGATGCTGATGGTAAGCAGCGAGCAGATGCACACGATCATCAGTGGGATGAAGAGCAGGTAACCGCCTGTCAGTTCTGCTATCAGGAAGATGCCCGTCAGCGGTGCATGCATCACGCCCGTCATCACGCCTGCCATGCCCATCAGCGTAAAGTTCTGCTCAGGAATATAAACGCCTAACTTGTAGATGTTCCAGATGCGGGCAAAGAAGAAGCCAGCAAAACCGCCGATGAAAAGCGATGGAGCAAAGGTTCCGCCACAACCACCTGAACCATTGGTTGCTGAGGTGGCAAACACCTTGGTGAAGGTTACCAGTCCGATATATAGCACGAGCAACTGACTGTGACCATAGAAAAGCGAATTGCTCATCACCATGTCCCAGTCGGCCTCGGTTCTACCCTTCAGCAGGATGTTGACTGCCGAATATCCCTCGCCATAGAGCGATGGGAAGAGGAAGATGAGACTGCTCAGGATGATGCCTCCGAAGAGCAGTTTGACATACGGATACTGCTTCAACTTGGCGAAGAATCCCTCGCAGGCCGACATGGTTCTCATGAAGTAGAGACTCACGAAACCGCAGAATACGCCCAGCAGGATGCACGCCGGCACACGGTCTAGCTCCCATGGGTCGGTGAGCGTGAAATCGAAGAGCGATTTCTCGCCCATCAGGATATAACTGAAACAGGTAGCCGTAACACAGGAGATGAGGATAGGCAGCAATGAAGCCATCGAGAGATCTACCATCAGCACCTCAAGCGTGAAGACGAGACCTGCGATTGGGGCTTTGAAGATACCAGCAATGGCGGCACTCGCACCGCATCCTACGAGCAGTATCATCGTTTTCTTGTCCATGCGGAATATCTGTCCCAGATTACTTCCGATGGCTGAACCCGTGAGCACAATCGGCGCCTCGGCTCCTACTGATCCACCGAATCCAATGGTGATACCAGAAGCTACTACCGACGACCAGCAGTTGTGTCCCTTCAGTTTCGACTGCTTGGTAGAAATCGCATAGAGCACTCTCGTGATACCATGAGAGATATTGTCTCGCACCACATACTTGATAAAGAGCGAGGTAAGATAGATGCCCACGATAGGGAACAAGAGGAAAAGCAGATTGTAGGTGCTTTTCTCAAAACCCGAAGTGAGCAATATCTGTATCTCGTGCACGATACTATGCAGGAAAAATCCGGCAACGGAGGCAAGCAGACCGATGACAAAAGCTAGGATAAGCGTCATCTGGCGGTCGGAGATATGCTCCTTCTGCCACGCTACCATTTTGGCTATTGCGCCCGATTTTTCTGCCATTTCATCTATCATCTCTTATTATTTCTTTAAAAAGTTATCCTTTTATATTATTAGAATTCCGAAGTAAAGTGGAACTTGATATGGTCGAAGTCCTGCTGCGCCATGCTCAATACATAGCCTGAATCGGCCAGGAACACATCCCTGCCCTCGATATCCTTCGCCATGTACTGGTACTTGCGCTTCTTGAAGCTCTCTAATTCCTTCTCGTCGTCGGCCTCTATCCAGCATGCCTTATGCAAGTGAACTGGCTCCCAACGGCACTTGGCATTATACTCGTTCTCCAGACGATACTGGATCACCTCAAACTGAAGCTGACCCACGGTTCCCACAATGCGGCGACCATTAAACTGGTTGACAAACAACTGTGCCACACCCTCGTTCATCAGCTGCTCCAATCCCTTCTGGAACTGCTTGCTCTTCATCGGATCATCATTCTCGATATACTTGAAGAGCAGTGGAGAGAAGGATGGCAAACCACGGAAGTGAATCTTCTCACCCTCGGTCAGCGTATCACCGATCTTGAAGATGCCATTGTCTGGCAAACCTACGATATCGCCCGGATAAGCCTCGTCGATGGTACTCTTGCGCTGCGCCATAAACTGGGTTGGCGAAGAGAAACGCACGGTCTTGTCGAGGCGCACGTGATAGTAAGGCTGATTGCGCACAAACTTGCCCGAACAAATCTTGCAGAATGCGATGCAGGAACGGTGGTTAGGGTCGATATTGGCAGTAATCTTGAAGATGAAACCCGTAAACTTAGGCTCCTCAGGCTCCACCATGCGCTCCTCAGCCTTGGTAGGTCTTGGCGATGGAGCTATCTGAACGAAGCAGTCCAAGAGTTCCTGCACACCGAAGTTGTTCAATGCAGAACCGAAGAACACAGGAGCCACCTCGGCAGAGCGATAGGTCTCGACGTCAAACTCAGGATAAACGCCATCCACCAGTTCCAGTTCCTCGCGCAACTGGGCAGCCTCGCGCTCACCTACTCGCTGGTCGAGCTCCTCAGACTGCACATCCACCTCCACCTTTTCGGTTACGCGCTGCTTGTTAGGCGTAAAGAGGTTGAGCTGGTGCTCGTAGATATTATACACACCCTTGAATCGGGCGCCCTGTCCGATAGGCCATGAGAGTGGACGAACTGAAATCTTGAGTTCCTCCTCCAACTCATCGAGCACGTCGAACGGATCACGACCCTCGCGGTCCATCTTGTTGATGAAGATGATAACCGGCGTATTGCGCATACGGCACACCTCCATCAGCTTGCGGGTCTGCGCCTCCACACCCTTGGCAGAATCCACCACGATGATGGCAGAATCCACGGCAGTAAGTGTGCGGTAGGTATCCTCGCAGAAGTCCTGGTGACCCGGAGTATCGAGGATGTTCACCTTATATGGTTCGCCAGACTGTCCGTCTGGGAGATAATCAAACTCCATCACAGAAGTAGATACAGAGATACCACGCTGCTTCTCGATGTCCATCCAGTCGGAAGTGGCAGACTTGCGTATCTTATTGTTCTTTACGGCACCAGCCACCTGTATCTGTCCACCGAAAAGCAAGAATTTCTCGGTCAATGTTGTCTTACCAGCATCCGGGTGAGAGATAATGGCAAACGTTCTTCTTCTTTCTATTTCTTTCATCTATGATTTATATGATTTTAAAATGTATATATAATATGTATATAATGCTGATTTTCGAATATAGGAAATCGCCATCTGTCGTCCGACTTACATGTCGTCGTCAAATTTCAATCCCTCGGTGCGATCCTTGATATAATAGTCGCTGAGCAGTCCCACGAAGGTAGTTATCTCCTTGATGGCACGCTCTGTTTCCGGAGTAATCGGCTTCTTCTGCAGTCGGAGCAGCATCACTCCGTAGAGGGCATCCAGACAGGTTTCTATCTCGTTGACATCCTTGTCGCCCCTGTTGCGCAGTTCCACGATGAATGGCAGCACCTTGTAATATTCGCCATTATAGATAGGGAACTTGGTGCTCTGCAGCAGCATGCCGTGCAGGTCGATCACGTCCTGGAGCAGCACCTTGTTAATATTGAGATGTCCCGATTCGCGCTTTCCCTCCTCATTCATCATGCGGATGAGATTGCCAAACCAGTCGATTTCCTCCTCCTTCTGTTCCGGAGTGAAATCAAAATTTTCGATATAGTGCTTCTTGATAACCGGGAGCGAACAGCCGCAGGCACGGATGATATCCTCCACCTGCCACATATACAAGAGGTATTCTGCTATACTTTTCTTCTTTAATTCCTGAGCTACAAACATCTTTTTTTAATTAGAAATTAGAAATTAGAAATGCTATATTTCAAATCAGAAATGTTATATTCCAAATTAGAAATTATACATACTCCCTTAGAATTCCGGGAGATGATAGAGATTGAACACGGTTCCGACGAGTGCGATGAGCGAGAAGATGATCACGATACTTCCTATTACCTTATTAATAATAAGGATGCCGTTGGTATCAAACTTGCCCCTGATCTTGTCGATGAGCCATGTGAGACCGAACCACCACAGCAGCGCTCCGAACATGATGCTCAGATAGCCCACGCTCATCTCCAGCGGCATATCCGGCACTACGAAGGCAAACTGGGCAAAGGTGGCCATGAAGAGGAACACGATGAGCGGATTGGAGAGCGTGACGAAGAAGGCGGTGATGGCATTGTGCCAGAGCGTACCCTGCTTCTTGCTACTCTGATGCATGTTCTTCGTAGGATTGCTCTTGAAGCAATATACGCCGAACACCAGGAGCAGAAGGCCTCCGAAAATCTGCAGATAGAACTTGTTTTGGGCATTATTGACAATGTCCATCACGAAACTCATTCCCAAACCCGTGAAGAGTGCATACACGATATCGCTGAAAGCGGCACCGACACCCGTCACGAAACCAAACCAGCGGCCCTTGTTCAAAGTGCGCTGGATACACAAGATGCCAACAGGCCCCATCGGGGCTGAGGCGATCACACCTATGATAATTCCCTTGAATATGAAATCAAGTATATTTATCTGAATCGGAAACACTAAATTCATAACAAGGCGCAAAGTTACAAAAAAAAGGCCATATCTTGTAATTTTTTCGTGTAAAACTTTGTTTGTTACAAACTTTTTTATATCTTTGCACCATAATTCTAACTAAATAAATAGAAAAACATGACAGAGAATGCACTTAAGCCATATGTGATCGGTTTGGACCTGGGTGGTACCAATTCCGTATTCGGCATCGTAGATGCACGTGGCGAAATTAAAGCTACTACTGCTATCAAGACAGGTGGTTATGATGATGTAAATGATTATGTAAAGGCTGCCGTGGAGGCTCTCCAGCCTATCATCGAGACCGTGGGTGGTATCGACAAGATCAAGGCGATGGGTATCGGTGCTCCTAACGGCAATTACTATAACGGAACTATCGAGTTCGCTCCTAACTTGGCTTGGGCTCACGATGGTGTAGTGCCTTTGGCTAAGCTCTTCAGCGATGCTTTAGGTGGTCTGCCAGTGGCTCTTACCAATGACGCCAACGCTGCTGCATTGGGCGAGATGACCTACGGTGCGGCTCGTGGCATGAAGAATTTCATCGACATTACTCTCGGTACTGGTGTTGGTTCTGGCATTGTAATCGATGGCAAGATGGTCTATGGCTGCGATGGTTTCGCAGGCGAGTTGGGTCATGTCATCATGGTTCGCGGCGAGGAAGGTCGTCTCTGCGGTTGCGGCCGTAAGGGATGCTTGGAGGCTTACTGCTCTGCTACTGGTGTGGCTCGCACAGCCCGTGAGTTCCTCGAGAAGAGCGATGAGCCATCTTTACTTCGCGATATGAAGCCAGAAGATATTACTTCTTATGATGTCAGCGTAGCTGCTGGTAAGGGTGATGCTTTGGCTAAGCGAGTATATGATTTCACTGGCAAGATGCTGGGTGAGGCTTGCGCTGATTTCGCTGCGTTCAGCTCTCCTGAGGCATTCGTATTCTTCGGTGGCCTTACCAAGGCTGGCGACCTCCTGATGAAGCCTCTCAAGGAATCTTACGACAAGAGTGTATTGAAGATTTTCAAGGGCAAGGCTAAGTTCTTGGTTTCTACACTCGATGGCAGTTCTGCTGCGGTACTTGGTGCCAGTGCAGTGGGCTGGGATTTGTAAGATATTTCTCTTTAATAAGCATAAAGTTTAAAAAAAAGCATTTTGTATATTGATATTTTCGGTATACCGCTATCGTGAGATAGTTTTTTTGTGTGAATAGTACTCCCGGAGATTTACTCTGGGAGTATTTTTCGTATTTGCAGACTGTAAGTAAATGACACGATCTTTAAGTTCTTAGTAAACAGAGATTTATAGTCCATATCAAGGGATTTGCATCCCATATTCAGGAAAGAATTATATCCTATGTTCAGGTAAGGATTGTATTCAATGTACAGGTAAAAATTGTATTCAATATAATAAATAATCAAACAAGTAAAAATGAAGAAAATTTACACACTGGCTAATATGGCCAAAGGTATGATGCTCGCTGCCCTTCTGGCAGTAGGCACAACTGCTCTTGCGCAGAATGTTTCAGGTAACACAGAAAATGGTACTGTTGAAGGCAATGAAAATGGTAGCAACGAGAATGAAACTTTCGCTCCTGCTGCTGAAAGCTCTTGGCTCCAACCTGTAAAACTCGTTGGTAATGGTCAGAAGGCTTACATCTACAACGTGGCTACTAAGACTTTTATCACCGGTAAGACTGCT